>Ga0209437_100075_pt1 | contig 297202 bp, 285 predicted proteins | sample AraplaL_Cvi_mTSA_FD_184266 | JGI IMG/M metagenome (GOLD analysis project Ga0209437, IMG submission 184266) | Arabidopsis root microbial communities from the University of North Carolina, USA - plate scrape CL_Cvi_mTSA (SPAdes) (version 2) | ecosystem: Host-associated > Plants > Roots >...
TACGCCTTGAACTCGCCGAAGTACTTCGTGATCGCTGCCGTCAAGGACGTCTTGCCGTGGTCAACGTGACCGATCGTACCGATGTTAACGTGCGGCTTATTGCGCTCAAACTTACTCTTTGCCATTTGAATGCTTCCTGTGAACGTAATGAGTGACCCCGGCGAACCGGTTTAGTGCCGCCGTTTAAGGCTTTCATCGCATTTGCGCAAGACTTAATTGCAGGCCCTATTCCGGGCGAAGCCTGGCCGATGGCGGATGATCTAAAGCCATCAACATTCCTTCGCCGCGTAAGGTTCGCCGGCCGATCCGGAAAGACAAAAAAGCATTTGCCGGTTCAGGCACTTACATAGGGAGACACGGAGAAGAAATCCAGTGCCGCTAGAGGGGTAGGCATTCGTACGATCTCGAACGCAAAGCGCCCTCTCCCGGCAGGAAAGGGCGCAGAATTATCAAACCACAATCAATCGTCGCTTGTCACGATGCATCATTCGACGCAGCCGATCGGAGACGCCGAAGCTTTGCAGCGATCAGTCGAGAAGATCAGCCGGCACCTTGCCGCCATTGTCCGCAAGCTTCTTCAGAAGAGCCTTGTGGAGGAACATGTTCATCTTGGCGGAATCGCCGGCATCACCGGTATAGCCAAGCTCCTGCGCCAGTTCCTTGCGCTCGGAAAGGCTCGCATCCATGCCAAGCGCCTTCATCAGGTCGACGATCGAATGTTTCCAGTCGAGCTTCTGGCCGCTTTTCTTGACAGCAGCATCGAGGATGGAGGCGATATCCACCGGCGCGGACGGTGCGCTGGTGGCAGGCGAGGTTGCTGCCGTCGTCGCTGAAGGAGCCGGCGTCGGCGCAGGCGCCGGATTGGCAGTTGCGGAGGTGGTCGACGGTGCCGGAGCAGCCTCGGCAGCCTTTGCCTGTCCCCAGATTGCACCCTTGATCTTGTCGAAGATACCCATTTGCGCTCTCCCGTTTCGGTTGCCTGAGCAATATGTATCGCTCGCGCAAATATAAGCAACCCTTCATGTCAAATATGCAAAGACCGAAGCCAATACGCCGGTGAGACACGCCGAGACCGAAGCCGCCATCAGGACCGACAAGCATGCAAGGCACAATATCCTCTTCGCTGTAACGAAGAACGATGAAGATGCTAACAAATTGAAATTCTTGGAGCGGGTAGCGGGAATCGAACCCGCGTATTCAGCTTGGAAGGCTGCTGCTCTACCATTGAGCTATACCCGCGGGATGGTCAAGATCCGGCACGGAATGGTGGAGGGAGTTGGATTTGAACCAACGTAGGCTGAGCCAACGGATTTACAGTCCGTCCCCTTTAACCACTCGGGCATCCCTCCAGTATTCCGACTGGATCTTGCGACCAAGCTTGTCAGACCGTGGCGTCGCCGCCGTGATCTGCGCCGCGTATATGGCCGGACCACTTCCGTCTGTCAACACAAGGAATTGCCAAAAATGACAAAAAAATTTCAGCCTGTGGGAAAAGCCCGGCACTGAAAGAGGCTAGGCGCTTGCGGACGCGCTGGTTATAAAGCCGCATGAGCAAAGATAAAATTTCCGGCCGCTCCGGCCCAGACAGCACCTCCGACGACAAGTCGGCCAAAGACACGCATTACGCCACTCTGCGTCGCGCGCATCGCGATGCCAAGCGCGAGCGCGGCGAAATCCCGACGCCGACGCCGCAGAAGCGCAAGAAGACTGGTGCGGACGATTGGAAGCCGCCGGCGCTCGCACCCGACCAGGTCTTTCTCTATGGCCTGCATACGGTTCGGGCGGCGCTCAGCAATCCACAACGCAAGAACGTCAAGCTGTCCACGACGCAGAATGCGCTGGTGCGGCTTGAGGTAGGCCCGGCCGACCAACTCGGCATTCCCGTCGAGATCGTCTCGCCGCAGGATATCGATAAGGTGCTCGGCCCGGAAGCGATTCACCAAGGCGTCATGTTGGAAACGCGCCCCCTGCCCGTGCGCCGTCTCGAGGCATTGAAGGACAGCCCGTTGCTCCTGGTCCTCGATCAGGTGACGGACCCGCACAATGTCGGCGCCATCATGCGCTCGGCCGTCGCTTTCGATGCGGGTGCCGTCATCACGACACAGCGCCACAGCCCGACCGAATCAGGCGTGATGGCAAAATCGGCCTCGGGCGCGTTGGAACTCATACCTTATATACAGATCACCAATCTCGCCGATGCGCTCGGCGAGCTGCACCGGCTCGGCTTCACGACCATCGGGCTTGATTCGGAAGGTCCGGCACCGCTGGAAGGCACCTTCAGCGGTGACAAGATCGCCCTCGTGCTCGGCTCCGAGGGCAAGGGTCTGCGCCAGAAGACACGGGAGACGGTGAATGCGCTCGCTCGGCTCGATATGCCCGGCGCCATCAAGTCGCTCAATGTCTCGAATGCTGCCGCGATCGCGCTATATGCGACGCGGTCCTATCTCAAATCATAGTGGCGCCCTTGGCGGCCGCAGCACGTTGGGAGAATTTGCTTTGATCCGTCTTCTTGGTCCCGCGGCGGTTGCCGCCGCCCTTGCTTTGACCATAGTCCAGCCGGCGCGCGCCGCCGATGACGAAATGATCCAGGCGCAAGCAGGCGTCTGGCTGGTTGCGCCGGAAAGCGGCGCCAAGGGCTGCCGCCTCACCTTCGGGACGAATGCGGTCTCCGGCGGCTACGAGATTACAGGGGCGGATGCATGTGCGACGCCGCTCCCCGCCCTTACCGCGGCCAAGATCTGGAATTTCACCGATGATGGCGCGGTGGCGATCGCGGACGGTGGGGGCAAGCCGCTCATGCGCTTCCAGCAGGAGGAAGGCTCGCCGTGGGAAAGCGAAGGCGGCGATCGGACCTGGCTGCTGCCGGCGATCGGCGATGTCGATCACGTGCCGACTACCGAAAGCCTTGCAGGCGCGTGGCGCATCCAGACGCCGGACGGCAAGCCCATCTGCGATATCACGCTCACAACCGATAAGGATCAGGACGGCACCTCCAAGATGTCGCCGAGCGGTGATTGCGCCGGCGAAGTCGGTGACCTCAAGCTTTCCCTGTGGGCGACAGAAGGGTTCGGACTTGTCATGCTGGGCAATGACGGCTCCTCGCTCTCCTTCGATATGAAGCCCGACGGCAGCTTCCAGAAGTCCGAAGAAGAGGAAGGCGAGCCGTTGCTGCTGGTACGCAAATAAGCAGAGCCCGGCCGCAGCCCGCCGTATCGCCAACATAGCCACATTTCTGATGTCGGCGACCGCCTTCATGCGAAGCCGGGACCCCTTCCGGAGGCTGCTCTTTCCGCGCACCTTGCGCCGCCAATGCGCGGATAGGTGATCAGTGTATCGCAGGGTCCGCTTCGTCGAAGAACGACCTGATGCCATCGCGCGCGATCGTCGCCAGGAACTCGTCGAATGCCTCGCGATCGGTCGCGAAGGGCTCTTCCCATTCGATTAGATCCTCTTCCGGCGTGATGACCTCCATCCGCCAGTCGGCATTGGTGCCGGCCGGGCGAAAGATATCGACCAGGACGGTCACGCCATCGTCGGTGAATTCACCCGAAAGCTCGGAGTGTTCGAGGTTAGGCTTCTTGGGCTTGCTCGGCATAGGGTTCCAGGTACATGAATATAGGATTGATGACTGTTACGAGCGTTCGGAGCCCGTTAGCAACGAGATATTATGTCGTTGTCGCCGGTTTTCCATACCGGAGATGAAACGATCGACAATATTCAGGAAAAAATGGTGCCCCCGGCAGGGTTCGAACCCGCGACCCCCTGATTACAAATCAGGTGCTCTACCAACTGAGCTACAAGGGCGTATGGGCATGCCAAATAACAGACTTTGAAATCCTGTAAAGGGAAAATCGGTCGATCCACGTTAAAGCTGGGGATCGACCGATTCACCAGTTCGCGCGAAACGTCTTGTCGCGACAAGGGAATGACATTACGAAGAATCGCTATTCAGAGGACATTGCATGTCGCGCAATCTTCAATCCGTTTGTTTTCTCGCCTCCACCGCGCCAGAGGCTCAAGCGGCGCAGGAAGAGCTTATTGGCCTCTACGGCCAGACATCGCAGGAAGATGCGGATATTGTCGTGGCTCTCGGCGGCGATGGTTTCATGCTGCAGACGCTGCACAAGACGATGAATACCGGCAAACGCGTCTATGGGATGAATCGCGGCTCCATCGGCTTCCTGATGAACGATTACCGCACGGACGGTTTGGCCGAGCGCATCGAAGCAGCCGTCGAAAACGCGTTTCACCCCCTGCAGATGACCACACGCAATGCCGACGGCAGCTCCTGCGTCGCGCTCGCCATCAATGAAGTGTCGCTGTTTCGTCAATCCTATCAGACGGCAAAGCTTAAGGTGGAGATCGACGGGCGGGTTCGCCTGCCGGAACTGATCTGCGACGGGCTGATGGTGACGACGCCGGCGGGCTCCACCGCTTACAATCTTTCCGCCCATGGCCCGATCCTGCCGCTGGAAGCGCCGCTGCTTGCCATGACGCCCGTCAGCGCCTTCCGCCCCCGCCGCTGGCGCGGCGCGCTCCTTCCCAACAGAGTGACGGTCGACATCACCGTGCTTGAGGCGGAGAAGCGCCCCGTCAATGCCGCCGCAGACAATACCGAAGTCAAATCGGTTCTCGGCATTCAGATTCGCCAGAGCGAGGATACGACGGCCCGCATTCTCTCCGATCCGGACAGGTCATGGTCGGACAGGATCCTGGCGGAACAGTTTTCGGATTGACCGAGCTATCTGCATCAGGCCCAAAAGGCTGGAAGCAGCGGGCCAGTATGCACCATGAAAAAAGCCCCGTCTCCGGGGCTTTTTTCTATGCATGAACGGATGCGACCTTATTCGACGTCGTCGACGACCGCATCGGCAGCACCGCTGATGCGATGCGCTAAGGCTGCTTCCATGAACTCGTTGAGATCACCGTCCAGAACGTCGCTCGGCGCCGTGCTGGAAACGCCGGTACGCAGATCCTTCACCAGCTGGTAGGGCTGCAGAACATAGGAGCGGATCTGATGACCCCAGCCGATATCCGTCTTGGAGGCGGCTTCGGCATTGGCCGCCTCTTCCCGCTTCATCAACTCAGCTTCGTACATGCGGGCGCGCAGCATGTCCCACGCCTTGGCGCGGTTCTTGTGCTGCGAGCGTTCCTGCTGGCATTGCACGACGATCCCGGTCGGTATGTGCGTGATACGTACGGCCGAATCGGTCGTGTTGACGTGCTGACCGCCGGCGCCCGACGAGCGGTAGGTATCGATGCGGCAATCGCTTTCGTTGATCTCGATCTGGATCGAGTCGTCAACGACCGGGTAGACCCAGATCGACGAGAATGACGTGTGACGGCGCGCGTTGCTGTCATAGGGCGAAATGCGCACGAGGCGATGCACGCCCGATTCGGTCTTCAGCCAGCCATAGGCATTGTGGCCCTTGACGAGCAGCGTTGCAGACTTGATGCCGGCTTCTTCGCCGTCATGGACTTCCAGCAGCTCCACCTTGAAGCGCTGGCGTTCGGCCCAGCGGGTATACATGCGCAGAAGCATGTTCGCCCAGTCCTGGCTCTCGGTGCCGCCGGCGCCGGAGTGGACTTCGAGGTAGGTATCGTTCGAGTCAGCCTCGCCCGACAGCATGGCTTCCACCTGCCGTCGCGCGGCTTCCGCCTTCAAGGCCTTGAGCGCTTCTTCAGCCTCGCGGACGACATCGGCGTCGCCCTCTTCTTCGCCCAGTTCGATCAGTTCGACATTGTCGGCAAGCTGCTGCTCCAGCGCGCGCACGCCACTAATGCCATCGTCAAGCTGCTGACGCTCGCGCATCAGCTTCTGCGCCTCAGCAGCGTCGTTCCAGAGGGTCGGATCCTCTGACTTGTTATTCAACCAGTCCAGTCGTCTTACCGCCTGGTCCCAGTCAAAGATGCCTCCTCAGCAGGGTGATAGCCTGCTTGGTTTCATCGACTACTTTCTCGATTTCGGCTCGCATAGTCCCACTTCTTCATTTCACCGCTCAAGACAAGCGGTCATCCAATTCAAAGAGTGCTGGTGACATAGATATACATGCCGCTGGTGTAAAGCCCCGCGGCATGTCGATCAGACAAATAGGGTCGGATCAGAAGAGACCGCCGGATCCGGAGGTAACCGCCTGGTTCGCCTGCGGCGAAGTCCTGAGGATTTCCTCAGGCGCAACCTGCGCAGCGGCATCGCCGCCGCCGATGACCTGCAGGCTGGTAGCCGGGCCGGTGCCGGGCTTGAAGGCTTCCATAATGGCATTCGGCTCGCCGGGCTGTGCGGCCATGCCGGTCGCGCGGTTGACCGCAACCATCGTCATGCCGGCCGGAACCTGGAACTTCTCAGGCGCCTCATCCTTCGTGGCGGCCTGCATGAACTCGTTGAAGATCGGCGCGGCAAGGGCGCCGCCGGTGCCACCGCGGCCGAGCGTGGCTGGCGTATCGTAGCCGATGTAAAGGCCGGCGACGAGGCTCGGCGTGTAGCCGACGAACCAGGCATCCTTCTCATCATTGGTGGTGCCGGTCTTGCCGGCGACATCGGTATTGAGCTTGATCTTGCCGGCGGCCGTGCCGCGGATGATGACGCCCTGCATCATCGACGTGACCTGATAGGCCGTCATCGGATCGAGCACCTGCTCGCGATTGTCGGCGATGACAGGCTCGTCCTGATTCTGCCAGGCGCTAACGTTGCAACTGTCGCAGACGCGTTCCTCATGCTTGAAGATGGTCTTGCCGTAACGGTCCTGGATGCGGTCGATGAGCGTCGGCTTGATCTGTTTGCCACCATTGGCCATGACCGAATAGGCCGAAACCATGCGCAGCACCGTCGTTTCGCCGGCGCCGAGCGACATGGCAAGCACGGGGTTCATATGGTCGTAGATACCGAAGCGCTCGGCATATTCGGCAACCAACGGCATGCCCATATCGGAAGCGAGACGCACCGTCATGAGGTTGCGCGAGTGTTCGATGGCGAAACGAAGCGTATGAACGCCACCACCCTCGCCTTCGTAGTTCGTCGGCTTCCAGACATCGCCATTGCTCAGCGTGATCTGCAGCGGGTCGTCCAGAATGACGGAGGCCGGTGTATAGCCATTATCCATGGCGGCCGCGTAGACGAAAGGCTTGAACGACGAACCGGGCTGCCGCTTGGCCTGGGTGGCACGGTTGAATTCGGACTGCGCGTAGGAGAAGCCGCCGACCATGGCGAGTACGCGGCCGGTATGCGGGTCCATGGCAACGAGACCGCCCTGCACCTTCGGCGGCTGGCGCAGACGGTAGCTGCTCGAATCGGCATTACCGGTCTTTTGCACGTAAATCACATCACCGGGGCTCAATACGCCGCTCGGCGATTTGGCCGACTTGCCGCCGGCCGAGCGATAGGCCCAGCGCATGTCGGCGGGGGAGATCGTGCCGCGTGTCCGCTCCGTCGATACCTTGCCGGCGGCATCGACGCGCGGCTGCAGGCCGATATCAACGCCTTGATCCGATACGGAAAGGACGACGGCGACCCGCCATTCCGGCACGTCGCTCAGGCTTGGAACCTTCGCGAGCTCGACGCCCCAATCCTGTGAGGTGGCAATCTGCTTGAGCGGGCCGCGATAGCCGCGGCGCTCGTCATAATCGATCAGACCATCCTGAAGGGCCTTGCGAGCTTCGAGCTGCATCTGCGGATCGAGCGACGTACGAACGGAAAGGCCACCTTCGTAGAGGGTCTTCTCGCCATATTGGTCGATCAACTGGCGGCGAACTTCCTCGGCAAAATAGTCGGACGCGAAGAGCGACGGGCCGCTCTTCGGCGGCACGACGCCGAGCGGCTGCTTCTTCGCCTCTTCACCGTCGCTCTGGCTGACATAGCCATTCTCGACCATGCGATCGATCACCCAGTTGCGGCGGGTGAGCGCTGCTTCGGCGCGGCGGAAGGGATTATAGTTCGACGGACCCTTGGGGAGCGATGCCAGATAGGCCGATTCGGCGATGGTCAGTTCGTTGACCGACTTGTCGAAATAGGTGAGAGCAGCGCCGGCGATGCCGTAGGAATTCAGGCCGAAATAGATTTCGTTCAGATAAAGCTCGAGGATCTTGTCCTTGCTGTAGGCCTGCTCGATGCGGAAGGAGAGAATCGCTTCTTTGATCTTGCGGTCGAAAGTCTGGTCGGCGGACAGCAGGAAGTTCTTGGCGACCTGCTGCGTGATGGTGGACGCGCCGACGAAGCGGCGGCCGGAACCGATATTCTGCAGATTCACGGCCACGGCGCGGATAAGACCGCCGACATCGACGCCGGGATGGTTGTAGAAATTCTTGTCTTCCGCCGAAAGGAAAGCCGCCTTGACGCGATCGGGAATGGCCTGGATCGGCACGAAAAGCCGGTTCTCGCGCGAATATTCCTTCATCAGCGCGCCGTTGCCGGCGTGGATGCGCGTCGTGACCGGCGGCGCGTATTTGGCAAGCACCTCGTAATCGGGCAGTTCCTTCGAGACCACGCTCAGATAGATGGCAGCCGCAGCCGCCACACCCAGAAACAGGAGGCAGCCTAGGCCAAAGAAATATCCAATCAGTCTGATCATCTGATACTACCGGTGCTTGTTCTTCATGCGGCACGTGCGCGAGATCATCGCATAATCACGGGCGTTTTGCACGCTCGCGGCGTGAATGCAAGACGGCAATGGGACAAAGCCGTGCTTCATACGCGAGCAAATGATACTTCGCTGTAACGGCGGGAATGTGAGCAAAATAGGGCCCAACGCCAGCATTCCAATTTCGTCCAGTCCTAAAGTACATCGCTGTTACATGGAAGCCACGACGGATCGTCCAATCCGAAGCCATCAGCCGCCATTGGCGATGATGGCCACGCGATACTGCTCCACCGCCTCCGTCAAACGATCGGCGACCTTCTCCCGCCAATTGGCATCGAGCAGCAGCTTTTCATCCTCCTTGTTGGAGAGAAAACCGAGCTCGAGCAGGATCGAGGGCACGTCGGGCGCGGTCAGCACCTGGAAACCCGCATGGCGATGCGGATTGTTGATCATGGCGATCTGCCCGTTGAACGAAGACAGCACGTCCTGCGCCAGCGATATGGAGAAGGCTTGCGTTTCGCGGCGTGTCAGATCCATGAGAATATCATTGACGGCGGCGGGCTGCGCCTGTGTTTCGGCACCGGCGATCTGATCGGAATTGTTTTCACGATCGGCCACCTCGCCGGCAAGACGGTCCGATGCCTTGTCCGAGATGGTATATACGGTCGCGCCGCGGATATCCTTCTGCTTCAGCGTATCGGCATGGAGCGAGATGAAGAGCGAAGCGCGATTTTGCCGGGCGATGGTCACGCGTTCGGACAGCGAGAGATATTGATCCTTATCGCGCGTCAGGAAGGCCTTGATGCCGGGCTGCGCATTCAGCTTGTCGGCAAACATCTTCGCAAATGCGAGCGTAATGTCCTTTTCCTGCGTGACGCCGTCCGTGCCGGTCGCGCCGGCATCGATACCGCCGTGACCGGCATCGACCGCAACGAGGAAGACATTCGGATCGGCTTTCTGCGCCGGCTCGACCGGACCGACGTCCTTGGCGGTATCGTCGCTCGTCCAGCTCTGCTTGTTTACGAGCTCGGCAAATTGTTCGGCAGGCAGCATCTCGGCATCCAGCACGAGGCGCTGCCCCTTGCCGCTCTCATCGGCCTGAACCTTGGCCGTGACCAGCTTAACCGGTTTCTTTGCCGTCAGCACGATACGGGCGCTGTCCGCATCCATCGTGCCGTAGCGAATATCCTTGAAGAGGCCGGTCGGCTTGAGACTGCCAGCGGGGAAGCCGAATGCAGTTGATGGGAGATCGACGACGATGCGGACGGGATTGTCAAGGTAGTGAACCGTGAAGGTGGGAGCCCGGTCCATGTCGATGACGATACGCGTGCGGGCATCGTCACCGGCGATGCGGGCGCCATAGGCAAGCACAGAAGCATCCGCCGCCGCTACGGGCGCAAATGCAGAAACCGAAACGAGAATTACCAGAGCAAAGGCCGCTGCCGCAAATCGCAAAGCCCTCACGCCACTCTCCGCCACATGCCGCAATCCCTTTACCAAGTGCCCAACGCGCCCCATATTGGTTTCGGCGTTGTTTTTGAAGTGCCAATAACGGGAACCAGGTTTGACCTGATGGCTGCATCGGTGATGCGCCGGGAGACGAATCGACAAGACATCCTCCCGCGTCCTCATCATCCGACGAATCCATCAATATTATGGCATACTTGGCTTTTCCCTTGCTATTGTGACAGATAAAACATACAACGCATATTAGGGTAGAAGTGTTGACGGGATAGAGTCGTCGCAAAGGCAGCCGCCTCGAGTACCAGGCGCCAATAAGCGGCATTCATCCGCCGTCTGCAGTACTTCTGCTCGAAACAGTGGATATCTGAATTTCCGGCTTCAAACGGGAAATTCATCGGTGGAGAGCCACCAAACGCTCTTTAGAGAGCACCTTCATCGGACCCATTTGTGGGTCTAAGGCATAGTTGATCTCGCTTGGTTACGGATGTTACCGCAGCAGCTTTTTCAGAAAGTCAACAGACCCCAGGGATGTGATGCCCGGGCTGCCGTCTGGATGCTGTCATCGCCGAACCAATCGCGACTTTCATTATCCGGCGCAACAATTGCGGATCACATCCGGCCTGTCCCAGTGACAGGCAGGCCCCCGTCCGACTGTCTGCGCCGAGGAGCACAGCTTTCATGGCAGACAAAATGCTTATCGATGCGTCTCACGAGGAAGAGACGCGCGTCGTTGTCGTTCGCGGGAACCGCATAGAAGAATTTGACTTCGAGTCCCAGCACAAGAAGCAGATCCGCGGCAACATCTATCTTGCAAAGGTAACGAGGGTCGAGCCCTCGCTTCAGGCCGCTTTCGTTGACTACGGCGGCAACCGGCACGGCTTCCTGGCCTTTGCGGAAATCCATCCCGATTACTACCAGATCCCGTTGGCCGACCGGCAGGCGCTTTTGAAGGCTGAGGCCGAAGAGCATCGCCGCGACGACGACGTCGAGCATGTCGAAACGGCGCTCGATCTTTCACAGCAGGAACAACCCGATATCGGCATTGTCCCGGCGCAGGCCGAAGAGGCCGCAGTGCCGGCCGCAATCGCGGAAGAGACTCCTGCTTCGGAGGCTGTCGAAGCCACCGAAAAGGCAGCGCCTGCCAAGAAGGCAAAGCCGCGCCGCAGCCGCAAGAAGGCCGCAGTTGAAGAAGCCCCCGCCCCTGAAGCGACGGACGCAGTCGATGCGCCGAGCGAGGACGAAGAAGGACCGTCGGGCGAAATGGCGGCGATGGTTGAAACCGATTCGATCTCGGAAGACGTCGCGACCTCCAAGCGTCGCCGCGATGACGACGACGATGATGATGACCATGAAGAGGAAGTGATCGAATCCGTCGGCGCCGAAGACGCGATGGAAGAAGTTCCCGATCGGGCCCAGCGCAAGCCGCGCAAGCAATACCGTATCCAGGAAGTCATCAAGCGCCGCCAGATTCTACTGGTTCAGGTGGCGAAGGAAGAGCGCGGCAACAAGGGTGCGGCACTCACCACCTATCTTTCGCTCGCAGGCCGCTATTCGGTTCTCATGCCGAACACGGCGCGCGGCGGCGGCATCTCCCGCAAGATCACCAATCCGCAGGACCGCAAGCGCCTGAAGGAAATCGCCAAGATGCTCGAAGTGCCGCAGGGCATGGGCGTCATCCTGCGTACTGCCGGTGCCAACCGCACCAAGGTCGAGGTCAAGCGCGATTTCGAATATCTGATGCGCCTGTGGGAAAACGTCCGCACCCTGACGCTGGCATCGACGGCTCCTTGCCTCGTTTACGAAGAAGGCAGCCTGATCAAGCGCTCGATCCGCGACCTCTACAACAAGGATATCAGCGAGATCATCGTCTCCGGCGAGGAAGGCTATCGTGAAGCGAAAGACTTCATGAAGATGCTGATGCCGAGCCACGCCAAGGTGGTTCAGCCGTACCGCGACATCCATCCGATCTTCTCGCGTTCCGGCATCGAAGCGCAGCTCGACCGCATGCTGCAGCCACAGGTTACGCTGAAGTCCGGCGGCTACCTGATCATGAACCAGACGGAAGCGCTGGTTTCGATCGACGTCAACTCCGGCCGCTCGACCCGCGAACATTCGATCGAGGACACCGCGCTCCAGACGAACCTCGAAGCAGCCGACGAAGTGGCTCGCCAGCTTCGCCTGCGCGACCTTGCCGGCCTGATCGTCATCGACTTCATCGACATGGAAGAAAAGCGCAACAATCGCGCCGTCGAGAAGAAGCTGAAGGAATGCCTGAAGAATGACCGCGCCCGCATCCAGGTCGGCCGCATCTCGCATTTCGGCCTTCTGGAAATGTCGCGCCAGCGCATCCGCGCTTCGGTTCTCGAAAGCACGACGCAGATCTGCTCGCATTGCGGCGGCACGGGTCACGTCCGCTCGCAGTCTTCCGTTGCCCTGCATGTCCTGCGCGGCATCGAGGAATATCTGCTCAAGAATACGACGCACGACATCACCGTGCGCACGACGCCAGACATTGCGCTCTATCTGCTCAACCACAAGCGCCAGACGATCATCGATTACGAAAGCCGCTTCGGCGTCGCGATCCTCATCGATGCCGACAACGCCGTTGGCACGCAGCACTTCGCGATCGACCGTGGCGAGCCGGTCGCCAATCCGGTGAAGATCGAAAGCCTGTTCAACTTCGCAGCCATCCCGGACGATGATGACGACGATATCGTCATCGAAGCCGATGAGGATGAAGACGAAGAGTTGGAAGAAAAGGCTGCAAGCGCCGAGCAGCAGCCTGCCGCTCGCTCTGAAAGCAATGATGGCAACCGCAAGCGCAAGCGCCGTCGTCGGCGTCGTGGCCGCGGCAATGATAACCAAGCCGCTCCTGCTTCCGAAGATGGCTCCACGGCCGATATCGCCGATGATGGAGACGAAGGCGACGATGACGAGGATGATGCCGGCGCAGATAATGCCGCATCCGCTGGCGGCGACGATGACGCGCAGCAGAAGCGTAAGCGCCGCCGCCGCGGCAAGCGTGGTGGCCGGCGTAATCGTGAAAACGAAGGCAACGAACAGACCGCTGCAGGCGAGGAAACCGGTTCCGGCGAAGCTGATGAGAATGATGCCGAGGACGGCGACGAAGCAACCGTAACGGTGGCCGAGATCGCGGTCGCCGAAGGCGAAGCTGCCGTCGAGGCGCAGCCCGCCATGGCAGCGGTCGAAACCGCAGCCGTCGTCACCGAAGACGTCAAGCCCGCCAAGGGCCGCGGTCGTCGCAAGGCAAAGGCCATCGAGGCATCGCCGGTCGAGACGCCCGCGGTCGACGAAGCGCCGGCAGCGGATGTCGAAATCGAAGCGGTCGCCGAGACCACCGAAGCTTTGGACAATTCGGCGGAAGCGGCAACGCCCGAAGCGACTGAGGATGCAGCCAAGCCGGCCCGAGCCAATCGCGAATCGAACGTTTCCTCCTCTGCTCCAGTGGTAAAATCCACTCGCACCAATGAAGGTGGCGAGAGCGACGGAGAGTCGACGAAACCGAAGAAGGCCGGCTGGTGGCAGCGCCGCGGCTTCTTTTAAGAAGACCGACTGAGAATAATTTGACAAAAATCCGGCCGTGGCGACGCGGCCGGATTTTTCGTTTCCGTTGCACGATTTATTCGTCAGTCATGCCCAAGCACTGAACAGATCGAGGCCAAAGCGTACAGCTCTTCGACTTGCGAAAGCACTTTCGCAAGCTCGCACAAGCTATTGATTGCGGATTCTATTTCAGCCAGGCCGCCATGCGTTCGGTGGCTTCCTCGATCTCGGCATTCGAGCCGGCATAGGAGAAACGCATCGCGCGATGTCCTTCCACGGGATCGAAATCGAGGCCGGGCGTAGCGGCAACATTGATTTCCGCCAGCATCTTTTGCGCGAAGACCATGCTGTCGTTCGTGAAGCGGCTGACATCGACATAGGCGTAGAAAGCGCCATCCATGGGCGAGGCAATGTGAAAGCCGATTTCCGGCAGCCGGCGCATGAGGAAATCGCGGTTGCGGCCATAACTCTCGCGATAGACATCTAATTCGGCACCTGCGCCGAGCGCAGCCTCGGCGGCGATCTGCGACAATTCCGGCGCGGAGATATAAAGGCTCTGGGCCACACGTTCGATGGGGCGGACCAGCCGCTCCGGCAAGACCATCCAGCCGATGCGCCAGCCGGTCATGCAATAATATTTCGAGAAGGAATTGATGACGATCGCCTCGTCCGTCAGTTCCAGCGCGCTCGTCTCCTCGCCGACGAAGGTCAGCCCGTGATAGATTTCATCGGAGATGAAGGCGATGGAGTGATCCGCACAATAGTCAGCCAGCGCTTTCAGAGCCGCCCTGCCCGTTACCGTGCCTGTGGGATTGGCGGGGCTTGCCAGCAGTACGCCCTTTAGGCGCTTGCCGCTCGCCGCTTGTGCTGCCTCCAAGCTCTCGGGCGTGAGTGTAAACTGCGTCTCCTCGGTGACCGGAACCTCGACGACATCGAGACCGAGTGCGGCAAGGATGTTGCGATAGGCCGGATAGCCCGGTCGTGCGATGGCGACACTGTCACCGGCATCGAACAAGGTCAGAAAGGCAAGGTTGAAGCCAGCCGACGATCCGGTCGTGATCGCAATGCGCTTCGGATCGATGCTGAGGCCGTGGTGTGCCTGGTAATGGGTGGAGAGTGCCTGCCGCAGGGCTAGAGTGCCGAGCGCATCCGTATAGCCGATGCGGCCATGGCCGAGAGCCGCACGCGCAGCCTCCAACGCCGCCTGAGGTGCGGGATGAGACGGCTGTCCGACAGCCATGGAAATGACCGCATGTCCGGCTTGGCGTCTCCGCGTCGCTTCCGCCAGTACGTCCATGGCATGGAAGGGTTCGACGTCGCTGCGCTTGGATAGGGAAAACAAGGTCAATTCTCTCTCGGATCGGATAGGCAAGCGACATTTGCCGCAATATCGGCTCGTTCACAATCCTGCGATTGCGGCTTTGTCGTGAAAATTCCTGTTTCTGGAAATAAGGACGCACCGTAAATTGTCGATGCCTATTTGCGGATGTTAACCCGACGATGCTATGGCGCATCCGAGAATGACGTCTCCGATCAGATCCAAACGAGGACCCAATGACCTTTTCTCTCAAAAGCCTGCTGACGGTTTCGGCGATTGCCCTGACAGCATCCTTCGCCACAATCCAGCCGGCCGCGGCGCTGGACGACCAGCAGAAGAAGGAAATCGGGGATTTCATCAAGGAGTATCTCGTCGAGCATCCGGAGGTGCTGCTGGATGCGCAGGCCGCGCTCGAAAAGAAGCAGGACGAAGCCCGGATCGCACAGTCGTCGCAGGTGATCACACAGAACAAGGACGCGATCTTCAATTCCAAGGATGATGTCGCCATCGGCAATCCGAAGGGCGATATCACCGTTGTCGAGTTCTTCGACTATAATTGCACCTATTGCCGGCATGCGCTTGGCGACATGGACAAGCTCCTGCAGCAGGACAAGAATGTTCGCTTCGTGCTGAAAGAGTTCCCGATCCTTGGCCAGGATTCGGTAGCAGCCTCCCGGGTTTCCAGCGCGTTCCGCTTGCTCGCTCCGGAAAAATATGCCGAGTTCCATCACAAGCTTCTTGGCAGCGACGGCCGCGCTTCCGAAGATACCGCCATCGATGTCGCCACCTCGCTTGGTGTCAGCGAAGCGGCCATCCGCGCCGAAATGGCAAAAGCGCCGAATACCGCCATGATCAAGGCCACCTATCAGCTTGCTACCGATCTCGGCGTCAACGGCACACCCGCCTACGTCATCGGCAACGAGATGATTTCCGGCGCGGTTGGCCTCGATGCCATCAAGGAGAAGATCGCCAACGTTCGCAGTTGCGGCAAGACGAGCTGCTGAGCGGCGCAAAAATGCCAAAATCGCGGCGTTTCCACATCTAGAGGCACGCAACCTTCGCACCGGGGCTTTCCTATAGGGCCTCGGGAGTCTATAGGTTGCGCTGCACTTTGACGGAACCACTGATGGCGCAAACTATTTTCGTCCTTAACGGACCCAATTTAAATGCTCTCGGCAAGCGCGAGCCGGGCATCTATGGCGGCAAGACGCTCAAGGATATCGAAGCCGACTGCAAGTCCGTCGGTGAAAGCCTGGGCTTCGTTGTCGACTTCCGTCAGAGCAATCACGAAGGCGTGCTGGTGGACTGGATCCATGAAGCCGGCGACAAGGCCATCGGTGTCGCGATCAATCCCGGCGCCTACGGTCACACGTCGATCGCTTTACACGATGCGATCCGCGCCATCTCCATTCCCGTCGTGGAGGTGCATATCTCAAACATCCACGCACGCGAAGAATTCCGGCACAAATCGATGATCGCGCCCGCTGCAAAGGGCATGATCTGCGGTTTCGGACCTCATAGCTACATCCTGGCGCTGCAAGCGCTGAAATCCATCACCCAATAACAAAAATACAGGGCAAGAAATCCAATGGCTGAAAAGAAATCGGGTATCGACCAGGCGCTGATTCGCGACCTCGCCAATATTCTCAACGACACGGATCTGACCGAGATCGAAGTCGAACAGGAAGATTTGCGCATCCGCGTGTCGCGCGCCGGCGCGACGCAATATGTTCAGGCGCCGATTGCCGCCCCGGTCGCCTATGCCGCTCCCGCCGCCGCTGCAGCAGCGCCGGCCACTGCTGCTCCGGCAAGCAACGCCCGCAATCCCGACAACGTCGTCAGCGCGCCCATGGTCGGCACTGCCTACCTGGCGCCGGCACCGGGCTCTGCTGCCTTCATCCAGGTCGGCGCGACCGTCAAGGAAGGGCAGACGCTGCTCATCATCGAAGCCATGAAGACGATGAACCAGATTCCCGCGCCGAAGTCCGGAACGGTGACTGAAATTCTCGTTCAGGACGGTCGTCCGGTCGAGTACGGCGAAGCCCTGGTCGTCATCGAGTAAGGTCGGCCCATGCCCATTATTTCGAAGATTCTCATAGCCAATCGCGGAGAGATCGCTCTGCGCGTGCTGCGCGCCTGCAAGGAGCTTGGCATTGCGACCGTTGCGGTGCATTCAACCGCTGACGGCGACGCGATGCATGTGCGCCTGGCGGATGAAAGCGTTTGCATCGGCCCGCCGCCGTCGCGCGACAGCTATCTCAACATCCACCAGATTGTTGCCGCCTGTGAAATCACCGGCGCGGACGCCGTGCATCCCGGCTATGGCTTCCTTTCGGAAAATGCCAAGTTCGCCGATATTCTCGATGCACACGGCATCACCTTCATCGGTCCGACGGCGGAGCATATCCGCATCATGGGCGACAAGATCACTGCCAAGACCACGGCGCAGCAGCTCGGCATTCCGGTTGTCCCCGGCTCCGACGGCGAAGTGAAGACCGAGGCGGATGCGCTGAAGACGGCACGCGAAATCGGCTATCCGGTTCTCATCAAGGCAACCGCCGGCGGCGGCGGCCGCGGCATGAAGGTTGCCCGCACGGAAGAGGACCTGATCGAGGCTTGGTCGACGGCCCGCACGGAGGCCGCAGCAGCCTTCGGCAACGAATCCGTCTATATGGAAAAGTACCTCGGCAAGCCGCGCCACATCGAAATCCAGGTTTTCGGTGACGGTGAAGGCAACGCTGTCCATCTCGGTGAACGCGACTGCTCACTGCAGCGCCGCCACCAGAAGGTCTGGGAAGAAGCCAACTCCCCGGCACTCAACGTCGAACAGCGCATGAAGATCGGCCAGATCTGCGCCGACGCGATGAAGAAGCTGAAATATCGCGGCGCCGGCACCATCGAGTTCCTATATGAGAACGGCGAGTTCTATTTCATCGAAATGAACACGCGCCTGCAGGTGGAACATCCGGTCACGGAAGCGATCACAGGCATCGACCTCGTGCACGAGCAGATCCGCGTCGCTTCCGGCGGTGGTCTTTCGGTCACGCAGGATGAGGTGCATTTCCAAGGCCATGCCATCGAATGCCGCATCAATGCCGAGGACGCGCGTACCTTTGTCCCCTCGCCCGGCACGATCACGCATTTCCATGCGCCTGGCGGCCTCGGAGTCCGTATCGATTCCGGCGCCTATCAGGGCTACAAGATCCCTCCCTATTACGACAGCCTCATCGGCAAGCTGATCGTGCACGGGCGCACCCGCGTCGAATGCATGATGCGCCTGCGCCGCGCGCTGGACGAATTCGTGGTGGATGGCATCAAGACCACCCTGCCGCTCTTCCAGGATCTGGTTTCCAACCAGGATATCGCCAACGGCGATTACGATATCCACTGGCTGGAAAACTACCTGGCAAACACATCGGCCTAGCCAATGCCCGGAGCGCGCGGCAGACATCCCGGCGTTACCCCGGAGATCCTGCTGCGCGCCTATTCCATCGGGCTTTTCCCGATGGCCGAATCGGCTGATGACCCGGAAATCTTCTGGGTCGAGCCGGAACTGCGGGGTATCATCCCCCTGGATACGTTTCACGTCTCCAAGAGCCTCGCCAAGAAAATCCGTCAACACCCCTTCGACATCCGTTTCGATAGCGATTTTGAGGCGGTCATCGCCGCCTGCGGCGAACAGACGAGCGATCGCCCCAGCACCTGGATCAACGAGACTATCCGCTCGCTCTACGCCACCCTGCACCACATCGGCCATGCCCATTCCGTCGAAGCTTGGGAAGGTGACCGGCTGGTCGGCGGTCTCTATGGCGTCTCACTGGGGTCCGCCTTCTTCGGTGAAAGCATGTTTTCGCGCCGCACGGATGCTTCCAAGATCTGTCTTGTCTATCTGGTGGAGCGCCTGCGCGAACGCGGCTTCACCCTGCTCGATACGCAATTCACCACCGAGCATCTGAAGACATTCGGCGCCATCGACGTGCCGAAGGATGCCTATGCGAAGATGCTGGAAAAGGCGATGGAATCGCCCAATCTCAGCTTTTCCGACGATCCGCCCTGAGCGTTTTGGGACCACTTCAAATTCCGGTTGTGGTCTGCTATCCCTTCGGGCGAAGAGCATTGGTGCATAGAGGTTCCACTTTGCCGTCGTAAATACCGGTCTCATCCAAATCACCCCGTGCCTCAGGGCGGCAAGATGCCGTCCGATGCATGTTCATGTCCATTGGGTGATGGCCTGAGACCGGTTTGGCATTGTCAAAACGCGCCTAATGCAGCCGCCGCTGTCTCAGCTCTTCAGCCGTCCCGCAATATCGCCATGCCGTGCCCCGACGGGCTTGTCTCACCGCCAGCTTGGTGGACTTCCAGACGGAAGACCAAGACGGTATGTGCAATATTCTTCAGGTCCGTTGGACCCTTACGCCTAAAACATCGCCTCAGCCATGGATCGCCTGCAGCGGCTGCGGATCGCCAAAACCCTTCCGATCGAGCGGCAAGATCCGGCTCAATGCCAATGGTAAGCGGCTCGATGCCTGGCTCGTCTATAAGTGCATCGATTGCGACAAGACATGGAACCGAACGCTCTTCGAGCGCCGGACCGTTCAAGACCTTGGCCCGTCCACGCTAGAGGCGCTACAAGGCAGCGATCCGGAGTGGGTGCGAGCGCAAGAGTTCGAGCTTGATGGATTGAAGCGGAAAGCAAAACGTGTCGACGAACCGTCCGACGTTATCATCCGGAAGGAGGCGATACATGCGGCAAGCAACTGGACTTTGCTTGATATCGAGATATCAGCCGAGTTCCCGGTGAACCTTCGCCTTGATCGGCTGCTTGCATCGGAGTTGGCGATCTCGCGCTCGCGGCTTCAGGCCCTCCGTGACGGAGGCAAGTTGAGAGCCCATCCGGACCGCAACGACTTGTTTCGTCATAAGGTCAAAGACGGTCTGAGGATCATTCTCGATTTGTCGGAGATTGCCGATCGTGAGGCGATAGGTGAATCCGCCGCCAATTCGGATCACTGTTAAGACGATGCCCGCAGGAGCAAGGCTTCTGCGGGCTGTTCCATCCCGCAATCTACGTCTCGAAGGCGATTACTTCGCGCCAGCGGTATCCGGCGCCGGAACGTCGGACTTTTGCTTGCACTCTTTCAGCCAGACGTCATAGATCGGATGCTCGACGGCGTTGAGGCCGGGGCTATCGGCAAACATCCAGCCGGTGAAGATACGGCGGATACGGCGATCGAGGGTGATCTCGTCGACTTCGACGAAACCGTCTACCTTCTGCTGCTCGGTATCGTCTCGCGAATAGCAGGCGCGCGGCGTCACCTGCAGCGCGCCGAACTGCACGGTTTCGTTGACATAGACATCGAAAGTGGTGATGCGTCCGGTGATCTTGTCGAGGCCGGAGAAAACGGCGACCGGATTTGCGATGCGGGCGGCCTCGGCGGTGGAAGCTGCCAAGATGCCAGCGACGAGAGCAATGCCGGCCACGGCCATTGCACGCAAAGAAGCGCTCCGCGTGAAAACCATCATATCCGCCACTCTCCGCTTGGTCTCGGTCAAGGCGCCGAGCAAAAGCCGGCCTATGTCGCGCCTAAAGCCCAATTGTGGCCAAAGGACGAGCCGGCTTCTCGCTTAATTGCCCGGGGTCCAGGCGTCGTAGTCGCCGGTCACGCGCGGACGCTCGCCGGCAACGGCGAGAGAGCCCGGGGGACGGTAAGCCTGCGGCGAACCTGTGGGATTGGCACGATGTTCCTTCTGCCATTCCTTGGCGACATAGTTTTCCTTGGTCGGCGGAACGTCGGTGCGATGATGCATCCAGCCGTGCCAACCCGGAGGAATGGCGGAGGCTTCGGCATAGCCCTTGTAGATCACCCAGCGCTTCGGGAGGCCGTAGGAAGACATGCCGCCTTCGTAATAGACGTTGCCGAATTCATCCTCGCCCACACGCTTGCCAAACCGCCAGGTCGCGAAGCGCGTTCCCAAAGTTTGGCTGTTCCACCAAGTGAAGGTCTGTACGATGAAATTCCACATGTCTTTTCCTCGATACCCGCTGAGGGGCGAGCGATACCAGAATTCGATAGTTTGCTTATGCCGCCCCTAAGCCTGCTTGTCCAGTGATTCCAGCGGGCAAAAGGCTTCATTTCAATAGCATCTTGAAGCCCAGATGCGTCGGCTTGAAACCCAGTCTCTCATAGAAGCGATGCGCGTCCTTGCGAGCATTATTCGATGTCAACTGAATCATCCGCATCCCGCGGCTTTTTGCCCCGTCGATGCAGAAATTGATCATGGCGGCGCCAATCCCCTGCCCGCGCATATCGGCTCGCGTCTGGACCGCTTCGATGATCATGGCAGAGCCGCCCCGCCCGGTCAGCGTCGTCGTGATCATCGTCTGGAACGTCCCTACCACTTCGCCGGCGCGTTCGGCGACATAGAGCGTCTGCTCAGGCGACGCCGCGATGGTGCGAAACGCACGGAGGTAATCGTCATAGGCAGACGGGTCGGTCGTATCGCCATGGCCACCCACGGCATCGGCGGCAAATAGACCGATCAGAGCACGAAGGTCGGCTTCTTTCGCTTCGCGGATTAGCAGGCGGGCGGCTTCCATGAACGGTCTCGTCTATTCTTTCAGTGGGCCGCCAACGGCTTCTCGAAAATCAGCGCCGGAATGCCCGAATGCCCGTTGCCGCAGTTTTCCGTGCGGCCGACCTCGACAAAGCCATGAGCCTTGTAGAAAGCAATTGCCGGCTCGTTCTGCGGATCGACCTCCAGGCGCATGATCTCGGCGTCGGGAAAGCAGGTCTCCAGCTCAGCAAATATGTCTCGGCCGATACCCTCACGCTGATGCTTTGGGCTGACATAGAGCATGTGAAGCATGACGGTTTTCGTCATCTCTTTGGACATGGCGGCGTAGCCCATGCCGTCGATCGTCTTGCCGTTGTCGGCCACCAGAAATTCTGAGTTCTTGTTCGCCAGCCGCGCCTTCAGCGCAGCCGTCGAATGCCAGGAGGCGTGCAATTCGTTGACCTTTTCCTGCCCGTAGATCCGGTCATAGGTCGCATACCAAGTTTCGCCGAGCAGAGCGCGGACCTTTTCCAGGTCCTGCTCGCTGGCGGTGCGGACGAAGAACACCGCTTATTCCTCTTCGATGCCGAGCTTGGCCTTGACCAGCGCCTGGACGGCCTGCGGATTGGCCTTGCCTCCCGTCGACTTCATCACCTGGCCGACGAACCAGCCGGCGAGCGTCGGCTTGGCCTTGACCTTGGCAACCTGATCCGGATTGGCGGCGATGATCTCATCGACGGCCTTTTCGATGGCGCCGGTATCGGTGACCTGCTTCATGCCGCGGGCTTCAACGATCTCGGCGGGATCGCCGCCCTCGTTGAGCACGATTTCGAACAGATCCTTGGCGATCTTGCCGGAAATGGTTTCGGCCTTGATGAGGTCGATGATCGCGCCGAGCTGGGCGGGCGAAACCGGAGTCTCTTCAATGTCTTTGCCGATTCTGTTCAGAGCGCCCAGGAGGTCATTGATGACCCAGTTGGCAGCCATCTTGCCATCGTGGCCGGCGGCAACAGCCTCGAAATAATCGGCGATGGCCTTTTCCGAGACGAGCACGGAAGCGTCATAGATCGAGAGGCCGAGCTCGCGGACGAAACGTTCCTTCTTGTCGTCCGGCAGCTCAGGCAGATGCTCGGCAAGCTCCGCGACGAAAGCGTCGTCGAATTCGAGCGGCAGCAGATCCGGATCGGGGAAATAGCGGTAATCGTGCGCATCTTCCTTTGTGCGCAAGGATCGAGTCTCGCCCTTGTTCGGATCGAACAGGCGGGTTTCCTGGTCGATCGTGCCGCCATCTTCCAGAATGCCGATCTGCCGGCGCGCTTCATATTCGATCGCCTGACCGATGAAACGGATGGAGTTGACGTTCTTGATTTCGCAGCGCGTGCCGAACTCGCCGCCCGGGCGGCGGACCGAGACGTTGACGTCGGCGCGCATGGAGCCTTCGTCCATGTTGCCGTCACAGGTGCCGAGATAGCGCACGATAGAGCGCAGCTTCGTCATATAGGCCTTGGCCTCGTCGGACGAGCGGATATCCGGCTTGGAGACGATTTCCATCAGCGCGACACCGGAGCGATTGAGATCGACATAGGACATGGTGGCATGCTGGTCGTGCATCGACTTGCCTGCATCCTGTTCCAGATGCAGGCGCTCGATGCCGATCTCGATATCCTCGAACTGGCCCTGGCGATCCGGCCCAAGTGAGATGACGATCTTGCCCTCGCCGATGATCGGATCCTTGAATTGCGAGATCTGATAGCCCTGCGGCAGATCGGGATAGAAATAGTTCTTGCGGTCGAAGATCGAACGATTATTGATCTGCGCCTTCAGGCCGAGACCGGTGCGCACGGCCTGCTTCACGCATTCCTCGTTGATGACGGGCAGCATGCCTGGCATGGCGGCATCGACCAGCGACACGTTGGAATTCTGGGGCTTGCCGAACTCCGTCGAGGCGCCGGAGAAGAGCTTGGAGTTGCTCAGCACCTGGGCGTGGACTTCCATCCCGATAACGACTTCCCAATCACCGGTGGCACCGGGAATGAAGCGTTTCGGATCAGGCGTACGGACGTCGACAATGGTCATGGGAAGCTCTTGTATAATGCTGTTTTCTGCTTTGGTGAGGTAGAGCAATTGGCGTGACGGCGCAAGGCTTTCGGCATCGACCGCTTGCTATATGCCCCGGCCATAGGCGCCATCGCTGTCATCGACCAACGATTTCGAAAGCCCGACCGTTGGCACGTCGCTGTCGAGCTTGGGGGAATAGACGATCGACAGCCAGCGGATTTCATAGCCGCGTGCCCTGAAGAAGGCGATGGCATCGGTGTTGCCCGCATGGCTCTGCAATGAAACCTTCTCCAGTCCCTGCCCGCGCACATCCGCTTCGATCCGCGCCAAAAGCGCCGTGCCGAGGCCGCGTCTGACGAAATCCGGATCGATCCAGAAATCGGAAATCGCCTCGTCCAGCGCCTCGCGCGCCGCCCATCCCACAGCCTCGCCGTTCAGCTCTATGACTGATATCGTCAGCCAGAGATTGCGGGTGAAATTTTCAAAGGCTTCGCTGGCACTCTCCAGCAGTTCACCCGTGCCGCCGATCGCGCTCATCGCCTTCTGCCAGGAGCGCAGGCCGATGCTCGCCAATACCGCAGTTTCACCTTCATGGGCATTGCGAATGTGGATCATCAGGCCCCCGCTATTTGGAGATAGTAAAGCACCCATAGAAAGCATTTGCCAGCGGCGAGATTGGCAAACAGCTACGAAGCAAAACGCATCGAAAGGGTTGAACTTGACGACGTGGCGCAACCTGCTTTAGAGAGAAACATCAACGGAGTTTTGATGTCTAACTTTTGTCAGTCCCGGTAGAGGCCCCGCTCGCAAGTCTTCTTGCGTGCCGGGCCTGAAAAACGAAGCCCCGACTTCCCCAAGGGAAGGCTCGGATCGTTTTTGTGCGCCCTTTGGCGCTATACGGATTTTGACAACAATGGACATTTCCCGCGCGGAACAGCGCATTCTCCACCTGCTCGCCCAGGGCGGGCGCATCGAAATTGAACGCAGCGACAATAAGAAGATCGAGACAGTATACTGCTTTACGCGAGATGGCTGGGTCTACCCCGATTTCGACCTCGACCTCTTCCGACGGCTGAAGCGCCTCAAGGCGATAAAATCCACCGACGGCCATCCCTATCGCATCAGCGAAAAGGGATTGCGGCTGGTGAGGGCGCAGTTGAACAATCGATAAGCCGGACACGAGAGCCGCCGAATGAGGCGGCTCTCGTCGGGCGATACCATTCGGAAAAGAAAGCGCTGGGCGATCAGAAGGTGCGGATGATCTCCGCCACGTCATTACCGCGGCGATCGCTTTCTGCCTGCGCCGCATCGCGCCTTTCGTTGAGGGCAGCGATTTGATCCTCGCTATTTGCCAGAGCCTTCAAATAGCGCTTCTTCAGATCGCTATTGTCAGGTACGGCACCGAGATTCTGTCTTATCCGTTCTTGTTCGCTGGTGGTCTTCTCGATTTCGCTGTCGAGGCGCTCCAGATCGTTCTGGACGGCAACCTGCCTTTTGCGCGCATCTGCGAGGTTTGTGAGCTTATCCGTAAGTGCCTTGTCAGGTGCCGAAGCCGACCATCCCAGCAGCATGGCCGGTTCGGCATCGACCAGAGCATAACTGCTGCTCTGAAGCTGCTCGTCGACTGCGGTCAACACTTTCTCCGTGCCTGCCGGCACGACCGCCTTGAGCCGCTGGTGCGTTGTCGTCTTGCCGGAACCTTCAGATGAGGAGAATGACCAGCCATCCCGGATCGGATGCTCGATGACAACAGTCCGTTCGCCGTCCAGAGCGCCCGATACGGTGTATGTTGTCGTCTGGCGATATTTGACGGTGGCATTCATCACGCCATCGACAACCTTCAGCGAGGCAATCTCCTCCGTTGGCGTCTGCCGCTCGCTGATCGTAACCTTGCGATCGGTCGCGAAGCTGGCGAGGCGCGTGTCGTCCTTCGGCAGTGCCGACATCTGGGAATCGCCGACATAGCCCGTCTTGCCGTCATAGAGCGTCAGAATTCCCGCCGGCATGCTGACGCCGGTGGTATTCTTGAGCATCACGGCAGCTATGGGATTGCGATAGGCGCTGCCGGACCGATACATGTCCACCATGTCGGCTTCCACATCCGCGTCCATGATCGGCACCGACAAGGTATCGCCATTGGCGAGATCATACGTTCCCGGAAGTTCGAAGGTGGCGGAAATATCGCTTTCAGTCGCCGTGGCCGGGTCTCCGGCGGCAACCTGCATCGGCTCCGCCGGCCGCGCCAATTCATCGGCCTCATAGGCCTGAGCGTCGGCCATCTTTCCGCCTATGCTCTTCATTGCTCGTCGCGGGGCGGGCATTGCCGGCGCCTCGGCACCAGAAGCGAGACGCCGCCTGTTTGAGAGATCGCCGCTGTCGGGATCGGGGACGTTGTTCGACGCCGTGTTGACCGGCACCTCCTGCCGCTCGCGCCAATAGAGCTGGTGCAGACCTTGCTTCAGCGTCACTGGCTCGGCAGATGTCAGCGTCAGCTTGATGCCCTTCCAATCTTCACCGCTGGCATTTTCCAGCACCGTCCACGCCTGCAGGCGCGCCTTGTCATTTCCGTCGATGACGACCTTGTAAGCCGTTTTCCAGATGGGAGACGGCACGACATAGGTGAGGCCTATATCACCGCTGTTCTTCACGCCATTCACCTTGATATCGATGGTGCGTGTGCGATCGTTCTTGCCGTGGGCGATGGCTGCCGCTGCTTTGGCGATCTTCGCTCTCAGTTCGGCATCCTCAAGCCGGACGGATGCGTCCTCGCCCAGTGCCAGCGTCTCCACTGCGCCATCCCTATCGATAACGGTGAGCAGGTAAGCCGCTGCTTTATCGCCGGACTTTCTCGTCTCGATACCGAGAATATTTCCCTCGACGGTCTTTCCCCCGCTGGTGACGGACACCCTGGCGCCCTGCATTGATGTCAGAAGCGACGGCACGGACGAAAGCGCTTCGGGCGTGAACGGCAGGCCCTTGAAGGTCTCCTGCAACGGCTGCGGCCCCGCCAGCGACATGCCGGCCACCGAGCCCGCCGACCCATTCACCACAAGGCTCTTCAAGATATCATCGACTTGATCGAGCGGTACCTCGATCCGGATCATGCCGTCGCTATTGATATTGGCAGATCTGGAAACCTGGGCCAGACCGCCAGAGGACAAGGTGATGGATCGAATGGCCCCGTTGTCGGCCGCCAGCGCAATCGCTGGAAAGGATGCGCTGAGGAGCAGGATCGTCGTGACTTGCTTGAGCATGAAGAGACCTTCCGATTCGGTTGCAGAGGACGAGACCAAACGGCCGGCTGCAATTTATGATCGTATTTCGGTCCAAAGTGTGATGGCGCGCGGGCGGAATATTGGCACATGAAAAAGGGCCGTCCGGATTTCCGGACGGCCCTTTTTCTATTGGCTTTAAACTCCGCGAAACTTGACGAGATCGCTCATCAAGCCCGCTCGTCCGAGTGTGGCGCTTACCACCACTTCGCCGGCGTGAACTTACCGGCGGCCTGTTCGATGACGTGGGCGGTTTTGAAGAGGGTTTCTTCTTCGAACGGCTTGCCGATGAGCTGCAGGCCGAGCGGCAGGCCCTTCGGGTCGAGGCCAGCGGGGACAGCAATGCCGGGCAGGCCGGCCATGTTGACAGTCACCGTGAAGATGTCGTTCAGGTACATCTTCACCGGATCCGAAGCGAGATCCTCGTCGGCGATGCCGAAGGCCGAGGATGGCGTGGCGGGCGTGAGGATCGCGTCGACACCAGCGTTGAAGGCCAGTTCGAAGTCACGCTTGATCAGCGTGCGAACCTTCTGCGCGCGCAGATAATAGGCGTCGTAGTAACCGGCCGACAGAACGTAGGTTCCGATCATGATGCGGCGCTTCACTTCCTGGCCGAAGCCGGCAGCGCGCGTCTTTTCATACATGTCGACGATATCCTTGCCGTCGACGCGCAGGCCGTAGCGGACGCCATCATAGCGGGCGAGGTTCGAAGAAGCTTCGGCGGGCGCAACGATGTAATAGGCCGGCAGCGCGTATTTTGTGTGCGGCAGGGAGATGTTGACGATCTCGGCGCCGGCATCCTTCAGCCAGGCAATGCCCTGCTGCCAGAGCGTCTCGATCTCTTCCGGCATACCGTCGACGCGGTATTCGTTCGGAATACCGATCTTCATGCCCTTCAGAGACTGGCCAAGCGAGGCTTCATAATCCGGCACCGGCAGATCGACCGAGGTCGTGTCCTTGGCGTCGACGCTCGCCATAGACTTCAAAAGAATGGCGGCATCACGCACGTCGCGGGCGATCGGGCCAGCCTGGTCGAGCGACGAGGCGAAGGCGACGATGCCCCAGCGCGAGCAGCGCCCATAGGTCGGCTTGATGCCAACGGTGCCGGTGAAGGCGGCCGGCTGGCGAATGGAGCCGCCGGTGTCGGTCGCGGTCGCGCCGGCGCAGAGATGGGCTGCAACGGCTGCGGCCGAACCGCCGGACGAGCCGCCCGGAACCAGCTGCTGGTTCGAACCCTCGGCACGCCATGGGTTGATCACCGGACCATAGTAGGAGGTCTCGTTGGAAGAGCCCATGGCGAACTCATCCATGTTGAGCTTGCCCAGCATGACGGCGCCGTCATTCCAGAGGTTCTGCGTGACAGTCGATTCATAACGCGGCTTGAAGCCGTCAAGAATGTGGCTGCAGGCCTGGGTGTGGATGCCTTCGGTGCCAAACAGATCCTTGATCCCGAGCGGTATACCTTCGAGCGCGCCGGCGTTGCCGGCGGCGAGACGGGCGTCCGAGGCCTTGGCCATCTCGCGCGCCTTGTCGGGCGTAACAGCGATATAGGCATTGATCTGACCGTTGGCCGCATCGATCGCCGAGATATAGGCCTCGGTCAGTTCAGTGGCGGTAATCTGCTTGGCGCGCAGCTTGTCGCGGGCTTCGGCAATGGTCAGGCTGGTCAGTTCGCTCATTTTGTTTCGCTTCAGATCTGGAATTGGGCAACGGGTCGGAAAGGGCTCGAGGGAACCGTTATTCGACGACTTTGGGCACCAGGAAGAAATTCTGATCGGTATTCGGTGCATTGGCGACGATGTCGGCGGCCTTATTGCCATCCGTCACTTCATCGGCACGCTTCTTCATCGCCATCGGGGTTACCGAGGTCATGGCCTCGACGCCATCGACATTCACTTCGGAAAGCTGCTCGACGAAGCCCAGAATGCCGTTAAGCTCGCCCATCATCCGCTGTGCTTCGTCTTCATTGACGGCGATACGGGCAAGATGGGCGACGCGTTTGACAGTAGCGAGATCGACGGACATGGCATTCTCCGGATAGCAAGATTATCCACCAAAAGTGGATTTGCTTCACGCTATAAAGGCCATGCCCGCCATACGCAACGGGTATCGTCAGGCAGAAATGCTCTCACCCGCCTTCGGCGCCGCAACCGCGGTCTTCGAACCTTCCATGCCGGCGATGAACTTTTCCGGCGTCGGATCGATGATCGGGAAAGTGCCGTAGTGGCAGGGAATGGCGGTCTTGAAGTTGAAGAAGCGCTGGCAGGCGAGTGCCGCCACCGCACCACCCATGGTGAAGCGGTCACCGATCGGCACGATGCCGATATCGGGCTGATGCAGCTCGTTGATGAGAGCCATATCCGAGAAGATGTCGGTATCGCCCATGTGAAACAGCGTCGGCTCATCGTCGAAATGCAGCATCAGGCCGTTCGGGTTGCCGAGCGCGTGGGAAACGCCGTCCTCGGTGATCTGGGCGGAGGAATGCAGTGCATTTGTGAAGGTGGCCGAGAAGCCGCCGAGGCCGACTGTGCCGCCGGTATTGCCCATTTCAAGCTTCTCGACGCCCTTGGTGCTGAGCCAGGAAGCGAGGTCGGCATTGGCGAGAACGACGGCGCCGGTATCCTTGGCAATCTGAACCGTGTCACCGACGTGGTCTGCATGTCCATGCGTCAGCAGGATATGGGTGACGCCTTGCGCAACGTCCTTGATGTTGAGACCGGCGGCCGCAAAGGAAGAATTGTAAGACAGAAATGGATCGATCAGTATTTTTGCCTTGGCCGTTTCGATACGAAAAGCGGCATGGCCGAGCCAGGTGATCTTCATTGGATTTCTCCTTATGACTTGATTTGAAATGAAAGGCTGGTGTCTGGAGCATTTCCGATGGAAACGCTCCTTCTATTGGCTCTTCCGCATTTCCGCAGGCAAAACCGCTGTGCGCTTTTGCTGGAAATGCTCTAGGAGATATCCCAAACCGCAGCAAAGAAAAGCGGTTAGGACTTCAATTTGTTTTGACGAGAGCGAGACCCTGATGACGACGCTGACCATCGAAGATCTAGCCGTGATGCTCCTGCCCGGCCAGCCGATCGCCGGTCTCGATCTCGGCACGAAGACGATCGGGCTTGCGATGTCTGATCTCGGGCGGCGCTTTGCCACGCCTCGCCCGGTCCTCAAGCGCGTGAAATTCACCCAGGATGCCCAAACATTGCTTGCTTTCGCCGAGAAGGAAAAGGTCGCAGCCTTCGTCATAGGGCTTCCGATGAATATGGATGGCTCTGCCGGACCGCGCGTGCAGGCAACGCGCGCCTTCGTGCGCAGCATGGCGGAAAAGACCGCCCTACCCTTCGTCTTCTGGGATGAGCGGCTCTCGACCGTTGCCGCCGAGCGAGCGCTTCTGGAAATGGACGTCTCGCGGGCCAAGCGCGCCGAGCGGATCGACTCGGCAGCGGCAAGCTTCATTCTTCAGGGAGCGTTGGACAGGCTGTCGGCGCTCGGAAGAGCGACCTTGCCCGACCTTGATGCCTGACGGCGCCTCCACCATTCCGTGATGGCAGCGCGGCGGCGGAAGCCGAAAATCGCGAACACAAGGACGCTGTCGAAAGCGATCGCGCGCGCGACCAGCGGCGGGATGGTTTCCGGCGGAATGCCGAGAATCTTGCCGTAAATGTCGAATACGAGGTCATGCATTTGCCGCGTCAGCATGAAGATGCCGAAGCTCATGTCGTAGTACGACAGGTAATACCATGCCCCGAGAAACGAGACCGGTCCGGCCCAGCAAATCAACAACCACTTCATGCGGTACCCCTTCGACGCTGAAATTGCGTCGTGCCAGCCGAAAGGACGAGCCAGTTCGACAGCGCCATGGCGCTCAAGACCATCGCGGGCAGCGTGATATCTAGTGCGAGCACGGCGAAGAACATCACCGCCGTCACGAAAAACACGAATTTAGTGGGTTTCGACCCCATGGCTGCACGCTTGATGGTTAACTAATCATCTTCCGACAGTGACGAGTTAACCGCTGCGGCGCAACGTAAACCATTTGTTAAGGTTAATGGCGGAGCGAGTCTGTGGATATCCGCTGCCCCGTGGTCGATATCAGCCATAGACGCCCCGCACGACACGCTTCAAGGCCGTTGCCGCCTTCTCCCAATCCTTTGCATTTTTCAGCGCAAGACCGGCGCATTGGTCGCTGACGGCCGCGGCCAGGACGATATGCTGGATGGCCGCAAAGATCATGGCATTGACCGCCTGAGAATCGACACCCTTGGGGGGCATGAGCGAGCCGCGCATGCGCTCAATCCAGCCGGCGAGCGCCTTCGAACGTGCTTCCGACAGGCGGCGCACCTGCTCGCTATTTTCCGAGACTTCCCAGGCGACAATGCGGCGCATCAGCGGATCGGCCCGCAAGGCATCGAGGAAGAGCATCGAAAGCCGTTCCATCAGATCCCCATAGGTCAGAAGGAACATGCCGCCGGTGTCGTCGGGAATGCGATCCGTCACCCAGCTACCGAGATCTGTGCCAATGGCTTCCACGAGGCCGTCGAGGCCGCCGTAATAGCGGTAAATCAGCTGCTTGTCGCAGCCGGCGCCGCGGGCCACCGCATTGATACCGAAATTCTGGAACCCCTGCTCCGCCAAGAGCCGCTTGGCGGCATCAAGAATTACCTGCTCAGTCGCGGCGCGATTGCGCACGCGCTTTTCCACGACGGGCACTTCCAAAGGGATTTTAACGGCAGCGTTTGTGGGGGCCATCGATTCGACTCCAATCTGTCACCGATCGGTGATTAGCAAGCCGCATCGCCTCGAACAACAAAGCCGTAGGTCTCGCATCAGCCAAAACGCACGAATCCACAGATTAGAGACATTGACCAAACGACACTATCGTTCCGGGCGCTAGCCTTGGAGGCAGTTCTAAGTGGCTGGCGGATACAATAGATCGACGATGTAGCTGGCATCGAAGCGCGAATCGAGCATGCCATAGGTGGCGCGCCAGCCGCCAGCAAGACGGGTTTCGATGAAGGCGTCAGCGATCTTGCCGGCTCCGAGGCGATAAAGCTCGGCGGCACCGGCTGCGAGCGCCATCTGCTCGACCAGCAGGCGGGCGGCGCCCTCGTCCTGCTCGCAAAGCGCCATGGCGGCACGCAGGACATCGATGGTCTTTTTGCCGGCAGGGCCGAGATCGCGGGCAAGACCGGCAAAGACGGTCTCGAACAGGTCCCTGCCCCGGTTCAACACGCGCAGGACGTCAAGCGCCATGACGTTGCCGGAGCCTTCCCAGATCGCATTGACGGGGGCTTCGCGGTAATGGCGGGCAATCGGGCGCTCTTCGATGTAACCACTGCCGCCGATGCACTCCATGGCCTCATAGATCAGCGCGGGCGCGATCTTGCAGCACCAATATTTGGCGACCGGCGTCATGACGCGGGCATAGGCCGCATCTTCCGTACTGCCGCTGGCCTTGTCGAAGGCCTCGGCCAGGCGGAAGGCGAGCGCGGTTGCGGCGGCGACATCGAGCGCCATATCGGCAAGTACGCGCGTCATGATCGGCTGGTTGACCAGCATCTTGCCGAAGACACTGCGGCCGCGAGCGTGATGCACGGCTTCGGCGAGCGAGGCGCGCATGATGCCAGCGGATGCCAGAGCGCAGTCGAGCCGCGTCAGCGTCACCATGTCAAGGATCGTGCGGATGCCGCCATCGGGCGCGCCGAGCAGAAAGCCGAAAGTGTCGGTGAACTCCACTTCCGAGGAAGCGTTCGAGCGGTTGCCGAGCTTATCCTTTAGCCGCTGAAAGTGCAGGCCGTTAGCCGAACCATCTTCCAAAAGACGCGGCACCAGGAAGCAGCCCATGCCGTCCTTGGTCTGCGCAAGCATGATGAAGGCGTCACTCATCGGCGCCGACATGAACCACTTGTGGCCCGAAAGCCTGTAGATGCCATCGCTGACCTTATCGGCACTCGTCCGGTTGGCACGCACATCCGTGCCGCCCTGCTTTTCCGTCATGCCCATGCCGATAGTGACGGCGCTCTTCTGCATGGCGGGCTTGTTGGACGAATCGTACTTGCGCGAGAGAATCTTCGGTGCCCAATCCTTCTGCACCGCCGGCGAGGCCATCATGGCGGCGACGGAGGCACTGGTCATCGTGAGGGGGCAAAGGTGGCCGCATTCGAGCTGCGCCGTCAGATAGAAACGGGCGGCCCGCACTTTGTGCGAATGACCCTTTGCTTCAGGGTCAGCCTGCGCATCCCAGATCGAGGAATGCAGGCCCATCGCCATGGAGCGACGCATCAGCGCGTGCCAGGCGGGGTGAAACTCGACGACATCGAGACGCTCGCCGCGCGGGCCGTGGGTGCGCAGTTGCGGCGTGCCTTGGTTTGCCATGCGCGCCAGTTCCTGGGCCTCGTGCGAGGTGACGAAACGACCATGCTGCTCCAGTTCTTCCCGTATCGAACGCGGCAGGCCGGAGGTGAGATCGACGATCAGCGGATCGGAACGATAGGCATTGATGCCGGTCCAGAGGCTCGGCTGGTTCAGGTCGGCAAAGGGGTCGTCAGTCCGGGTCGCTTGGGTCATGAATCGCTTGTAGAACAAGTGGGTTGCAAAGGGAAACTGGAAGTTACGTCTCCCACCGGCATCGCTCCTGTAGCGGGATTCGGGCGAAATTGCATGGGGAACAAACAGCCTCGGCACATACCCCCGCTTGCCCCATCGGCGCTCCCTCTTTATAGACCGCCTGACGAAATCCGGAGGCAGGTTTATGGTCTTCTTTCCCCACCGCCACCTCATTGGCATCAAGGGCCTCACCGAGCAGGACATCACCTACCTTCTCGACAAGGCTGACGAGGCGGTCAAGATCAGCCGCCAGCGCGAGAAAAAGACATCGACGCTTCGCGGGCTGACGCAGATCAATCTCTTCTTCGAAGCATCGACGCGCACGCAATCCTCCTTCGAGCTGGCCGGAAAACGGTTGGGCGCCGATGTGATGAATATGTCGGTCGGCAACTCCTCGGTCAAAAAGGGCGAGACGCTGATCGATACGGCGATGACGCTGAATGCCATGCGGCCCGACGTGCTTGTCATCCGTCATTCGAGCGCAGGCGCTGCCGCACTCTTGGCGCAGAAGGTCTCCTGCTCCGTCGTCAATGCCGGCGACGGCCAGCACGAGCATCCGACTCAGGCCCTGCTCGACGCACTGACGATCCGCCGCGCCAAGGGCAAGCTCTCGCGCATCATCGTCGCGATCTGCGGCGACGTGCTGCATTCGCGCGTCGCCCGCTCCAATATCCTGCTTCTCAACGCCATGGGCGCCCGCGTTCGCGTCGTCGCACCCGCCACATTGCTGCCGGCCGGTATCGCCGACATGGGCGTTGAAGTCTTCCATTCGATGAAGGAAGGGCTGAAGGATGCCGACGTCGTCATGATGCTGCGGCTGCAGCGCGAGCGCATGTCCGGCGCTTTCGTACCTTCGGTGCGCGAATATTATCACTTCTACGGGCTCGACGCCGAGACCCTGAAGGCGGCCAAGGAGGATGCGTTGGTCATGCATCCGGGGCCGATGAACCGCGGGGTGGAAATCGCCTCCGAAGTGGCGGACGGCCCGCAAAGCGTCATTGCCGAACAGGTGGAGATGGGCGTCGCCGTCCGCATGGCCGTGATGGAGACCCTGCTCGTTTCGCAGAACCAAGGGCCTCGCAGCGAGGGAGCAGGCGCATGAGCAACTCGATCGTCCTCCAGAATGTCCGCATCATCGATCCCTCGCGCAGTCTCGATGAGATCGGCACGATCGTCGTCGAAGACGGTGTCATCGTAGCCTCCGGCAAGGATGCGAAGAGCCACGGCGTTCCCAAGGGCGCGACCGTTCGCGACTGCAATGGGCTTGTCGCCATTCCCGGCCTGGTCGATGCGCGCGTCCATGTCGGCGAGCCTGGCGGCGAACATCGCGAAACGATCGCGTCTGCCAGCCGCGCAGCAGCGGCCGGTGGCGTCACTTCTTTCATCATGATGCCGGACACGGACCCGGTCATCGATGATATCGCGCTGGTCGAGTTCGTGCGGAAGACGGCGCGCGATACGGCCGTCGTCAATGTCTATCCGGCAGCGGCGCTCACCAAGGGACTGGCCGGCGAGGAGATGACGGAAATCGGCCTGCTGCGCGAAGCCGGAGCCGTCGTGTTTACCGACGCGCATTCCAGCGTCCACGATAGCCAGATTCTGCGCCGAGTGATGACCTATGCGCGCGAATTCGGCGCGGTGATTTCCTGCGAGACACGTGACAAATATCTAGGCGCAAACGGTGTCATGCATGAAGGGCTGCTCGCAAGCTGGCTCGGGCTCTCAGGCATTCCGAAGGAAGCTGAACTCATTCCGCTCGAGCGCGATCTTCGCATCGCGGCGCTGACGCGCAGCCATTATCACGCTGCTATGATCTCCGTGCCGGAATCGGCGGAGGCGATCCGCCTCGCCCGCTCGCGTGGCGCCAAGGTCACATGCGGCATCTCCATCAACAATCTGGCGCTCAACGAGAACGACATCGGCGAGTACCGGACCTTCTTCAAGCTCTACCCGCCGCTGCGCTCCGAGGATGACCGCACAGGCATGATCGAGGCCCTGGCCGACGGCACGATCGACATCATCGTCTCCTCGCACGATCCGCAAGATGTGGATACGAAACGCCTGCCGTTCGGCGAGGCAGAGGACGGTGCGGTCGGGCTGGAAACGCTGCTTCCGGCAGCGCTCCGGCTCTATCATAGTGGCCAAGTCAGCCTGATGCGGCTCATCGATGCGCTCTCGACGCGGCCGGCACAGATCTTCGGACTGCCCGCCGGCACACTGAAGCCCGGCGCCAAAGCGGATATCGCTCTCGTCGATCTCGACGAGCCTTGGCTTGTCGCAAAAGACATGCTTTTGTCGCGCTCGAAGAATACGCCCTTCGAAGACGCGAGAATGAGCGGCCGGGCGGTTGCAACCTATGTCGCCGGCAAGCTGGTTCACAGTCTCTAAGGCAAGCGCCAGGGTTTACGGAGAATAAGACGCGATGGCTGATTTCTGGACTTGGCAGCTTACCCTGCAGACCGCGCTGGCCGCGCTTGTCATCGGCTATCTGCTCGGCTCCATTCCCTTCGGCCTCCTGCTGACCCGCATGGCCGGGCTCGGCGACGTGCGCAACATCGGTTCGGGCAATATCGGCGCGACAAACGTGCTGCGCACCGGCAACAAGGGGCTTGCAGCCGCAACCCTGCTGCTCGATGCCTTCAAGGGTACGGCCGCCGTGCTGATCACCGCGCATTTCTTTGGCGAGGATGCCGGCGTTCTTGCCGGCTTTGCCGCCTTCATCGGTCACATCTTCCCTGTCTGGATCGGCTTCAAGGGCGGCAAAGGTGTCGCTACCTATCTCGGCATCCTGCTGGGACTCGCACCGTTGATGGCCCTGATCTTCGCCATCGTCTGGCTGGCGATCGCCTTTACCACCCGCTATTCCTCGCTTTCCGCACTGGTTGCAACTCTTGTCATCCCGGTTGTATTGTGGATATTGGGGGCCGATAAGATCGCCGCCGCCATGGCGCTGATGACCGTCATCTCCTGGTACAAGCATAGGGCCAATATTGCCCGGCTGACCGCGGGAACGGAAGGCAAGATCGGAGCAAAGGGATAATGGACACAGTCAGCGCAAGACGGACGGGAGTTGCGCTGACCGAAAAACAAAGGATCGCCTGGCTCAGGCTCATCCGTTCCGACAATGTCGGTCCGTCCACCTTTCGTGACCTCATCAATCACTATGGTTCGGCTGAAGCGGCTCTGGCTGCACTTCCGGAGCTTTCGCAGCGCGGCGGCTCGACGCGCGCGATCCGCATTACCGATGAGCGGGATGCCCTGCGGGAGCTGGAGGCAGCGCACCGCTTCGGCGCACGCTTCATCGGCATCGGTGAGCCGGACTATCCCCCTGCCCTTCGCGAGATCGATGGCGCGCCGCCGCTGCTTGCCGTCAAAGGCAACATGTCCGTAGCTACGAGGCCGGCCATTGGCATGGTCGGCTCACGAAATGCCTCGATCAGCGGCGCCAAATTCACCGCCATGATCGCACGCATCTGCGGCGAGGCCGGCTATGCGGTGGTTTCCGGTCTGGCACGTGGCATCGACACGGCCGCCCATCGCGCAAGCCTCGCCACCGGCACGATCGCCGCCATGGCTGGTGGCCTCGACCAACCCTACCCGCCCGAGAATATCGGCCTGCTCAACGACATATGGGACGGCAACGGGCTTGCCGTCAGCGAAATGCCCTTTGGCTGGGAGCCGCGAGCGCGCGACTTTCCGCGCCGTAATCGTCTTATCGCCGGCATCTCGCTCGGTGTCGTGGTCGTCGAGGCGGCAACGCGATCCGGTTCGCTGATAACAGCGCGACTTGCCGGCGAATTCGGCCGGCTCGTCTTTGCCGTTCCCGGCTCGCCGCTCGATCCGCGCTGCGAAGGAACGAACGGCCTGCTGAAAGATGGCGCGATGATCGTCACGACACCGGACGATGTCGTCGAAGCGCTGCGGCCGCTCGCCGAGCCGGATCTCTTTCGCCCGCGCCCCGCAACGGCACCCATCGAAAGAAGCAAGCCGCTCTCCACGCCGCCCGATGATGCAGAGCGCGACCATATCGTCGAGGCGCTAGGGCCGACGCCGGTCGAGATCGACGATATCGTCCGTCACACCGGCTTGTCGATATCGGCCGTTCATTCCGTTCTTCTCGAACTCGACATGGCCGGCCGGCTGCATCGGCATCCCGGCGGACTGGTGTCGATCTCCATGCTGGATTGAAAACTGTGATACGCGTACCGATTCTAAGCATCGCATCGTCGCGCCAAGCGCAAAAATCGCATTACAGCGCCGCGCGTCACATATGACGCGCAAAGGTCGCTGTAACACGTTAGAGGTGCTGCATAATTTTATGCTTCAATCGATTCCGATTTAAGGAATTATGCAATAGCCTCTTGACCGCGACGATTTCCCTGTCCATGTCGGAAGGCCGGGAAGACGGAAAAACCCGGTATCTCCCGCGTCTTATACCGGCGCGACCTCTTATTCAGAGACTTGATGATGAACGTTGTAGTGGTGGAATCGCCTGCCAAGGCCAAGACAATCAATAAATATCTGGGACCCGGATATAAGGTTCTTGCATCCTTCGGCCATGTGCGTGACCTGCCCGCCAAAGACGGTTCGGTACTGCCTGACCAGGATTTCGAAATGCTGTGGGAAGTCGATGGTGCGTCGCAAAAGCGCATCAAGGACATTGCCGACGCGATGAAATCCTCCGACGGCCTGTTTCTCGCGACCGACCCGGATCGTGAGGGTGAAGCCATTTCGTGGCATGTGCTCGATCTGTTGAACAAGAAACGCGTTATCAACGGCAAGCCGGTGAAGCGCGTGGTGTTCAACGCCATCACCAAGAAGGCCGTGCTCGACGCCATGGCCGACCCGCGCGACATCGACGTGCCGCTGGTGGACGCCTATCTCGCCCGCCGCGCGCTTGACTACCTCGTCGGCTTCAACCTGTCGCCGGTTCTGTGGCGCAAGCTGCCGGGCGCTCGCTCGGCCGGCCGCGTGCAATCCGTGGCGCTTCGCCTCGTCTGCGACCGAGAATCCGAGATCGAACGCTTCATCTCGGAAGAATACTGGAACCTTTCTGCGATCCTGAAAACGCCACGCGGCGATGAATTCGAAGCCCGCCTGGTCTCTGCCGACGGCAAGCGCCTGCAGCCGCGCGCGATCGGCAGCGGCGAAGAGGCCGGCAAGCTGAAGGCGCTGCTCGAAGGTGCCTCCTATGTCGTTGACACGGTCGAGGCAAAGCCGGTCAAGCGCAATCCGAGCCCACCCTTCACCACTTCGACGCTGCAGCAGGCCGCCTCCTCGAAACTCGGCTTCTCGGCCTCGCGCACCATGCAGGTGGCGCAGAAGCTCTATGAAGGCGTCGATATCGGCGGCGAAACCGTTGGTCTCATCACTTATATGCGTACCGACGGCGTTCAGATGGCCCCGGAAGCGATCGATGCGGCACGTCACGCCATCGCCAACCAGTTCGGCGACCGTTACCTGCCGGAAAAGGCACGTTTCTATTCCACCAAGGCTAAGAATGCCCAGGAAGCGCACGAAGCGATCCGTCCGACCGATTTCGATCGCGTGCCGGATCGCATCCGCAAATTCCTCGATGACGATCAGCTGAAACTTTACGATCTGATCTGGAAGCGCGGCATCGCCAGCCAGATGGCATCGGCCGAAATCGAGCGTACGACGGTCGAGATCCTCGCTGACAATGCTGGCAAGAAGGCCGGCCTGCGCGCCGTCGGCTCTGTCATCCGTTTCGACGGCTTCATCGCCGCCTATACCGACCAGAAGGAAGACGGCGAGCAGAGCGACGACAGCGAAGAAGGCGGCCGCCTGCCCGAGATCAACGCACGCGAAAATCTCGCCAAGCAGAAGATCAATTCGACCCAGCATTTCACCGAGCCGCCGCCGCGCTACTCGGAAGCATCGCTGATCAAAAAGATGGAAGAGCTTGGCATTGGCCGCCCCTCCACCTATGCCGCGACGCTCGCAACGCTGCGCGACCGCGATTATGTGACCATCGACAAGCGCAAGCTTGTGCCGCAGGCCAAGGGACGGCTGGTTACAGCCTTTCTCGAAAGCTTTTTCACCAGATATGTCGAATACGACTTCACGGCCGATCTGGAGGAGAAGCTTGACCGCATCTCCGCCGGCGAGCTGAACTGGAAGGACGTGCTTCGCGATTTCTGGCGCGATTTCTTCGCACAGATCGAAGACACGAAGGAACTGCGCGTCACCAATGTTCTGGATGCCCTGAACGACGCATTGGCGCCGCTCGTCTTCCCGAAGCGCGAAGACGGCAGCGATCCGCGCATCTGCCAAGTATGCGGCACGGGTAACCTCTCGCTGAAGCTCGGCAAATACGGCGCCTTCGTCGGCTGCTCGAACTATCCGGAATGCAATTATACCCGCCAGCTTTCGTCGGAAGGCGGCGCGGAGGCTGAATCCAACGGATTGAACGAACCGAAAGCGCTCGGCACCGATCCGGTGACCGGTGAAGAGCTGACGCTGCGTTCGGGCCGCTTCGGTCCCTATATCCAGCGCGGCGACGGCAAGGATGCCAAGCGTGCATCGCTGCCGCGCGGCTGGAAGCCGGAGGATATCGATTATGAAAAGGCGATGGCGCTGATCTCGCTGCCACGCGACATCGGCAAGCACCCCGAAACCGGCAAGATGATTTCTTCCGGCATCGGCCGCTATGGACCGTTCCTGTTGCACGACGGCAGCTACGCCAACCTCGAAAGCGTCGAGGATGTCTTCACCGTTGGTCTGAACCGCGCCGTCACCGTTCTTGCCGAAAAGCAGAGCAAGGCAGCCGGTGGAGCGCGCGGCGGAACACCCGCAGCGTTGAAGGATCTCGGCGCGCATCCGGATGGCGGCGGCTCGATCACCGTTCGCGACGGCAAGTACGGCCCCTACGTCAATTGGGGCAAGGTCAATGCGACTTTGCCGAAGGGGACGGATCCGCAGGCGATCACCGTCGAGGAAGCCCTAGCTCTGATCGCAGCGAAGGCCGGCAAGAGCGGCGGCACCACCAAGAAGGCACCCGCCAAGGCAAAGGCCGCGGCAGCCGGCGCAAAAGCCACGAAAACGACTGCCAAGCCGAAGGCTGCTGCAAAGAAGCCTGCGGCCAAGACGGCGGCGAAAAAGAAGAGTGCAGAGTGAGCAGAGAACCGCGCGGCAGGAACCCATCGTCGGAACGGCGTTCCGGTAAGCCCGGCCGCGCCAGCAAGGCAGGCGGCGAGGTTGAGCCGATGATGGCAATTATCCACGGCGAGCTGCCGCCGCGCGAGGTCATCCTGCGCTTCATCGCCGATCATCCGCAACAAGCTTCCAAGCGCGAACTCGCCAAGGCCTTTGGCCTAAAGGGCGAGAGCCGCGTCGCGCTAAAGGAACTGCTGCGCGAGCTTGAAGAAGAAGGCATGGTGCAGAAGAGCCGTAAGTCTCTCATCCGCCCTGGCGCGCTGCCGCCGATTGCCGTTCTCGATATTACGACGCGCGACAAGGACGGCATGCTGATCGGCCGCCCCGCCGAATGGGCCGACGAAAACGGCGTCGCGCCCGCAGTCATGATCAAGCAGTCCTCCTCGCCCGCCGGTCGCAACGGCAAGGGCAAGGCGCCGGTCGCCGGCATGGGCGACCGCATTCTTGCGAAGATCTTCTCGGCTGTGGATCGCGGCGGCCCAGCCTATACGGCCCGCATCATCAAGGTCATCGACAAGCGGCAGGGCGCCTCCATGGGCGTCTTCCGCGAAACGCCGGGCGGCGGTGGCCGGCTGATGCCGATCGAACGGCGCGGCGAGGAAATGGTCATCGACCCCGATTATACCGGCGGTGCCAAGGACGGCGATCTGGTCGAAGTCGAAGTGGCACGTCTCGGCCGCTTCGGTCTGCCGCGCGCCAAGGTTCTGTCTGTTGTCGGTTCTGTCGCCTCGGAAAAAGCGATCTCGATGATCGCCATTCATGCACATGGTATTCCGCATGTTTTCCCCGCTCCCGTGATCGCAGAAGCCGATGCGGCCAAGCCCGCCACCATGTCCCATCGCGAGGATTGGCGCAGCCTGCCGCTGATCACCATCGACCCGGCCGACGCCAAGGACCATGACGACGCCGTCTATGCCGAGATGGACCCCTCGCCCGACAATCCGGACGGCGTGATCGTCACCGTCGCCATCGCCGACGTCTCCTGGTACGTGCGTCCGAACTCGCCGCTCGACCGCGAGGCGCTGAAGCGCGGCAATTCGGTCTATTTCCCCGACCGCGTCGTGCCGATGCTGCCCGAGCGCATCTCCAACGATCTCTGCTCGCTCAAGGAAGGCGTCGACCGCCCTGCCCTCGCGGTTCGAATGGTCTTCTCCAAGGAAGGCCGCAAGGCTGGACATACCTTCCATCGTGTTATGATGAAGAGCGCTGCCAAGCTTTCCTACCAGCAGGCGCAGGCTGCGATCGACGGCCAGCCCGACGATAAGACCGGACCGATGCTGGAGCCGATTCTCAAGCCGCTCTGGCACGCCTATGAGATTCTGAAAAAGGGCCGCGACCGGCGCCAACCGCTCGAACTCGACATGCCCGAGCGCAAGATCCTGCTGAAGCCGGATGGCACCGTCGATCGTGTCTTCGTGCCGCCGCGCCTCGATGCGCACAAGCTCATCGAAGAAATGATGATCCAGGCGAACGTTGCTGCGGCCGAGACGTTGGAAAAGCGCAAGCAGGTGCTGATCTACCGTATCCACGATGGCCCGACGCTCGCCAAGCAGGAAATCCTGCGCGAATTTCTGGCCACCCTCGGCATTTCGCTTGCCAAGGGCGGCAATGTGCGCGCCAATAGCTTCAACGGCATTCTGGCGAAAGCCGAGGGTACGGCGCATCAGACCATGGTCAACGAGATGGTGCTGCGCTCACAGAGCCAGGCGATCTACAGCCCCGACAATATCGGGCATTTCGGCCTGAATCTGATGAAATACGCCCACTTCACCTCGCCCATCCGTCGCTATGCGGATCTGATCGTGCATCGCGCGCTGGTCGGCTCGCTTGGCCTCGGCGAAGGTGCGATCACGCCGGAGGAAGAAGCCTCGCTCGACGATATTGCAGCCGAAATCTCGACCTTCGAGCGCCGCGCCATGGCCGCGGAGCGCGAGACGGTGGACCGGCTCATCGCCCACCACCTCGCCGGTCGTGTCGGCGCGGAGTTCGAGGCGCGCGTCGGCGGCGTCACCAAGTCGGGCCTTTTTGTCACCCTGCCGGACTATGGCGCCGACGGTTTCATCCCTATATCTACGCTCGGCACCGATTACTTCATCTATGACGAGGCGCATCAGGCGCTGACGGGCGAAAGAACGGGGCTCGGATATCGTCTCGGCGACGATGTAACGGTGAGGCTGGCGGAAGCCGTGCCGCTTGCCGGAGCGCTGCGCTTCGAAATGCTGAGCGATGGCAAGCCGATGCCGACGGCGGTGCGTTCCTTCCATAAGGCCACCCGCCGCAATAAGAGCCAGGCGCGCAAGGCACCGGGCACGAGACCGCCGCGCGGCCGCAGGTAAAGAACGGCTGCCGGCACGGAGGAAGCGCATTCATGACGGGCAGCCCATCCGACTCCCCCATCCGCTTCGGTGGCTCAGACGAAAGCGAACGTCCGCTCGGACGCTCGATTCTACGCGGCATGCTGAACCGCTGCCCGCGCTGCGGCACCGGCAAGCTCTTTCGCGCCTTTCTGAAGCCAGTCGACCGATGCGCGGTCTGTGATGAAAATATCTCTCACCAGCGAGCCGACGACCTGCCGCCCTATCTGGTGATCCTGGTTCTCGGCCACCTGATCGTCGGCGGCTATATGCTGACGGATATGACCTTCAAGCTGCCACTCTGGGCGCATCTTGCCATTTGGGCACCCATCACCATTATCGCGGCACTTGCCATCATCCAGCCGATCAAGGGTGGCGTCATCGGCCTGCAATGGGCGCTGCGCATGCATGGCTTCGGTGGCCATGACGACACCCCAGAGGATTGGGATCAAGGAAACGGCCGATCGTGACCATGCTATCCGGTTCATGCCGCCGGTCTCTATCGTTGGCAGAGATTGCTTCCGCGCATTGCGCTTCTATATCGGAAACTGCAGAGGTTTTGTCGCTTAATCGTGCTTCAGGCGAACTGCTTTGCCGGCAACCGCTTGACATGAGCAGCATTTCTTGTCTGAACATGCCGCGCGTCATAGGGACTACTCCGGAGGGGGTGATCGATCACATGAAAGCCGACCCGTCACCTGAATTTGGCCGAGCCGTGGCTTCCTGTGCTTCACATTGCGATCGATTCGCACGCCTCATGCCCCAGGGATTTTTTTATGCTTGAACCGACGAACGACAAGGCCGGCCACGTCGAAGAAATTCACTGGCCTTCGCTCGTCGCAGCCATTACCTCCGTATCCGCCGTTGGCATCGCCATCGGGCTGGGACTGCCGCTTCTGAGCATCATTCTCGAAAAGCGCGGTGTTCCCTCGAGCCTCATCGGCCTCAACACGGCCATGATGGGCGTCGCCTCGATGCTGGCAGCGGTCGTCACGACCAAGCTCGCGCACCGCTTTGGCGTCGTGCAGACAATGATCTGGGCGGTTTTCCTATCGGCTCTAAGCTCGCTCGGCTTCTACTATGCAGAAAATCTGCTTCTGTGGTTTCCGCTGCGCATCGTCTTCCATGGGGCGACGACAACGCTCTTCATCCTGTCGGAATTCTGGATCAACGCCGCCTCGCCGCCTTCCAAACGCGGATTCGTGCTCGGTCTCTATTCCACCGTCTTCTCTCTCGGATTTGCGGCCGGCCCCCTCGTCTTTTCCGTCGTCGGCAGCGAAGGCCTGATGCCCTTCCTCATCGGCGCCTGCATCATCCTGGCCGCCTCCATCCCGATCTTCATTGCGCGAAACGAGAGCCCGATCGTCGACGAGAAGCCGGAACTGCATTTCGTGCGCTACATCTTCCTCGTGCCGACGGCCACGGCTGCAGTCTTCGTGTTTGGTGCGGTCACCGTCGGCGGCGGATCGCTCTTCACCAGCTATGCGACGCGCCTCGGTTTCAACGAATCACAGGCGGCACTGCTGCTGACCGTCATGGGCGTGGGCAACTTCGTGTTCCAGATCCCGCTCGGGCTGCTTGCCGACCGCATGCGGGACAAACGGCCGCTGCTGTCGATCATGGCCACGATCGGGTTTGTCGGAGCGCTCCTGCTACCGTCGCTGTCATCGAACTGGATCATTCTTGCCATCATCCTGCTCTTCTGGGGTGGCTGCGTTTCCGGCATGTATACGGTCGGCCTCAGCCACCTCGGCACGCGATTGACCGGCGTCGATCTCGTCGCCGCCAATGCGGCCTTCGTTTTCTGTTACGCCGTAGGCATGGTCCTCGGGCCGCCGACGGTCGGCACGGCCATGGATGTCGCCAATCCCAGCGGCTTTGCCTGGGCCGTGGCGTTTTTCTTCGGTCTTTATGTCCTGCTTTCGGGGATACGACTGCTTTTCATGGGCAACAGAGGTTGACTTTTCGGGCGCGATTTGTATTTTCGCGCCAGAATTCGCCGTGGACCTCCGCACTGGCCGTCCACGGCGTTCATTTTTATTAAAGGCAGGACGACCATGGCCAAGGCTACCACCATCAAGATCAAGCTGCTGTCGACGGCCGACACCGGTTTCTTCTACGTCACGACGAAGAACAGCCGTACGATGACGGACAAAATGACGAAGACGAAGTACGACCCGGTTGCTAAGAAGCATGTCGAGTTCAAGGAAACGAAGATCAAGTAAGCTTCCTAAACTTCAGGTTACAAAAAGGCGCGACCTTCGGGTTGGCGCCTTTTTTGTTTTATAAACCTCATCTCGATCGCCGTCCGATTTTGCAACAGCGGTTGGAAACGCCTCAGTCGAACAATGCCTTGCCGGCACGGCAAAGAAAAACGCCGCCCTTCAGAAATGAAGAGCGGCGTTTTGAATGGGGGCCGGCTAGCCTGCAAAACGGCACGAGGAACCGTTATCTTCTGCCTGCCAGCCGACCGACCCCACGACCCAGGAGATGCGGCGGACCTGAGCATCATGGGGTATCTCGGATACCCTAATCGGTTGTCTGTATACGGGACTAAATTCGCGCGAAATCAAAAGAAAATCAACAAATTCTTAATGATAAAAAATGCCTGTCTGCCCGCATGGTTAAAATTCATGACTTTGACGGAAAAGAATGCCCGATAGCATTAACGAAAAATGGTCAAGAAATTATCAAGAATAAAGAGAGATCTCCTCTCTCGCTAGAAAAGATACAATACAGATACTAAAGTAAAATTGAATATTCAATTTAGTTTCAATCAAGCTCCTGTCCTTCCAGCTCCCACCTGACCACCAAGCCACGAACAAGATAAAAACATATAGTAATATAATACGAATATTTCGCCTTGGGGCAGAAAGCGAGAATTTATTCCGAAATTGAAAGTATAAGTATTCTTATTTTCTTTGAACCAGAACTCAATTGGCTGTGGAGGTGAGATAAAGAACGGAAAGAATTGATCGCGGTTCAAAAACCTAGAAGCTACCTCAGTATTGACGGGTAATTGCCATTCTCGGCCGTTTACCCCTATGCGGCTGAAGCTACGACCCTGTTGCGGCCTGCCCTTTTGGCTTCGTAAAGCGCAAGATCGGCCTGTTTCATCAACTGCTCCGGCGTATCGATCGTCTCCAAACGGCACGAAATTCCGAAGGACGCGGTAATGTTAAGCGCCACACCAGTTTCGCGTAATTTCACAGGCATATTTTCTACCGCAGCGCGTAGCCGTTCTGCGACGGCTGCGGCGATATCGGCGGGCGTATCCGGCATGACGACTACGAATTCCTCACCTCCGTAACGACAGGCAAGATCGGCGCCGCGCACCGTTGAGCGGATCCGTGCGGCAAACTCCTTGAGAACTTCGTCGCCGGCATCGTGACCATGGGTGTCGTTTACAGTCTTGAAGCGGTCTATGTCGGTGATCAGAATCGAAAGCGGCCTGCCCCGTGCCAGGGATCGATCAAAAAGCACCTTTAAGTGGTTGTCGAGGTAGCGTCTGTTGTGCAGGCCGGTGAGCGCGTCGGTGACGGCAAGCTCGATCGTCTGCTGTACGCTGGCACGCAGACGGTCGTTATAGCGCTTGCGGCGTATTTGCGTGAGGCAGCGGGCCACGAGCTCATTCGGCTCGATCGGCCGGACAATATAATCATTGACGCCGAGATCCAGCGCGCGGACGATCATGTCATCGGCCCCCTGCTCCGTCACCAGCAGCACTGGCAGGAAGCGCGTACGCTCCAGCGAGCGCAGCTGCGAACAAAGCCGCAGCGGATCATAATCGTCGAAATTAGAATTGACGATGACCAGCTCGAACGGCCGTTCGGCCGCTTCGAATAAAGCCGCCTGCGGATCGGACATCGCAATGACCTGGGCAATCGGCTTCAGCGTTCGGATAATCCGCTCCTGCGAATTGGCGCGGCCGTCGACCAGCAGCACCTGGCCGGCTTCCTCGGAACGACCTTCTCCGGAGCGCATCAGATCGCCGATGCCGAAGTTGCGCGCGGTCTCGTTGCGCATATGCAGCTCGTCACTCAATGTCTTCAGGCGAAGCAGGCTCTTGACGCGCGAAATCAGCTGGAGGTCATTGACCGGCTTCGTCAGGAAATCGTCGGCACCGGCCTTCAGACCACGCACGCGGTCGGCAGGCTGATCGAGCGCCGTCACCATGACGACCGGGATATGCGCAGTTCGGGGATCGGATTTCAGGCGCTCGCACACTTCGAAGCCGTCCATGCCGGGCATCATAATATCGAGAAGGATCAGATCGACCTGCGTGCTCGCGCAAATGGCGAGCGCCTTCAAACCGTCCTCAGCCGTCAGCACTTCGAAATATTCGGCAAGCAGCCGCGCTTCCAGAAGCTTTACGTTGGCCGGAATATCGTCGACTACCAGGATGCGTGCGGTCATCAGCTGCTCCCCATCATCAGGCGTCGCCCAGATAGGTTTTAATAGTCTCAATGAATTTCGGCACTGAAATCGGCTTCGAGACATAGGCCTCACAGCCACCCTGGCGAATGCGCTCCTCATCGCCCTTCATGGCGAAGGCCGTGACTGCGATTACGGGGATCATGTGCAGGTCGTCGTCTTCCTTCAGCCACTTGGTGACCTCCAGACCGGAGACCTCCGGCAGCTGAATATCCATGAGAATCAGATCTGGACGGTGCTTGCGCGCGAGATCGAGCGCTTCCATGCCATTGCGGGTCTGGATCGTTGTATAGCCGGAGGCTTCGATCAGATCGCGAAAGAGCTTCATATTCAGCTCATTGTCTTCTACAATCATTACCTGCTTAGCCATGGAACGCTGCCCCTGCATCCGGTATTGCATCCATTCTCTCGAAATATAGGGTCGCGAGGAACCGATTCCAGAAATAGTTGAATCGCAAATTACCGGCATTTGGTTGAAAAATAGGTAACTCACCCCTCAAAATGCAAAGTAACTTCAAGAACCCGAAGAAGAGCGCGGCCAACCCGCAAGAGACTGCTATTGCCGTACTCGGCTGGCTCGCCAATGAACCCGATATGTTTGGCCGCTTCCTGGCGCTCACCGGCGTGGAGCCGGCGCAGGTGCGCAACGCCATCAACGAGCCCGCCTTCCTTGCTGGCATGCTCGATTTCCTCATGAACCACGAACCGACATTGCTGGCCTTCTGCGAGGCCAGCGGCATTCCGCCGGAGGCCGTCGCCGCCGCGTCGGCGCATTTTTCGCCGCCCGGCCTTGCCTCTGGAGAATACTGATCATGGATGCCCCGATCGAATTCGACGTATCGCATATCCAGCTTCAGGAACGGCCATTGATCGTCTGCGATGTCGATGACGTTGTTCTGCATTTCTTTGCGCCCTTCCTGGCCTTCATCGACGCCGAAGGCCATGAATTCCTGCCGCGCTCCTTCCGGCTGACGGGCAACATCGTTTCCAAGGCCAATGGTTCCGTGCTGGAGGAAAAGGATGTCCGCCGGCTGATCGAGGCGTTCTTCGAGGCGCAGGAGCAATGGCAGACGCCTTTCGATCGCGTGGTGGACACGCTCGCCACGTTTTCGAAAGATGCCGATATCGTTTTTCTGACAGCTATGCCGCCACAGTTCTGGGGGCAGAGGCGGCGGCTCCTCGACAGGCTTGAGCTTGACTATCCGTTGCTCGCATCGCTGCAGCCGAAGGGGCCGATCGTACGCTCGCTGCATCGACAGCGCGAGATGCCCGTCGCCTTCGTCGACGACATGGCCCACAACCTGCATTCGGTCAGCGAATATGTTCCGGGATGCCTCCTCATCAATCTGAAACCGGCCTCCATCGTTCATCGCATGGCGCCCGCCGTCGCCGCTGGTATTCCGGAAGCCAATGAATGGGGCCAGGCAGCACCGCTGATCCAGGCTCATATCGCACGCTGACGTCATCCTACCTATCCTCAAAGAGCGAGGCGCATCAGAGGCCTGCCGTCCTTCCGCTTCGCAACTTCAGAAAATCCGGCGGCCTCGAATATGCGCTGCGAGCCGACATAGAGACCGACCGATTTCGACTGCTTCGTGCGCTCGATCGGGCAGCCCTCAAGCAGCCGCGCGCCGGAAGCACGGGCGAAATTCACGGCCTCCGACAGCATGCGATGGCTATACCCCCTGCCGCGATCCTTCGAATTTATGAAGAAGCAACTTACCGCCCAAACAGTGCTGTCTTCCGCATCGGCTGGATCGAGCGGACGAGACACCGTTTTCGGCGAGTTCCATTGCGGCAGCTCTGCACGCGGACCAACCTGCACCCAGGCAATCGGTTGCCCATCAATGTAGCCTAGGAGACCGGGCGGCGGCCCAGCCGAGATTCGCTCCTGGATCAACTGCTTCTTTGCTGCCGCATCCATCGTCTTGCGCTGCGATGTCGCGACACGGAAATGAGTGCACCAGCAGCCATAGCAGGCACCGCTTGGTCCAAACAGTGTCTCGAAATCGTCCCAGCGATCCGGCGTCAATGCCTGCACGACTAAGTTCTGCACTCGCGCCTCCCCGGCAGTTTTCCAGCTTGAGACTCGCGAGCTTAGATCATAAAGTGGCGATGTTCAATTTTTGTTCTCACTTGATGACCCATGCGCCCGACAAGATCTCCGGCTTCTGTCGCGATTGCTTGAGCGAGCAATCGGCCACGCGCACGCGCTGCCGGAGCTGCGGAAGCCCTCGCCTCGTTTACCATCGGGAACTCTACGCACTGACGCTGGCGCATATCGATTGCGATGCTTTTTATGCCTCCATCGAGAAACGTGACAATCCGGAGTTGGCCGACAAGCCCGTTATCATCGGCGGCGGTAAGCGCGGCGTCGTCTCCACTGCCTGCTATATCGCCCGCATCCATGGGGTGCGCTCCGCCATGCCGATGTTCAAGGCGCTGGAAGCGTGCCCGCAGGCCGTCGTCATCCGGCCGAACATGGAGAAATACGTGCGCGTCGGCCGCGAGGTCCGTGCGATGATGCAGGACCTGACACCGCTGGTACAGCCGCTTTCGATCGACGAGGCCTTTCTCGAGCTAGAGGGCACGCAGCGGTTGCATCACGATCCGCCGGCGCGCATCCTCGCCAAGTTCGTCAAGCGCGTGGAGCAGGAAGTCGGCATCACCATCTCCGTCGGCCTTTCCTACTGCAAATTCCTCGCCAAGGTTGCCTCCGATCTACAGAAGCCGCGAGGCTTCTCCGTCATTGGCAAGGAAGAGGCGCTCTCCTTCCTGGAGCCACGATCGGTCACCACCATCTGGGGAGTAGGCAAGGCCTTTGCCGCTACGCTCGAAAGCGACGGTATTCGCACCATCGGCCAATTGCAGGCCATGGAGGAAGGTGACCTCATGCGCCGTTATGGCGTCATCGGCCAGCGACTTTTCCGTCTCTCCCGCGGGATCGACGACCGAACCGTGCATCCTAATGAAGCGGCAAAGAGCGTGTCTTCCGAAACCACCTTCTTCGAAGACATCTGGCGCCATGAAGATCTCGTGCCGATCCTGCGCGATCTCTCCGAGAAGGTTTCCCGGCGTCTGAAGCGCAGCGGCATTGCCGGCCAGACCGTCGTGCTGAAGCTGAAGACCGCAGACTTCAAGATTCGCACGCGCAATCGTCGGCTGGAGGACCCAACCCAACTCGCGGACCGGATTTTCCGCACCGGACTGCGGCTGCTCGAACCTGAAACCGACGGCACGAAATTCCGTCTCATCGGCATCGGGGTTACCGATCTTGGCGATGCCGGGCGCGCAGATCCGCCCGATCTTATCGACGTTCAGGCCATGCGACGGGCCGCCGCGGAAGCAGCCATGGATAAGCTCCGAGAAAAATTCGGCAACAAGACAGTCGAAACCGGCTACACGTTCGGCGACAAAAGCCAAAAATAACAATTATTTAGCACAAGTCACCGGATGGTGATTTTTGGCTGCATTGCAAATAATTGAACGACGTGCGCGATTCTTTAGCGCGAGAAAGCTCGGATTCAAACTTTTTTGGTAAATTTCCATTAGGACTTGGATTCTGTAACTTTCCGGCGGCGTGAACTCGTCGCCTCCAGTGTTTTGCGTACGGGTTCCTATGCGTCTATCGGCTGTATCGACCATTCTTCTCGCCTGCCTGACGATTTCAGGCTGCGCCGCCCGAGGTGAGCGCGAAGCCGCGCAAGCCGCCCCGCCTTCGAAAGAATTGACCGGTTCCATCACAAAGACCAGTAGGGTCGTGCCTTCGGTCGAAATCGGCGAAACCGTTTCGCGCGTCGAGCGGCAGCAGGCGCTCGCAGTCGCGATGCCAACGAATCTCCGGCCTGAGGGCCTTATGCCCTCCGACCAGAGCGGCGACGATGACGCGCCAGTCCCGCTGCAACGACCGCTCGCCATGCTCTCGCCATCGAATCCGGTGCCCCGCGCCCTGCGGCAGCAGCCGATGCAGATCTACAGCCATCGCTTCCGCGATGCCAAGCCGATCAACTTCGGTGTGTCCACCTCGCCCCGGAAGCTCGCTGTCCATGGCGTCGACGTCTCTCGCTGGCAGGGCGAGATCGACTGGGATACGCTGCGCACGCAGGGTGCGAACTTCGTCTACATCAAGGCAACGGACGGCGGCGATCACATCGATCCCATGTTCAAGAAGAACTGGCGGGCTGCCCAGCAGGCCGGCCTGAAACATGGCGCCTATCATTTCTTCTACTGGTGCCGGACTGCCGGAGAGCAGGCCGACTGGTTCATTCGCAACGTGCCGAAGGAAGCCGGAGCCCTACCGCCGGTCATCGACGTGGAATGGAACGGTGAGTCAAGTTGCAAGCGGCGGCCCTCGCGCGAGCAGGTTCTCGCCAAGATGCAGGTCTTCATGGACAAGCTGGAAAAGCATTACGGCCAGCGTCCGATCGTCTACACGGCTCCGGACTTCTATCGCGACAATCTGAGTGGCGAGCTGCTCAACTATCCCTTCTGGCTGCGCGCCGTGGCTCAACATCCGTCCAAGGTCTATCCGGGCCGTAAATGGCTGTTCTGGCAATATTCCGGCTCCGGTGTATCGCACGGCGTCGAAGGCAAGATCGACCTCAACGCTTTCCACGGCAGCGAGCAGGACTGGCACAACTGGGTGGCCTCCAGCGTCCACTGATTCCCCGTTAGTTCAAGATTTCAATCATCGCCGAAGCAGAGTTTGAACGCTCCGCTTCGGCGATGCCACATTGGGCGTTCGGCGAACTCACGCGTTCATGGACGCAGAAAGGCATGAGTCTTCGGCAAGTCTTCCTTAAACTTCCAAGTCTAACCTCAGGTGCAACGAGTATTGCGTTTTGGTTGTGTCTATGAAGCCATTTTTGTTGCTGGGGCTCGCGCTGGTGTCAGCCACCGCCCTTTCCCATCCCGTCTTTGCTGCGCCGGATACCCGCACCCTGCAGATCGTGGTGTCAAAGGACAGGCAGTCGCTCGCGGTCTATGACGGCGATAAGGTTATCGCGACTTCGAAGGTTTCCACCGGCAAGCGCGGCCACACAACCCCCAGCGGCATCTTCTCCATTCTGGAGAAGAAGGTATATCACGAATCCAATCTCTATTCGGCCTCGCCCATGCCTTTCATGCAGAGGCTGACCTGGTCGGGGATCGCGCTACACGAATCCAATTCCGTCCCGAATTATCCCGCATCGCATGGCTGCGTGCGGATGCCGAAGGCCTTTGCGAAGACGCTTTATCAAATGACCGAGCGCGGCGTGCAGGTCGTCATCGCCGATCAGCCGCTAGTGCCGCAGCCGTTTGAAAACGCGATGCTGTTCCAGCCGCTGCCAGCTCCACCGCCGGCGCTGTTTTCAGGCATAGAACTCCGTCCGATGACCGCAAGCTTCCTGCCGCAGGCACAACAGCTGCAGGTGGCGACGAACGACGTGACGTCGATCCAGATACCGAAGGCGCGGGAGACTCTGGCGCCACCGGCCGATCCCGCTCCGCTCAGCATCCTCATCACCCGGCGGGGCTTGCGCGAAAACGTGCGCGACCTTCAGGGCATCCTGAACGGGATGGGCTTCATCACGGGAACGCCCGACGGCATGCTGGGGCCTGCGACGGTGCAGGCGATCGAAGACTTCAAGAAGGCACATGACATCAAGACGACGGGCGGCCTCGTCAGCTCCGCGCTGATGAAGGCAGTCTATGCTGCGGCCGGCAGGGGCGAACCGCCGAACGGCGCGATCATGGTCCGGCAGAACTTCAAACCGCTGTTCGAAGGACCGGCCATCATTACCGAGCCGCAGGAGGCGCTCGGCGTACATTTCTTCACCGCCAATGCGATCGATCGGATCAGCGGCAAGGCCGACTGGTTCGGCATGACGCTCGAGGAAGATCTGAGCAAGCAGACGAAGAAGCGCTACGGCATCACCAGCGAGGAACAATCACAATCGTTCGACGCAGCCGGACAGGCGCTCAATCGCATCACCATCCCTGACGATATCCGTCACCGCATCGAGGATCTGCTGACCGCGGGATCGTCGCTAACGATTTCCGATACCGGCGTCGGACCGGAAACCGGCAACGAGACCGATTTCATCACTATTACCAACAACGGTGCGCTGGGTAAGAAGGGCTAGAGCCTTTTTGCTTTTACGCAATTCCGGACGGAAAACCGCTATACACTTTTCCCGGAATTGCTTCAGACCAGCTCCACGTCGATCACGCCCGGCGCCGTGCGCAATGCGGCGGCGATTTCAGGCGTAATGCGATATTTCTCCGGCAGCGCCACCTCGACCTCTCGCAACCCCTCTTCTTTGATGACAATGAAGGAAACGAGGCCGTCGCCTTTGGTGTTCAGATGCGCGGCAACGGCTTTCAGCGGGCCGGAATCGCGGACATAGACGCGCAGCGCCTTCTGCATCTGCAACGACTTCTCTTCCAGCGACTGTGCTGTCTGCAGGCGCAGGCTGATACCCTCGGGGCGCTCGTCCGCCTGGGCGGTAATGACGAAGGATTTGCCGACTTCGAGAACGTCACGATACTGGTTGAGCGTTTCAGAGAAAAGCACGGCTTCGAACTGGCCGGAAGCATCCGAAAAGACGAAGATGCCCATCTTGTTGCCAGTGCGCGTCTTGCGCTCCTGCTTTGAGATGACAGTGCCGGCCAAGCGGCCGTTGCTGGCGCCTTGCTTCACCGCCGCGGAAAAATCGGCGAAGGGCTGCACCCGCATCTTGTCGAGCACGCTCTTATAAGTATCGAGCGGATGTGCCGTCAGATAGAAACCGAGCACCTGGAATTCGCGCAGCAGACGCTCCGAGGCGAGCCATGGCGTATAGGGCGGAAATACGATTTTTTCCGGACCGGAGGCGGCACTTCCGAACATATCATGCTGGCCGCTGCGCTTGTTTTCCTGCGCCACCTGGGCATAGCCCATGACGCGGTCCAAGCCGGCAATCAGCTGCGCACGGTCGATTTCGAAGCAATCGAAAGCACCGGCGCAGATCAGGCTTTCCAGAACGCGGCGGTTGATCTGCTTGGGATCGATGCGCAGGCAGAAATCCTCGATGCTGGCAAAGGGCTGATCGCCGCGCACCTCGACGATATGGTCGACGGCCGATTCACCGACGCCCTTGATGGCGGCCAGTGCATAATAGATGCGGTTTTCGCCCGTTTCAAAATGGCGGAATGAGGTCTGCACGGAAGGCGCGATGACCTCGATGCCCAGCCGCTTGGCGTCCTGACGAAAGTCGTTGACCTTCTCGGTATTGGACATATCGAGCGTCATCGACGCGGCCAGGAACTCCACCGGATAGTGCGCCTTCATATAGGCGGTCTGGTAGGAGACGATGGCGTAGGCGGCGGCGTGCGACTTGTTGAAGCCATAATTCGCGAATTTGGCGAGCAGATCGAAGATGACATCGGCCTGCCCCTTCGACACGCCGTTCTTGATGGCACCGTCGACGAAGCGCTCGCGCTGCTGGTCCATCTCCGCCTTGATCTTCTTACCCATGGCGCGGCGCAGAAGATCGGCTTCGCCGAGCGAATAGCCCGAGAGCACCTGGGCGACCTGCATCACCTGCTCCTGGTAGACGATAACGCCTTGGGTTTCCTTGAGAAGATAATCGATCTTCGGGTGGATCGATTCGATCTCTTCCTCGCCGTGCTTGCGGGCATTATAGACCGGGATGTTCTCCATCGGGCCGGGACGATAAAGCGCCACGAGCGCAATGATATCCTCGATGCAGTCCGGCCGCATGCCGATCAGCGCCTTGCGCATGCCCGCACTTTCCACCTGGAACACGCCGACCGTCTCGCCGCGCGAGAGCATATCGTAGGTCTTCTTGTCGTCGAGCGGGATGCTGGCAAGATCGATCGAGATACCGCGTTTCGCGACGAAATCGACCGCCGTTTTCAGGACGGTCAGCGTCTTGAGACCGAGGAAGTCGAACTTCACCAGGCCGGCTTGCTCCACCCATTTCATGTTGAACTGGGTGACGGGCATGTCGGAGCGCGGGTCGCGATACATCGGCACGAGCTTCGACAGTGGGCGGTCGCCGATGACGATACCGGCGGCATGGGTCGATGCGTGGCGATAGAGGCCTTCGATCTTCTGGGCGATATCGAGAAGACGGGCGACAACCGGCTCCTTGTCCGCCTCCTCCTGCAGGCGCGGCTCCTCCTCGATCGCTTTGCTCAGCGGGGTCGGATTGGCAGGATTGTTCGGCACCAGCTTGCATATCTTATCGACCTGGCCATAGGGCATTTCCAGCACGCGGCCAACATCGCGCAAGGCGGCGCGTGCCTGCAGCGAACCGAAGGTGATGATCTGCGCCACCTGCTCGCGGCCGTATTTGGCCTGCACGTAGCGAATCACCTCTTCACGCCGGTCCTGGCAGAAGTCGATATCGAAGTCCGGCATGGAGACGCGTTCCGGATTGAGGAAGCGCTCGAACAGCAGCGAGAAGCGCAGCGGATCGACGTCGGTGATCGTCAGCGCATAGGCGACGAGCGAGCCTGCACCGGAACCGCGACCGGGGCCGACAGGGATATCGTGGCGCTTGGCCCATTTGATGAAGTCGGCAACGATCAGAAAGTAGCCGGGAAACTTCATGCGCTCGATGACGCTCAGTTCGAATTCCAGCCGGTCGCGATAATCCTTCTCCTCGTAACCCGGTGCCATGCCAAGCGAGGTTATGCGCTGATCGAGGCCCTCGACCGCCTGAGCGCGCAGCTCGGCCGCCTCGGCGCGCCCGGCCTCTTCAGGGTCGTCAGTCGCCCCGGTAAAGCGCGGCAGGATCGGCGCGCGGGTCTTCAACACGAAGGAGCAGCGGCGAGCGATCTCGACCGTGTTCTCAAGCGCTTCCGGCAAGTTGGCGAAAAGCTTTGACATGTCTGCGCGGCTCTTCAGATAGTGATCCGGCGTCAGGCGAAATCGCGTATCGTCCGAGACGATGGCATTGTGGGCCACTGCCATCAAGGCGTCATGCGCATCGTAATCGTCCCGCGTCGGGAAAAAGGCTTCGTTGGTGGCGACAAGCGGGATCTCGTGCTCGTAAGCCAGCTTGATCATCTTCTGCTCGTGACGACGATCATAGGTGCCGTGACGCTGCAATTCGACATAGAGCCTGTCATCGAACAGCTGCTTCAGCCTCAACAACCGGGAGAGCGCCTGTGCGGCATGCCCTTCTTTCAAAGCCATATCGACCGGGCCGGTGAGCGAACCGGTGAGCGCGATCAACCCTCCCGTACCGATCTCATCCAGCCATGAGGCTGTGATGTGAACGGCGCTGTTGCCCTCGCCGCCGAGATAGGCGCGGCTGACGAGATCGACGAGGCGCTCATATCCCCGCTCGGTCGCGGCAAGCAGCACGATGGATGGCATCTTCGCCAAAGCTTGTTGCGGCCCGCGCTTCTCGCTCTCGCCGCCATCCTCCATATCGATCGATACCTGACAGCCAATGATCGGCTGCAGCCCCTCATCCATCGCCTTCTGCGAGAATTCCAGGGCGACGAACAGATTGTTCGTATCGGTGATCGCAATGGCCGGCTGACTGTCCCCGGCAGCCTTGGCCAATATCTTCTTGAGCGGCAATGCGCCCTCTAGCAGAGAATAGGCGGAATGAACCCTGAGGTGCACAAATTCCGGCATTTCGCCGACCGGCGCTGCCACGCCGCTGCCACCTGCATCCGCCATTTCATACCCTTCCGCACGCCTGAATGAATCAGCGACATTTTCGGCATTGCGGACCATAAAGTCCAGAAGTTGCTCCCATCAAATATGGGAACAGCATGTGCAAACGGGGGATAAAGCTTACATCGCCATCATGATGAGGGAAAAGCTGGCGACGAACATGACGATGGAAGTGAATGCTGCAACGTCTCGAATAATGTCGGTCATTTAGGCGCTCCTTACTCGTTATGTTTTCTTTTTGTTCTATTTTTGTTCGAGAGTCAATAGATACATCAGTAAATTTCATCGGACGACTTCTCAGCCTGCAATGGACGCCGGCAGGCCCCGGCGCTATGCAGAGGCAAACAGGGGGATCACGATGAAGTCACTTGGCTGCGCTCTCATTCTTCTTTTGACTCCAATCGCGGCTCACGCCGAAGACACCATTGCTTCCGACCGCATCATCGACGCGGCGATCGGCGACTGGAACAAGGACGGAAAGCCGGACCTTGCATTACTGGTGACGATGCCGCCGCATGACCAGGCCGATTATGAGATCGGGATCTATATCTATCTCCGCGACAAGGAGCACGAACTACTCAAGCTGGCCGCCGACGGCCCTGATAAGATATGGGGCCGCGCTGAGCCTGATGGCATCTACGGCCAGGAACCATCGATCGCCGCACTGCCGAGCGGTTCAATCGCGATCACCTCGCAGAACGATGCGATCGGGCGCGACCGATGGCATCAGACTTTGACGCTTGCCTATCGCAACAGCGCATTTTTGGTTGCCGGCTATAGCTACGATTTTCGTGACAACCTCGAACCCGGTAACAGCTATAGCTGCGATTACAACGTCCTGACCGGCAAGGTGACCAAGGACGACAAGATACTCAAGGCCGATGCCAAGACCATCAGCATACAGGACTGGCAGGATGATATCGGCCAGAAGGCCTGCGAAAGCAGCCATCGCTAGCAAATGTTCTCTTTTTGTTCTTTACAAATCTCGCATTGAATGGCATCTTGGCCGCTCACCAGAATTGGAGAGGGTCATGCCGGATCTTGCCGAGCTGAACGATTTTATTGTCGTCGCCAAAGCCGAAACCTATGTCGGTGACGGCGAGAGGTTGCCATCCTGCCGTAGCGGCTCGCATGACATTGGCTATGCGAGCGGCCGCTGGCGCTATCTCGACAGCTACTTCGGCGGCACGGACTTCGCCGGACAAGAGCTCGTATGGCATGACGGCGAGCCGGTATGGGCCATGAACTATTTCGGCCATATCGTCGAACACGACCTGATCGACGGAACGCGCGCCGGCATGGTGATCAAGGCGGCCCTCCTGCGGCTCTATCTTGACGAAAGGCGCTTTCTCGGCGGCTTCGAGTTCGAGCATGCCTATGGGCTTTACATCGATGAAAACATCGGCGACTGCCACCATTTCAGCGGCTACGAAGCTATCGTCGTCAGCGAACGCAGGGCTTACGAACTGGATTATCGCGGCGGCCTGATCATCCCGTAAAAGGATCAGACCTCCACAACCTTGCCTTCGCTCAAGGTAACACGGCGATCCATGCGGGCAGCGAGTTCGTGATTGTGCGTGGCGATCAGGGCCGCAAGACCGGATTGGCGCACCAGCGCCTCCAGTGCATCGAAGACGTAATGCGCCGTTGCCGGGTCGAGATTGCCGGTGGGCTCATCCGCCAGCAGCACCAGCGGGGCATTGGCGACGGCGCGGGCGATTGCGACGCGTTGCTGCTCGCCGCCGGACAATTCGGCGGGGCGATGATCACCGCGATGGCCGATACGCATGTAGTCGAGAAGCTGAGCGGCTCGCTCGCTGGCATCCTTCCGCGAAAGGCCGGAAATGAGCTGCGGCATCATGATATTCTCAAGCGCCGAGAATTCCGGAAGCAGGTGATGGAACTGATAGACGAAGCCGATCTCGCTGCGGCGCACGGCCGTACGTCTATCGTCAGACAAGTCCTCACAGGCCTGACCGTTGACGAGCACTTCGCCGCCATCCGGATGCTCAAGCAGCCCGGCCACATGCAGAAGCGTTGATTTACCCGTGCCTGACGGCGCGACGAGCGCAACAATCTCGCCGCTGTGCAGCGTGAAATCCGCCCCCTTCAAGATCGACAGCCGCGTCTCGCCCTGCCCGTAGTGACGCTCCACGCCAGAGAGCTGGAGAACGACGTTGCGTTTCATCAAATGAAATATCCTTATTCGTAGCGCAGCGCCTGCACCGGATCGAGCCGCGAGGCCCGCCAGGCCGGAAAGATGGTGGCAAGGAAGGACAGGGTGAGTGCCATCACGATGACGGAGATGGTCTCACTGAGATTCATCTGGGCCGGCAATTTGCTGAGGAAATAGACCTCCGGATTGAAAATCACGGTGCCGGAAATCCAGGAGAAGAACTGGCGGATGGATTCGATATTGAGGCAGACCAGGACGCCGAGTATGACGCCGGCGAACGTTCCAACGACGCCGATCGCCGCCCCCGTCATGAAGAAGATGCGCATGATCGCGCCCGACGTCGCCCCCATAGTGCGCAGGATGGCGATGTCGCTGCCCTTGTCCTTCACCAGCATGATCAGGCCGGAAATGATATTCAGCGCGGCGACGAGAACGATCAGCGTCAGGATCATGAACATCGTGTTGCGCTCGACCTGGAGGGCTGAGAAGAAAGTGGCGTTGACCTGCCGCCAGTCCGTCAGGAAAATCTGTCGCCCCGCCGCCTCTTCGATCTTCGGCCGCAATTGATCGACGTCATCCGGATTGGTGACGAAGAGCTCGATCTTCTCGACAATGCCCTCGGCATTGAAAAAGACCTGTGCCTCCTCCAGCGGCATGAAGACGACGGAAGAATCATATTCCGACATGCCGACTTCGAAGATACCGGAGATCATGTATGCCTTGACGCGCGGGTTGACGCCGAAGGGCGTGACGTCGCCATCCGGTGCCGTAAGGGTGATCTGATCGCCGACCGTCAATCCCAGTTGCCGGGCCAACCGGCTGCCGACAAGAACGCCCTGTCCGGAAGCAAAGCCGACAATGTCACCGGAAACGATGTGATCGGAGACCGATTTGAGCTTGGTCAAATCTTCCGAACGGATGCCGCGAACCAGCGCGCCAGTGCCGGAACCGCCGCGGCCGGAGGCGAGTGTTTCGCCCTCGACGAGCGGCAGGGCCATGGTGACGCCGGGAACGGCAGAAAACTTCTTTGCCAGATCAGCATAATCGTTCAATGGCGAATCAATCGGCTGCACGACGACATGACCGTTGAAGCCGAGAATCTGCTTGAAGAGCTCGGCGCGGAAACCGTTCATCACGGCCATGACGATAATCAGGGCAGCGACACCGAGCATGATGCCGACCAACGAGAAGCCGGCAATTACCGAAATCGAGGCCTCCTTGCGCCGGGAGCGCAGATAGCGCCAGGCGACGAGCCGTTCGAAACCGGAGAACGGGCGAGACGATGGGCCGGCCTTGAACGAATTTTCCTGCTGTTCCACTGCCGCGCTCACCGCCATTCGCCTTTCATCCTTTGTATCGTCAATCAGCCTGCCAGCCGATTGATCGCTGCCTCGACCGTCATCGTCTCGCGAGCGCCGGTCTTACGGTCCTTCACTTCCACTTCGCCGCTCGCGATCGAACGCGGGCCGACGATGATCTGCACGGGCACACCGATCAGATCGGCCGTGGCGAACTTCGTTCCGGCGCGCTCGTCGCGATCGTCGTACAGCACGTCCTTGCCGGCCTTCGACAGCGCGGCATAGACCGTTTCGCAAGCTTCGTCGCAGGCCTGGTCCCCGGCCTTCATGTTGATCATCACGACATCGAACGGCGCGACCGAAGCCGGCCAGATGATTCCGTTCTCATCATGCGATGCTTCGATGATGGCGGGAACAAGGCGTGTCGGGCCGATACCGTAAGATCCCATGTGGACAGCATGTTCCTTGCCGTCGGGACCCTGCACCTTCGCACCCATCGGCTCGGAATATTTCGTGCCGAAATAGAAGATGTGACCAACCTCGATGCCACGCGCAGACAGGCGATCCCCTTCGGGAATAGCGTTGAAGGCGGCTTCGTCATGCATTTCCGAGGTTGCGGCATAGACCGAGGTCCACTTGTCGAAAATCCCCTTCAGGCCGGCGGCATCATCGAAATCCGTGTCTTCGCCCGGAATGTCGAAATTGACGAAATCCTTATGGCAGAAAACTTCGGACTCGCCGGTATCGGCAAGAATGATGAATTCGTGACTGAGATTGCCGCCGATAGGACCGGTATCCGCGCGCATCGGGATTGCTCTCAGGCCGAGCCGATTGAAGGTGCGCAGATAAGCGGCGAACATCTTGTTATAAGATTGCACGGCGCCTTCCTGCGTCAGATCGAAGGAATAGGCATCCTTCATCATGAATTCGCGCGAGCGCATCGTGCCGAAACGCGGACGGATTTCGTCGCGGAACTTCAGCTGGATGTGATAGAGATTCAGCGGCAAGTCCTTGTAGGACTTGATGTAAGACCGAAAGATGTCGGTGACCATCTCCTCGTTGGTCGGACCATAAAGCATGGGCCGATCCTGCCGGTCCTTGATGCGCAGCATCTCCTTGCCGTAAGCGTCATAACGGCCACTTTCCTGCCAAAGCTCGGCCGACTGCAGCGTCGGCATCAACAGCTCGATGGCGCCGGAACGGTTCTGTTCCTCGCGGATGATCTTATTGACCTTGTCCAGTACGCGCTTGCCCAGCGGTAGCCAGGAATAGATGCCCTGCGACTGCTGCCGGATCATGCCGGTGCGCAGCATAAGCCGATGGGAAACGATTTCAGCCTCCTTGGGATTTTCCTTCAGGATGGGCATGAAGTAACGAGACAGACGCATGACGCTTGTTCCAGATGGTTTGACGTTCCGCTCGCGGCGGAATCGTTGGCAAATTATGTACTGGAGGCAGTTCATAACTGCTTCGGCGAAGGAAGGAAACCCGCATTCTTCAACAGAAGATTTTGGTAAAAGCCCGGAAATGCAAGGGAAAGCGCCTATTTCGGCTGGTTCGAAAAAGCACACATTTATAAGGATTTACGGCAAAAATCCGCTAACAGAAAAATTCTGCGCGACTGTAGCAAAAAAGCAAAAAAAAGGATGACAAAGCTCAATGTTTGAGCTAATTTCAGCTCACAAAAGAGGCAGGAAGGCTAAATTCTTGTCGTTTCGCGGTCAAGTCTTGGGAGGATCAGATCTTAGGCGCGCTCGCTCGCTGCCCCGGTAACGGATAAGGATCACGCGATACTTTAAAACAAGGCTTATGGCCTTGTTTTTTTTTGCTTTCTCAGCTCGATCTACTACAGATCAGTCCAATTGCGAAAAGTATCTTCAGCCTTTCGGCAGAACAACTCAAATGTCGTCCTGGATTTGATGCGCCATGCACATGACAGACGTGTGACGAATTGATGGCGATTGCGAGGCGCAAGCAAAGAGACGGCTCAAATGATTGATCCGTGTTCTACTGCGCCCTTTCCATCAATTGTAGTTCGGCACGAACCTTGGAATGGAATCTATGCTCAGCCCGAAATAATGCGATGCAACATACCAAGTGGCGTACAGGAGAGCCGACACCAGCGTCGTGATGAGAACCACTCGCCAAGCGCGGAATTTCGTCGGTGCACTTTCGACCGTACCTAGAATCACATGCTCGTCTTCGGCCTGGGTGCGCAGACCGAACGGCAGGACGGCAAAAAGCGTAATCCACCAGATGACGAAATAAACGGCGAAACTGGAGATGATCTGCTGTGCCATTATGCTCCCTTCGAGACGAGCCCGCTCGTCTCCTCCTCTTCCAAACTGCTTATAGGGGCAAAACAGTTGTCTTTCAAAGCGCAGATCAGCGCACTTAAAGCGGTTTCAGATTCTGGGCCAGTTCCGGCAAAAATCATCCCGCTCCGTGTCATACCTGCTCAAGCTCGATAAGCGTTCCGAAGAAATCCTTCGGATGCAGGAAGAGCACGGGCTTGCCATGCGCGCCGATCTTCGGCTCGCCATTGCCGAGCACGCGTGCTCCCGACGCAACAAGTTTATCGCGAGCCGCGAGGATGTCTGCGACCTCATAACAAATGTGGTGCATGCCGCCATCCGGGTTCTTGGCCAGGAAGGCAGCGATGGGCGAGGCTTCGCCCAGCGGCTCCAGCAGTTCGACCTTGGTATTCGGCAGCTCTACGAAAACGACGGTAACGCCGTGTTCCGGTAGTGTCTGCGGCTGAGATACTGTAGCACCGAGCGTTTCACGATAGGCCTTAGAAGCCGCCGCAATATCCGGCACGGCTATCGCGATATGATTGATCCGTCCCAGCACGGTACTCTCCTCCCCGATCGGCCGTTGAACTCAGCCGCCGGTTCGCGTCACGAACACGGTCACCATCGGCTTCTTGCCCCAGCCCTGATTGGCGGCGGCGCGCACCGCGCGGCGTACCGCCTCCTGCAGCATATTCAGATCCTTGCGGCGAGCGCGCGGAATGCTTTCGACGGCGCTGACGATGGCGTCGAAGAGCGTGTCCTCCATCTCCTCACCTTCATCATCATAGGCCGGCAGGCCGATCGGCACGAGGTCGGGGTCGCCGACGATGTCGTAACGGGCATCGAGCACGACATTGACGGCGACATGGCCGACATAGGAAAGCTTCTTGCGCTCGCCGATGCCCATCTCGTCGAAATCGCCGATCAGAATACCGTCCTTGAAGATGCGCCCATGCGGGGCCTCGCCGATCACCTCGACCGGACCGGGCGCAAGGCGCACGACATCGCCGTTGCGCACGCGCGGCACGGTGGCAATGCCGCTTTGTTCGGCCAATTCCTTATGGGCGGTCAGATGCGTCGCCTCGCCATGCACGGGGATGACGACCTTCGGGCGCGTCCATTCATACATCTTCTGCAATTCGTTGCGCCGGGGATGGCCGGAGACGTGCACGAGCGCCTCAGCATCCGTCACCACATGAACGCCCTGTTCGATCAGACCGTTCTTGATGTCCTGAATGGCCTTCTCATTGCCGGGAATGGCTCGCGAGGAAAAGACGACGATATCGCCAGCCGCCAATGCGACGTTGCGCATCTCGTCCCGGGAGAGCTTGGCAAGCGCTGCGCGCGGCTCACCTTGGCTGCCGGTCAGGATCACCACGACCTTGTCGCGCGGGATATAGCCATATTCGTCTTCAGCGATGAAAGGCTTGATGCCTTCCATCAGGCCGATGTCGCGGGCGACATCGACGACACGTTTCAGCGAGCTGCCAAGCAGCAGTATTTCGCGGCCGGCAGCTTCGGCAGCTTCAGCAATGGTTCGGATGCGGCCGACATTCGACGAGAACGTCGTGATCGCCACCCTGCCCTCAGCATCCTCGATGATCTTGCGCAGGCTTTCCGAGACGTCCTTTTCCGAAGGCGAAACGCCGTCGCGCAACGCGTTGGTGGAATCGCACATCAGCGCCAGCACACCCTCTTCGCCGAGCTGGCGGAAGCGGGCCTCGTCGGTCAGCGGCCCAAGCGACGGCTCGTGATCGATCTTCCAGTCACCGGTATGGACGACATTGCCGACCGGCGTGCGGATCATCAACGACATCGGCTCGGGGATCGAGTGGTTGACGGCCACGCCTTCGATCTCGAACGGGCCGACATTGATGCGGTCGCCGGCCTTGAACAGCGTCACCGGGATCTCGCCCATCGATTTCTCGTAATCGCGCTTTGCTTCGAGAAGACCGGCAGTAAAAGCCGAGGCGTAGATCGGAACGTTCAGCCCGGGCCAAAGATCATTAAGCGCGCCGTAGTGATCCTCGTGCGCGTGGGTGATGATGATGCCCTTGAGGTTCTTGCGTTCCTTGGCGAGGAAACGGATATCCGGCAAGACGAGATCGACACCCGGCAGATCCGGCCCCGGGAAGGTGACGCCGCAATCGACCATGATCCACTGGCGCTGCTCCGCCGGACCGTAGCCGTAGAGCGCGAGATTCATGCCGATTTCGCCGACGCCGCCGAGTGGCAGAAACACCAGTTCGTCTTGCTTCGCCATCTGATCCCCAACCATTATCTAAAGAAAACGTCGCCCGCCGCGATCGGCATAATCCTGCCGTCCTCGGTTTCGAGCATCAACAAGCCATTATCATCGATTCCCGAGAAATGGCCCAAAATCGAGCGATCCGGCAAGTTTACCGTGATCTTTTCCCCGATGCCGCACGCAAATTCACGCCAGCGCGCGGTGATCTCGCGAACGCCCTTGCCGCGGCTCCAGACGTCGAGCGCCTCCGACATCGCGGCATAAAGATGGGCAAATAACTCCTCCGGCGACACCATGGAACCCTGCTGCCTCAGGCATGTGACCGGATACATCGGATTGTCAGGCATCACGGCAATGTTGATGCCGATGCCGATGACGAGCGCATACCGGCCGTCCGGCAGCGCTTCGCCCTCGATCAAGATGCCGCAGGTCTTCTTGCGGCCGATCAGGATATCGTTCGGCCATTTGATCTCGACCGGCTCGGCGGCGAGCGGCAGCACGCCGCGTACCGCCTGATGCACGGCGAGCGCCACCGCAAGCGGCAGAGAGCCAAGGCGGTCCATGGGAGCGGGATCGATCAGAAGAAGAGATGCGTAGAGATTGCCGGCTTCCGACACCCAGGGACGACCCCGTCGGCCGCGTCCCCCCGTCTGGCGCTCAGCGGTCACCCAAAGGTTTCCGGGGTCGCCTGCGCGCGCCCGCTCGAGGCAGACGCTGTTTGTGGACGAGGTTTCCTGAAGAGCATCATGCCGGAAGTCGGCGAGCGACTTCCGGCTATTCATGTCAGACGCCATCAAAACAGCGTCGCAGCGGCCAGATCGGCAGCACCGCCGATTGCGCCGCCGAAGAAGACATAGGCGATGACGAACAGACCGGAGAGACCGAAGACGAGGCGCAGCGAACCAGCCGTGCGTGCGAATTCATCCTTGGCTTCATCGAACCACATCACCTTGATGACGCGCAGATAGTAGTAAGCGCCGACGACCGAAGCCAGAACGCCGATGATGGCGAGCGCATAGAGATGCGCCTGGATGGCGGCAACGAAGACGAAATACTTTCCGAAGAAGCCTGCGAGCGGCGGAATGCCGGCCAGCGAGAACATCAGCGCCGTCAGAACGACCGCCATGAAGGGATTGGTCGTGGAAAGGCCGGCGAGGTCTTCGATGCTTTCGACCTGACGGCCATCTTTGCGGCGCATCGCCATGATGATGGCGAAGGAGCCGAGCGTCATGACCATGTAGATGACCATGTAGAGCATGACGCCGGATACGCCGGTCTTGGTGCCCGCGGCGAGGCCGACGAGCGCATAGCCCATGTGACCGATCGACGAATAGGCCATCAGTCGCTTGAAGTTGCGCTGTCCGATTGCAGCAAAGGAGCCGAGCAGCATCGAGGCGATCGAGATGAACACGATGATCTGTTGCCAGTCGGCAAGCACCGGATGGAAAGCGGTGACGACGATGCGGGTCAGGATCGCCATGGCAGCAACCTTTGGCGCGGCCGCGAAGAAAGCCGTAACCGGCGTCGGCGCACCTTCATAAACGTCCGGCGTCCACATGTGGAACGGAACGGCGGAAATCTTGAAGGCGAGGCCCGCAAGCACGAAGACCAGACCGAAGACGAGGCCGAGTGAACGGGTTTCGGCGCTGAGTGCGGTCGCGATCGCATCGAAGCTCGTGTGACCGGTGAAGCCGTAAACCAGCGACATGCCATAAAGCAGCATACCGGAGGACAGCGCACCGAGGACGAAGTACTTCAGGCCGGCTTCGGTCGACTTGAGGCTGTCGCGGTTGATGGCGGCAACGACATAAAGAGCCAGCGACTGCAGTTCCAGCGACAGGTAGAGCGAGATCAGGTCATGCGCCGAGATCATCAGCAGGATGCCGAGGGTCGCGAGCACGAGCAGAACCGGGAACTCGAAGCGGTCGAGCTGCTGCTCGCGCGCATGCCCCATGCTGAGGAACATGGCGATGATCGAGCCGACCAGCGCGACGATCTTCATGAAGCGAGAGAAGCCGTCGGCAAGGTAGGCGCCACCGTAAGCCAGGCCCTCGCCCGGAACGAAGATGATCCAGAGACCTGCCACCGCGAGGACCGCGATGGCAAGACCGGTGACCGTGGGTCCCGACCGCTCGCCCGAGAAGACGCCGATCATGAGCAGCACAAGCGCACCGACCGCGAGGATGAGCTCCGGAATGGAAAGATGCAGGCTTGCAAGAATTGTGTCAGCAGTCATGTCGAATAAGTCCCGTCATCAATTCATCGACAGCGCAACATTCTGCGCAGCGTGCAGGGCAGCGGTATAATTGTTCACCAGGAGATCCACCGAAGCCGCCGTGGCATCGAAGATCGGAGCCGGATAGACACCGAATAGGATCGTCAGCGCGATCAGCGGATAGAGGATCAGCTGTTCACGCGGCGACAGATCCAGAAGCTTCTTCAGGTTTTCCTTTTCCAGCGCGCCGAAAATGACACGGCGGTAGAGCCAGAGCGCGTAGGCGGCCGACAGGATCACACCGGTCGCGGCAAAGAGCGCAACCCAGGTATTGGCGCGGAAGACGCCGATCAGGGTCAGGAATTCGCCGATGAAGCCGGAGGTACCGGGCAGACCAACGTTCGCCATGGTGAAGACCATCATGGCGACGGCATATTTCGGCATGTTGTTGACCAGGCCGCCGTAAGCCGCGATTTCGCGGGTATGGGTGCGGTCATAGATCACGCCGACGCAGAGGAAGAGCGCGCCCGAGACGATGCCGTGCGACAGCATCTGGAAGATCGCACCCTGCACGCCCTGCTGGTTCGCCGCGAAGATACCCATCGTCACGTAGCCCATGTGGGCGACCGACGAATAAGCGATCAGCTTCTTGATGTCGTCCTGCATCATCGCGACCAGCGACGTGTAGATGATGGCGATGACCGAAAGGGCAAAAACGAGCGGCGCGAAATATTCCGAAGCGTTCGGGAACATGCCGAGCGAGAAGCGGATGAGGCCGTAGCCGCCGAGCTTCAGAAGGATGCCTGCCAGGATGACCGAGCCTGCCGTCGGCGCCTGAACGTGCGCGTCTGGAAGCCAGGTATGGACCGGCCACATCGGCATCTTCACCGCGAAGGAGGCGAAGAAGGCGAGCCATAGCCAGGTCTGCAGCTGCGGCGGGAACTTGTAAGCGAGCAGCGTCGGGATGTCGGTCGTGCCGGCCTGCCAGTACATCGCCATAATGGCGAGCAGCATCAGCACCGAGCCGAGCAGCGTGTAAAGGAAGAACTTGTAGCTGGCGTAAACGCGATCCTTGCCGCCCCAGACACCGATGATCAGGAACATCGGGATGAGGCCGGCTTCGAAGAAGACGTAGAACAGCACGATATCCAGCGACACGAACACGCCGACCATCATCGTCTCGAGGACGAGGAAGGCGATCATGTAGTCCTTCAGCCGCTTTTCAACCGAGAGCCAGCTCGCCAGCACGCAGAAGGGCATCAGGAAGGTCGACAGGATGACGAACAGCATGGAGATGCCGTCGACGCCCATGTGATAGCTGATGCCGCCCGTCAGCCACTCATGCTTTTCCACCAGCTGGAAGCCCGGATTGGCGTTGTCGAACCAGATCCAGACGAACAGCGACACGATGAAGGTGACGATGGTCGTCGCCAGAGAAATGTTCAGGACGTTCCGGCGGCCGTTGGCGCCGTTCTCCTGCGTGAACAGCAGGAGGAGGACGCCCACCAGCGGCAGGAAGGTGACCGTTGAAAGAATGGGCCAATCGGTCATCAGAGGGAACTCCCGAGCATCATCCAGGTAACGAGGGCTGCGATACCAAGCAGCATCGCGAAGGCATAGTGATAGAGGTAGCCGGTCTGCAGGCGCACGACGCGGTTGGTGACATCGACGACGCGGGCGGCAATGCCGTTCGGGCCGATGGTGTCGATGACCCCGATATCGCCCTTCTTCCAGAGGAAGCGGCCAAGCGCCTTGGCGGAGCGGACGAAGAGGAAGTCATAGAGTTCGTCGAAGTACCACTTGTTCAGCAGGAACTCATAGAGGACACGCTGCTGCTGAGCGAGGCGGCGCGGCGTTTCCGGCGACCTGATGTAGAAGTACCAGGCGGTAACGAGGCCGAGAAGCATGGCGATGAACGGGCTGAGCTCAACCCAGACAGGCGCATGTTCCATTTCCTCGAGGATCTTGTTACCCGGGAGCGTGAACAGCGCATGCTTCCAGAATTCCTCGTAGGCGTGGCCGACGAAATCGGCGTTGAAATACATGCCGGCGGCAACAGCGCCGATCGCCAGCAGGTAAAGCGGGATCAGCATGACGTTCGGCGATTCATGCACGTGGTGCATGACCTCGTGCGAAGCGCGCGGCTTGCCGAAGAAGGTCATGAAGATCAGGCGCCAGGAATAGAAGCTGGTGAACATCGCGGCGATGACCAGCAGCGTGAAGGCGAAGCTTGCAGCTGCGTTGTGCGAGGCGAAGGCCGCCAGGATGATCGCATCCTTGGAGAGGAAGCCGGCGAAACCGATATGGGTCAGCGGGATACCGACGCCGGTGATTGCCAGCGTGCCGATGACCATCATCCAGAAGGTCTTCTGGATATGTGGGCGCAGGCCACCCATGTGACGCATGTCCTGCTCGCCGTCGACGGCGTGGATGACCGAGCCGGCGCAGAGGAAGAGCAGAGCCTTGAAGAAGGCGTGGGTGAAGAGATGGAAGATCGCAGCACCGTAAGCGCCGACGCCGAGGGCGACGAACATGTAGCCGAGCTGCGAACAGGTCGAGTAAGCGATGACGCGCTTGATGTCGTTCTGCACGAGGCCGACGGTCGCGGCGAAGAAGGCCGTGATCGCACCGATGATGGTGACGAAGGTCAGTGCATCCTGCGACAATTCGAAGATCGGCGACATGCGGGCGACGAGGAAAACGCCGGCGGTGACCATGGTTGCGGCATGGATGAGTGCGGAAACCGGCGTCGGGCCTTCCATGGCGTCCGGCAGCCAGGTGTGCAGCAGGAACTGCGCCGATTTACCCATCGCGCCCATGAAGAGCAGCAGGCAGACGGCCGTCAGCGCGTGGCCGCGATCGAGGTGCATGCCCAGGAAATTGAGCACGATATCGGTCGGCTGACCGCCCTGCCCGGAAGCAAAGCTCTGGGCGTTGCCGAAGATGACGTCGAAATTGATCGAGCCGAAGAGGACGAAGACACCGGCTATGCCGAGCACGAAGCCGAAGTCGCCGACACGGTTGACGATGAAGGCCTTCATCGCGGCGGCCGAGGCGGACGGCTTCTTGAACCAGAAGCCGATCAGCAGATAGGAGGCGAGACCGACGCCTTCCCAGCCGAAGAACATCTGGGCGAGGTTGTCGGAGGTCACCAGCATCAGCATGGCGAAGGTGAAAAGCGAGAGATAGGCGAAGAAGCGCGGACGATGCGGATCGTGATGCATGTATCCGATCGAGTAGACGTGAACCAGGGTCGAGACCGAGTTCACGACGATCAGCATCACCGAGGTCAGCGTATCGACGCGCAGCGCCCAGGAAACGTCGATGCCGCCGGACTGGATCCAGCGCAGGACTTCAACCTTGATCGGGCCGTCGGTGTGGCCGAGCGCCACCGTGAAGAAGACGATCCACGAAAGGACGGCCGCGATGATCATCAGGCCGGTGGTTACATATTCCGAAGCCTTGGCGCCGATCGCGCGGCCGAAAAGGCCGGCTATGATCGCGCCAATCAGGGGAAGAAAGACGATAGCCTTATATAAGAACATAGCTTTATCAGCCCTTCATCACGTTGACGTCTTCGACCGCGATCGAGCCGCGGTTACGGTAGAAGACGACGAGAATTGCGAGACCGATCGCAGCTTCAGCGGCAGCGACGGTCAAAATGAATAGAGCGAAAACCTGGCCGACGATGTCGTTGAGGAACGACGAAAAGGCGACCATGTTGATGTTGACGGCGAGCAATATGAGCTCGACGGACATCAGGATGATGATGACGTTCTTGCGGTTCAGAAAGATACCGAAGACGCCGAGCACGAAGAGGATGGCGCTGACCGTGAGGTAATGGGAAAGTCCGATGACCATGTTCTTGTTCCTTTGATCCTCGTGCCTCGCCTCAGACGCCCTGCCCCGGCTTGACCTTGACCACCTCGACGGCGGTCGCGGGCGTGCGGGCGACCTGTTGGGAAATGTTCTGGCGCTTGATATGCGTGCGATGCTTCAGCGTCAGCACGATTGCGCCGATCATCGCGACCAGCAGCACAAGGCCGGCGATTTCGAAGAAGTAAACGTAATTGGTATAGAGCACATCGCCGAGGGCGGCGGTGTTGGTCCGCTGCGTCAGCGCCGGGATCGGCATGGCGACGGTCTTGGCGATCGTCGGCGAAATCACGCTGCCGCCGATGACGACGATGAGCTCGGCCGCAAGGATGACCCCGATCAAAGCACCGATCGGCGCATATTCCAGGATGCCGGCCCTCAACTCCGAAAAGTCGATATCGAGCATCATGACGACGAAAAGGAAGAGAACCGCCACGGCGCCGACATAAACGACCAGCAGGATCATCGCCAGGAATTCAGCCCCCATCAGCAGGAAGAGGCCGGCCGCGTTGAAGAAAACCAGGATGAGGAACAGGACCGAATGGACCGGATTCCGCGCCGAGATGACCATGAACGCCGACGCCACAGCGACAAAGGCGAAGATATAGAAAAAAAGAGCCTGCAGACCCATGTTGGTGCCTTTTTCGTCTTCCCCCGGGCAGCCGGGAGTTTCCCTGCCCGATGGAGCCAGGCCGGACGATAGGTCCGACAAAACTCCGGTCTAGATTCAACCGCGACGGCGACAATCGGTCGCCTGTCACGACATATTCAAAACTCCGCTCAGCGGTACGGCGAATCGATCGCGATATTGCGCGCGATTTCGCGTTCCCAGCGGTCGCCATTTTCCAAAAGCCGCGCCTTGTCGAAATAGAGCTCTTCGCGGGTTTCGGTGGCGAATTCGAAGTTCGGCCCTTCGACGATGGCGTCGACCGGGCATGCTTCCTGGCAGAAGCCGCAATAGATGCACTTCACCATGTCGATGTCGTAGCGCACCGTGCGGCGGGTGCCGTCGTTGCGGCGCGGCCCGGCTTCGATGGTGATGGCCTGGGCAGGACAGATGGCTTCGCAGAGCTTGCAGGCGATGCAACGCTCTTCGCCGTTCGGATAACGGCGCAGCGCATGTTCGCCGCGGAAGCGCGGGCTGACCGGCCCCTTTTCGAACGGGTAGTTGATCGTTGCCTTCTGCTTGAAGAAGTAACGCATCGACAAAAAGAATGCGCCGACAAATTCCTTGAGGAACAGCGAGCTGACGGCGTTGGAAATTCCGGCCATCTTCAACCTCCAAATCTGCTTGAAGCGAGGATCGACATCATCATGCCCATCCCGTCAGCTTCAGCACGAATGCAACGATAACAACCATGGCGAGCGACAGCGGCAGGAAAACCTTCCAGCCAAGGCGCATGAGCTGGTCATAGCGGTAGCGCGGCACGAAAGCCTTCACCATCGCGAACATGAAGAACACAAAGCACGACTTCAGCAGGAACCAGATGATGCCCGGAACCCAGTTCAGGATCCAGATATCGACCGGAGGCAGCCAGCCACCGAGGAAGAGGATCGTCGTCAGCGAGCACATCAGGACGACGGCGGCATATTCGCCGAGCATGAACATCATGTAGGGCGAAGAGCCGTATTCGACCATGAAGCCGGCAACCAGTTCCGATTCCGCTTCTGGAAGATCGAAGGGCGGACGGTTCGTTTCAGCCAGCGCCGAAATGAAGAACACGATGAACATCGGGAACAGCGACAGCCAGTGCCAGTCGAGGAACGAGGCCGGCAGGCCGAGCTTGGTGCCGAGCCCGGTCTGCTGCGACAGCACGATATCCGTCAGGTTCAGCGAACCGACGCAGAGCAGCACGGTGACAATGACGAGGCCGATCGAAACTTCGTAGGACACCATCTGCGCGGCCGAACGGAGCGCGCCGAGGAACGGATACTTCGAGTTCGAAGCCCAGCCGCCCATGATGATGCCGTAAACTTCGAGCGACGAGATCGCCAGAATGTAGAGGATGCCGACGTTGATGTCGGCGACAACCCAGTTCTGCGCGACAGGCACGACAGCCCAGGTCGACAGCGCCAATACCACCGAAACCAGCGGAGCCAGCAGGAATACGGTCTTGTTGGCGCCGGCCGGGATAATCGGCTCCTTGAACATGAACTTCAACAAGTCGGCGAAGGACTGGAACAGGCCGAAGGGGCCGACGACGTTCGGGCCACGGCGCAGCTGCACGGCTGCCCAGATCTTACGGTCGGCAAGCAGAATGTAGGCGATGAAAATCAGCAGGCAGACCAGAAGCAGCAGAGACTGGCCGATCATGATCAGCGCCGGCCAGAGATAGGTCGAAACGAATGAATCCATAGTCCTCTGCCCTTACTCTGCCGCAACGCGGAAATTGTTGCGGGCCAATGCCGAGCACTCGGCCATGACAGCCGATGCGCGCGTTATCGGGTTCGTCAAATAGAAGTCTTTGATCGGCGAAGCAAATGCCGATTTGCCCATTGCGCCGGCTTTTTTCGCAAGTGCGGCAATTTGGGCGCTATCAGCTTCGGCAATCTCGTCGATGCCGGCGAAATGCGGGAAGGCTGCATAGAGCTTGGCGCGCAATTCTCTCAGCGAATCAAAGGGAAGCTTCTTGCCGAGCACGTCGGAAAGGGCACGGATGATCGCCCAGTCCTCGCGGGCATCGCCCGGTGCGAAACCGGCGCGGTTGCCCATCTGGACACGGCCTTCGGTGTTGACCCAGGTGCCCGACTTTTCAGTGTAGGCAGCCGCCGGAAGGATGACATCGGCGTTCTGGGCACCGTTATCGCCGTGCGAGCCGATATAGACCGTGAACTTGGCGCCCTTGCGGCTGAAGTCGAGCTCATCGGCGCCCAGCAGGAAGAGGACGTCCATCGACGACAGCATGGCAGCGGCATTGACGCCCTTTGCACCCGGCACGAAGCCGAGATCAAGGCCGCCGACACGCGCAGCTGCCGTGTGCAGCACGGCAAAACCGTTCCAGTCTTCCTTGACGACGCCGACGGCGGCAGCAAGCTTGGCGGCGTTTGCCAGAACCTCGGCACCGTCTTCGCGGATCAGCGCGCCCTGGCCGATGATGATCATCGGCTTCTGAGCGTTCTTCAGCACGTCGGCGAAGCTGTGCGAGCCGCTGACGAGATCGGCCAGCGTATCCGGCCCAGCGCCGAGATAATCATAGGAGTAGCGAAGGTCGGCGGCTTCACCGATTACGCCGATCGGGAATTTGCCGCGACGCCAGCGCTTGCGGATGCGCGAGTTCATCACGGCCGCTTCGAATCGCGGATTGGCGCCGACGATCAGCAGCGCGTCAGCGGCTTCGATGCCCTGGATGCTCGGGTTGAAGATGTAACTTGCACGACCGAGCGACGGATCAAGCGCCGTCCCGTCCTGGCGACAGTCGAGATTTTCCGATCCCAGCGACTTCAGCAATTCTCCGAGCGCGTACATTTCCTCGACCGAGGCGAGATCGCCGGCGATCGCGCCGATCTTGTCGCCGCTGGTGGCGGAAACGGCCGACTTGATAGCAGCGAAAGCGTCGCTCCAGCTTGCCGGCTGCAGACGGCCGTCCTTGCGGACATAGGGCTTGTCCAGGCGCTGGGTCTTCAGGCCGTCCCAGATAAAGCGGGTCTTGTCGGAAATCCACTCTTCGTTGATCTGCTCGTTGACGCGGGGCAGCACGCGCATGACTTCGCGGCCGCGCGTATCGACGCGGATTGCCGAGCCGAGGGCGTCCATGACGTCGATCGATTCGGTCTTGTTCAGCTCCCACGGACGAGCCGTGAAGGCGAAGGGCTTGGAGGTCAGTGCGCCGACCGGGCAAAGGTCAACGACGTTACCCTGCAACTCGGAGGTCATCGCCTGCTCGAGATAGGTGGTGATTTCAGCATCTTCACCGCGGCCGATGAGACCGAGTTCGGAAATGCCGGCAACCTCGGTCGTGAAGCGAACGCAGCGCGTGCAGTGGATGCAGCGGTTCATCACGGTCTTGACGAGCGGGCCGATATATTTGTCTTCGACGGCGCGCTTGTCTTCCTGATAGCGCGAGCTGTCGATACCGAAGGCCATGGCCTGGTCCTGCAGGTCGCATTCGCCACCCTGATCGCAGATCGGGCAATCCAGCGGGTGGTTGATCAGCAGGAATTCCATCACGCCTTCGCGGGCCTTCTTGACCATCGGCGTGTTGGTGAAGACTTCCGGGAGCTCACCGTTCGGGCCGCCGCGGATATCGCGAACGCCCATGGCGCAAGACGCCTGCGGCTTCGGCGGGCCACCCTTCACCTCGACGAGGCACATGCGGCAATTGCCGGCCACCGACAGTCGTTCATGGAAGCAGAAGCGCGGGACTTCGGCACCGGCTTCCTCGCACGCCTGGATAAGCGTGTAGTGATCCGGAACTTCGATCTCTTTACCGTCAATCTTCAGTTTAGCCATCGTCCACTCAGTCCTATGTCACGTCTCCAGCCCAACCTGGCCGCAGACAATTTCATGATCGCAAACCGGATTGCCATCGGGGCGGCTCAGACGCCTGATAGCACCAGCTTGCTCACAATAAGCTTTGCTAAGCCTTGTCCCCGCAAGACCAGCTTTGCGATCGAGCCATGTGGGGCACCCACATCGTCTCCATCGCCTTCATTCACCCTCCCCGGCCGCGATCCAGCCGAGGAAAACCTTAACTCCTGCCCTTCGGCCGCAGCGCCTTCGCCTGGCCAACCCAGTCGTCGCGCCGGATGCGGCCTTCGAAACCGAGCTCGCCATCGATCCGCTCGATATCCGCATCGCTCCAGGCGGCGATATCGGCGAAGCGCTTGATGCCGCGTCCGTTCAGCACCTGCTCCAGCTTCGGACCGACGCCGGAAATTCGCTTCAGGTCGTCAGCCTTCTCGGCTGCCTTGCGGCCGCGCGCAGGAGCCGGCTTTACGGCGACGGGCGCAGCGACTTCAACCTTCGCCGTCTTCTTTGCAGGAGCCGTAACCGCCTTGGGTGAGACAACCGCGGGCTTCGGCTCGGCTTTCTTCACGGCAGCCGGCTTCTGCTTTGCAGCAACCGGTTTCGGTGCAACAGCCTTGACCGCAGCCTCCTTGACTGCAGCCTTGGGCTTTACAGGTTTGGCGTCCCCTGCCCCACCGTCCACGCCCGCCGGCTTCGCAGCGACCTCAGCCTGATGCTTTTCGTCTTCAAGGGCATCGGCCAGTCGGGTGGTTGCTTCGACAGCGCCCTGGAAGGCGCCCAAAAACGCGCCGGCCAGTTGCGAGGTAAAGCCGAAACCGATTGCTGTGACCGCAGCAATAGCTGCGGCAGGATGGGCCATCAGCGGATGGATCGGCATGATCGGCGTGTTCCCAAATATATCGGCAGCAGCGCGGCCAAGATCGGCCGATGCATTACCGGCCGCTCCGCTCTCCTGCCTGATATCGTTGGTCTTCGCCATCTTCGATCCTTACTCGGCTGCTTCCAGAACAGCGCCGTGGCTCGTCGCATTGGCAGTGTACTGGTCGATGCGCTTTTCGATCTCGGGACGGAAATTGCGGATCAGGCCTTGAACCGGCCATGCTGCTGCGTCACCGAGCGCACAGATGGTATGACCTTCGATCTGCTTCGTCACCTGGAACAGCATGTCGATCTCGCGCTTCTGGGCGTTGCCACGAGCCATACGCTCAAGAACGCGCCACATCCAGCCCGTGCCTTCGCGGCACGGCGTGCACTGGCCGCAGCTCTCATGCTTGAAGAAGGCCGAGATGCGGGCAATCGCCTTGATGATGTCGGTCGACTTGTCCATGACGATCGCCGCAGCCGTGCCGAAGGACGACTTGACCTCGCGCAGGCCGTCGAAATCCATCGGGCAGTCGATGATGTCAGCAGCCGGAACGACCGGGCACGATGCGCCGCCGGGAATGACGGCCAGCAGGTTATCCCAGCCGCCGCGAATGCCGCCGCCATGCTTTTCGACCAGCTCCCGGAAGGTGATGCCCATCGTCTCCTCGACCGTGCAGGGCCGATTGACGTGACCGGAGAGCATAAACAGCTTCGTGCCGACATTGTTCGGACGGCCGAAGGAGGAGAACCAGCCGGCGCCGCGGCGCAGGATCGTCGGGGCAACGGCGATCGACTCGACATTGTTGACCGTCGTCGGGCAGCCGTAGAGCCCCATATTGGCCGGGAATGGCGGCTTCAGGCGTGGCTGGCCCTTTTTGCCTTCCAGGCTTTCGAGCAGCGCGGTTTCCTCGCCGCAGATGTAAGCGCCGGCGCCGTGATGAACGAAAACATCAAAATCCCAGCCGAGCTTATTGTTTTTGCCAAGTAATCCGGCATCGTAGCATTCATCGATCGCAGCCTGCAGGGCTTCGCGCTCGCGCATGTACTCGCCGCGGACATAGATATAAGCGGTATTCGCGCCCATGGCGAAACCAGCGATGACGCAGCCTTCGATCAGCGTATGCGGATCGTGGCGCATGATGTCGCGGTCCTTGCAGGTGCCGGGTTCCGACTCGTCGGCATTGACGACGAGATAATGCGGACGGCCGTCGCTTTCCTTCGGCATGAAGGACCACTTGAGGCCGGTCGGGAAGCCTGCGCCGCCGCGACCACGAAGGCCAGATGCCTTCATCTCGTTGATGATCCAGTCACGACCCTTTTCGAGGATTTGCTTCGTGCCGTCCCAATGGCCGCGCGACATCGCGCCCTTCAGGGATTTATCCTTGAGGCCGTAGATATTGGTAAAGATGCGATCCTGATCCTGTAACATGCTTCACCTCTTACCGCGGCTTCTTGCCGAAGACCTTGATATATTCCGCTTCGCCACCCTTAGCGAGTGCCTCAGCCTGCCTGACCCAGTTGTCGCGCTCGATCCGACCCTTGAAATTCAGATAGCCGTCGACCCAATGACGCTCGGCCTCATGCCAGCTGGCAATCTGCGCGAAGGTAAAGATGCCAAGCTCATGCAAGGTCCCTTCGATCTTCGGGCCAACGCCTGAAATGAGCTGCAGATTGTCCGGCTGCGCGGGTCTTTCGATACCGGCGGGACGATTCTTGTCGTCGAGCGACGGCTTTCCGGCGACAGGCTCGGCAGCCGCAGTCCCAGAAAGCGGCTGCGCTTCCGCTGCCTTGGCGTTCTTGGCTGCTTCCTTCGGCGCCGTCGCCGGCGTCTTTAGGCTCTTATTGGTTTCCGCATCCGTGCTCTTGGCACGGGCAGCTTCGGACGGCGGGATCGATACGGTATCAGCAGTAGCCTTGGCCACCTTGCTCGCCGTGCTCTTTGCCTTAGCCTCATCCGACAGGAGCGACGTTAAACCGCCTTCCGGCGCGGAGAAAACGCGATCGATCTGTGGGCCGGTCTGAATCTCATGACCCTTGCCTGCGGCGAATGCATCGATGATCTCTTCCAGGCGTGCCGGCGTCAGATCCTCATAGGTATCCTTACCGATCACCACCATCGGTGCGTTGACGCAGGCGCCCTGACATTCGACCTCTTCCCAGGAGAGCGTGCCGTCGGCATTGCGCTCGAAAGCGTGATCGTTGATCCGGCTCTTGCAGACCTTGATCAGCCCCTCGGCGCCGCGCAGCATGCACGGCGTCGTGCCGCAAACCTGAACGTGGGCGCGCGTGCCAACCGGGTGCAGCTGGAACTGCGTATAGAAGGTCGCGACTTCGAGCGCGCGGATATAGGCCATGTCGAGCATGTCGGCGATCGTTTCGATGGCCGCCTTGGTGACCCAGCCCTCCTGCTCCTGCGCACGCATCATCAGAGGGATGATCGCGGACTGCTGGCGGCCCTCCGGGTATTTCTGGATCGTCTTTTCAGCCCAGACCGAATTCTCCGCATTGAAAGCGAAGGCGGCAGGCTGGAATTGATCTTCGGCTAGTCGACGAACGGACATCTTTCACGCCTTATCTCAGTTTAAGGACCCACACCGCGTATTCGTCAGAGACGAGAATTCGCAGGCATAGGCCGACTGGTCTTTCTGCATAAACACAACGAACTTGCCGCCGTTCGGCACGGCGGCCTTGATCTGGTAGCCACGGGAGAGAAGGTCCGCAACGGTCGAATCTCCGCCCGACGTACCCTCATTTCCGCCTTTTGCAGTATTCGTGCTCGTGGCATTCGAACCCTGCATGTTGAGGGTCGGCAGGCTCGGCGTTTTGCCGGTCTGCTGTGCCGAGGCACCGCAAGCGACCAGAAGCGCCGGAACTATCGCCTGCCAGACCCGCATCAGCGATCCACCTCACCGAAGACGATATCGAGCGAACCGAGCACGGCTGCGACGTCAGCGAGCTGATGGCCGCGGCACATGAAGTCCATGGCCTGCAGATGCGCATAGCCCGGCGCACGGATCTTGCAGCGATACGGCTTGTTGGAGCCGTCCGAGACGAGATAGACGCCGAACTCGCCCTTTGGCGCTTCGACAGCTGCATAAACCTCGCCGGCCGGCACGTGATAGCCTTCGGTATAAAGCTTGAAATGGTGGATCAGCGCTTCCATGGAGCGCTTCATCTCACCGCGCTTCGGCGGAACCACCTTACCATCGAGCGACGAAACCGGTCCGGTCCTGGCATCGCCGAGCAGGCGATTGACGCACTGCTTCATGATGCGGACAGATTCGCGCATTTCGATCATGCGGATGAGGTAACGGTCGTAGCAGTCGCCGTTTTTGCCGATCGGAATATCGAATTCGAGATCGGAGTAACATTCGTAAGGCTGCGCCTTGCGCAAGTCCCAGGCAGCACCGGAGCCGCGGACCATGACGCCGGAGAAGCCCCAGGCCCAACAGTCTTCCAGCGAGACTACGCCGATATCGACGTTACGCTGCTTGAAGATGCGGTTGCCGGTCAGCAGATCATCGATATCGTCGAGCGCCTTCAGGAAGGGGTCGCACCAGTCGCCGATATCCTGCACGAGCTTTTCAGGCAGGTCCTGGTGAACGCCACCCGGACGAATGTAGGCGGCATGCATGCGCGAACCGGAGGCACGCTCGTAGAACACCATCAGCTTTTCGCGCTCTTCGAAGCCCCAGAGCGGCGGCGTCAGCGCGCCGACGTCCATAGCCTGCGTCGTGACGTTCAGAAGATGCGACAGGATACGGCCGATTTCCGAATAAAGGACACGGATCAGCTGGCCGCGGATCGGGATATCAATGCCGAGCAGCTTTTCGACGGCCAAGGCATAAGCATGCTCCTGGTTCATCGGCGCGACATAGTCGAGGCGGTCGAAATAAGGAACGGCCTGAAGATAGGTCTTCGTCTCGATCAGCTTTTCCGTGCCGCGATGCAGCAGGCCGATATGGGGATCGACGCGTTCCACAATTTCGCCGTCCAATTCGAGGACAAGACGCAAAACGCCGTGCGCAGCCGGATGCTGCGGACCGAAATTGATGTTGAAGTTGCGAACGTTATGTTCTGTCATGACGGCGATGCTCGCGTTTTCGGAATTTCAGAGAATGGCAGGCCGAAGCCCACCACACGCCAACAATCAGGCCTTCGCCTTTTCGTCGCCCGGGAGCACGTAGTCGGTACCCTCCCACGGCGACAGGAAATCGAAGTTGCGGAATTCCTGCTTCAGTTCCACAGGCTCGTAGACGACGCGCTTGGCGGCATCATCGTAGCGGACTTCGACGAAACCGGTCGTCGGGAAGTCCTTGCGCAGCGGGTGACCTTCGAAACCGTAGTCAGTCAGGATACGGCGCAGATCCGGATGGCCGGTAAAGAGAACGCCGTACATGTCCCAGGTTTCGCGCTCGAACCAATCCGCGCCGGGATAAATACCGCAGGCGGAGGGAACAGGCTGATCTTCGCCGACGGGAACCTTGACGCGGATGCGCAGGTTCTTCTTGGGCGACAGCAGATGGTACACCACGTCGAAACGCTCGACACGCTGCGGCCAGTCGACGCCGCAAATATCCGTCATGTTGACGAAGCCGCACCTGGCGTCGTCACGCAGGAAGGTCAGCAGGGCGATAACGTTTTCGGTCGTCGTCGTCACCGTCAGCTCGCCGTATTTGATCTCGCTCGACGAGATCAAGGCGCTGCGGACTTCCGTGAGGTAGGCGGCAAGCTCGTTCAGGGCTTCACTCATAATACCTTGTCCCCTGCCTTACCGTTCGATCGTGCCGGTGCGCCGGATCTTCTTCTGCAGCAGAAGCACGCCGTAAAGCAGCGCTTCCGCCGTGGGAGGACAGCCCGGAATATAAATGTCGATCGGAACGACACGGTCGCATCCGCGAACGACGGAATAGGAATAGTGATAATAGCCGCCGCCGTTCGCGCAGGAGCCCATCGAAATGACGTAACGCGGCTCGGGCATCTGGTCATAGACCTTGCGGAGCGCAGGCGCCATCTTGTTGGTGAGCGTGCCGGCAACGATCATGACGTCAGACTGGCGAGGCGAAGCGCGCGGCGCAAAGCCGAAGCGCTCGACGTCGTAACGCGGCATCGAAACCTGCATCATCTCGACGGCGCAGCAGGCGAGACCAAAGGTCATCCACATCAGCGAGCCGGTACGAGCCCAGTTGATCAACTCATCGGTAGAGGTAACCAGAAAGCCCTTGTCGGCGAGCTCGTTGTTGATTTCACCGAAGAACGGATCGTTGCTGCCGACAGGCCGGCCGGTCGCGGGATCGATGATCCCCTTCGGCTGCGGCGCAACGAGCGTCGTGTTGCTTGGAGCTACTCCCATTCCAGGGCTCCCTTCTTCCATTCATAGATAAAGCCGATGGTCAGCACCGCGAGGAACACCATCATCGACCAGAACCCGAACCAGCCGATCGCACCGAAAGATACGGCCCACGGGAAGAGGAAGGCGACTTCCAGATCGAAGATGATGAAGAGAATCGATACGAGATAAAAGCGGATATCGAACTTCATGCGGGCGTCATCGAATGCATTGAAGCCGCATTCGTAAGCCGACAGCTTTTCCGAGTCAGGCGCCTTGAAGGCGACGGCAAACGGCGTAATCAACAGCGCCAGGCCAATCACCAGGGCAATACCAATGAAAATCGCTATCGGAATATAGGAACTGAGCAGTCCAGTCATCATGTCCATCCCTGCTTGCGGTCAGCGCCGGGGCGGCGCATCTGAGCAAATGCCCAGCAAGCGAAAGAGCGTTGCAACAGAGCCGTGGTTAGCGCAGGCGGAGCGCGCGCGCAAGCCTTTTGAATCTGTCGTTCGGGGTCCTGTCGAGCGGTAGATATCAATGTGTTGCGACGACAACGCGACAAATTGGCGCAAACGCGAAAAGCCCCGTTCGCAATCGCAATAAATTGACGTTTGATTGTAATGGCTTGGAGAGAATGGCGCGAGTGACGGGGCTCGAACCCGCGACCTCCGGCGTGACAGGCCGGCACTCTAACCGACTGAGCTACACCCGCGCATTGTTTGGCCTTTCAGCCAGTACGGATCCGAAATTTGCCTTGAAATGGCGCGAGTGACGGGGCTCGAACCCGCGACCTCCGGCGTGACAGGCCGGCACTCTAACCGACTGAGCTACACCCGCATTGCATTTCAAGCATTCCAGATGCTTCCGCACCCATCAAAGCGGCCCTCGCCGTTCGATGAGCGGCTAACTACGGGGTTCGTGTTTGGGTGTCAAGCAGGTTTGAATACAAATCGATGACAGAATGCGAATTGTTTTGGACAAGCGCTCCTGCAATTTTCGGTCCTCTCGATTTCACATGGCAGGTTCCCACCCCATGCATTTCATGAGAACCTGATATGCATGGGAATAACCTCGCGGGGCGTCGAGCCAGCATATGTTGACGAGTGCGGCCAGGAATGTGCAAAAATCAAAAAAATCAAAAAATCTTCATAAACACTCTTGCGGTTTTTCCCCGTTCCGCATAGATCACGGCCACCGAACGCGGCGGGCCAATGACCCGCTTCGCAGAAGGGCGATTAGCTCAGTTGGTAGAGCGCCTCGTTTACACCGAGGATGTCGGGAGTTCGAGTCTCTCATCGCCCACCATTCCCATACAGATTAAATTATTGGTTCATGTGCGAGACGCATCGATTGCGTCTTCTGGACGGACGCCCCTGCACGTCCAACTACAGTCACTCAGTAATTGCCGAGAATAATCACGCCTAGAAGCACCACGGAAACAAGCACAAGGGCTGCTATGATGATCAGCAGCTCCTTCAACATGAATCGTTCCATCTTGCTGTCATCCATGACGTTTGCTCCCGGCAAACCGTTATTGAAATTCACTCCCAACGTCGAATCGCCGCGCCGGGTTCTCCGTCAATCCACATGTAAGCGGTCGTATTGTCAATTTCAGCCCGAAGACCTCTCGTGGCGGCATTCTTCTTTCATCCCATTGCATCTTCATTGCGGCACATGAAACTTTATCGGCCGCTGCCTTGGCGGCGGGTCGATGTAGGCGTCGGGCAAATTGACTGTTCGCGATAATAATTTCTCGGCAACCTGCGCGGCGGCGGCGCGAGTGCCCTCGCGCGAGCAAAAGTTGCCGCGTACCTGTACCGCCGCGGCCAGCAAGCGAAAAAATGCATCGCGCAGTTCCGGTGACGGCTGCGTCGGCTCCAGCCAGAATCGATCCAGGTTCCCCTGGTCACTCAGTCCATCGATATCGTAGATCGCGGCTCCCAACGCTTTGACCGGCTTTCCCGCCTGCAGCGCCGAAACTGCCGCAGTCGAGTTGACCGTTACCATGCCCTCGCTGGCGACAATCAGCCGGTCGAGACTGCCGCCATCGATCAGATGGATGCGCGGCGACAATCCGCATGAGGCACCGATATGCTCGACATAGGCCCGCCAGTCCACGAGCCCGTTGTCGAGCGGATGAAGCTTTAGGACGAGATGTGTATCCGGCGCGGCATGCTCCGCAAAAGAACGGAGAATCAGCCGGATTGCATCCTGTTGCTGATGGAAAGGCGAATGCGCGCGGAGCTGAAAATCGGTCTGAAGCTGTAGGGGATAGACGAAGAATCGTTTGCCACCTGCAATTAGCTCTTCGATCACGCCCTGCGCTTCCCGTGTCCTTCTGCCGCTTGCCGGAAGTTTCTTCAGCCATCCGGCATATTCCATCAAGGGATGGTAGAGCCCGTGCCGGCGATAGCCGGGATAGAGGAACCACAGAAAGACGGTCGGCAGATAATAGGCGAGATCGTAAAGCGCTTCCGCCAGGAAAGTCTGGTTGTAACGACGTGTCCAATCCGGCTCCGGCAGATTGGACGCGGCCTTCAGAATATGGACCGGATTGGTGGGAAAGTGCGAATTGGAAGAGAGGCCATCTCGCTCGAGGGTCACCCAGTCCGGCCGCAAATAACCCATTTCCACGACATTGACGGCAACGCCGGCGCGGCGCGCCTCCTCGATGGCGACCCGGTGATAGGGCCGCTCTTCGCCATGCAGGATCAGATCCGTGACATCCTCGGCTTCGATTCGAAGCCTGACATAGGCTCGCCATCCGGCAAAGTCGCCGCGATAGTTGAACGCCTTGCGGCGGCGCCACGAAATCCAGTCCCCGGCATTCAGGTTGATGCGGATGCAGCGGCCGCCGGCCTTCTCCAATATCCTGGCAGTCTCGACGAACAAAGGCGAGGATGGGCCCTGCAGGAAGAGGAAGACGCGCGGTCGCGCGGCCCCTTCCCCACTGGGCATCATTCTGCAACCTCGGTGGCAAGGCCGGCATAGCGCAGCAATGTGCCAATCAGATTCCAGGGCGCCTCTTCTTGCGGCGGCTGCGGCTTTTGAGAATGGGCGCGCGCGCGGCCAAGCGGAACGATGACATAATCGGTGCGCGGATCCGGGAACGGATCGGCAAAGGCCTTCAGCAGGGGTGCATGATCGCCATAGAAAAGCAACCAAACCGGGCGATCCAGCCTGTCGAGATGATGGGCAAGATTGCCGAGCGCATGATCGGCGCGCATCAGAAGTTCGCCGTAGATGTCCACCGGATTGACGAGGTCGCCGCAGCGACCCGGCTCCCAGGGACCGTGATTCGCCATGGACGCGACAAAGAGGAAGTTCTTGCTCGTGCCGTCATCATCGATCGTCCGAATCACGCTTTTCGTCAGCGAGAGGTCGCTGACATAAGGGCCATCGCGCTCGGGATTGTGATCGAACTCGTCCAGCATCATCATCCGGTCGAAGCCAAGCTGCGGCAACGCCTTGTGACGCAGGAAAAACGTCTTGTCATAGGGATGGATGAACTGCGTCTTCCAGCCGGCCTTTTTCAGCCGCGCCGGCCAGACGATATCCTTGTAATGGCTGGCACGCAAATAAGGGTAGCTGGCGTCGATATGCACATTTTCGGGCAGTAGCCCGCTCAAGACAGCAAATTCGGTTCGTAGCGTATAGCCACCCTCGAAGACGCTGGTCATGCGGCCCCATTGCGCAGCCTGCTCCCTCAGACGGTCGAGATTGGGAAGCTTGATATTGTCGACGCCGAAATGTCTGAGATCGATGAAGGATTCGGATTGCCAGACGACGATGAGCGGCTCGTCTTCGCCATGCTCCCAAAGTTCCTGCAGCGCCGACATGAAACGCTCGGACAATTCCGAGACGATCGCCTCGCGCCGGACACCAACCCAGATGACGAAATGAAAAACGACGGAGGCAAAGGTGCCGAATCGCACCGTATCGCTCTTGACGTCAACCTTGCCGAGAAACTTCTGCGTGAGACGGCAGACCGGTTCGCTGATCACGCGGCTGAACAAAGCGATCCATGGCGTAAAGGCTACAACCAGCATCAGCAGGATCCAAAGCACACCGTGGTTGTCCGGCAGAACCGCGGGCTCCAGATACATGTAAAGACCGCTGAGGCCGAAGACGTAGGCAAAAGCGATGATCCAGAAGACGATGTTCAGCGATGTCGCGTAGAAGATCTCCTTGTATTTGAAGACATCCACGACGAGCGCGATGTCCGAAAATACCAGAGGCTCGCGGATGAACTCGAATTTCGCCCTCGATATGCCGGTGAAGATGACGAAGAAACTGATGACGGCTTGAGTGCTGTAGATCGGACGCCAGGAAATGGCGAAGAAAGCCGCATAGATCAGGATGATGACCGGAATTCTTGCCGCCCAGTCGCAGGCTACTCGCCGCCAGCTTCTTTTCGTACGGTTCTCGGCATTGATGGCCGCCGGCATCGCCAACGGATCGGTCAGAAAGACGATGACGCAGGAAAACGCGAAGCAGGCAAGGGTCAAAAGAACTGGAAAATCGTGAAGCTTCAAGACTGCGCCATCCAAATGCCCGCTGCCTCGGCAGCATTTCCATATCAGCGAGGAACGGGCCGCCAATACCCCTGACTTACCTTCTCTTGCACGTGTTTCGCTGGCGGTGCAACTCCTGTGCGTGTTTTGTATTACTTATCGCAATCAAAGCTCTGCTTGCCGGTATCGGCAAGACCGCTATGCGCCTCGTCACCAAATATTTTTCGCGCCTTGCGTGAAAACCACCATAACAGCAATGGTTTTATCAGCGGTCCGAAGTAAGCCAGCGCCGTCAGCGAAAATCCGAAGTGAATCTTCTGCCTGCCACGATCCATCCCACGGACGATTCTTGCTGCGACCTCCTCCGCACTCCACGGCTTGACGGCCCCCATCAAAATCTCCGCTTCGCGCGGCCTTAACGCGATTTCCCGAGCATATTGCGGCGTCATCGTATCGGGCGGGAAGCAGATCGAAATCTGCACGCCCCAAGCGCCGGCTTCCGCGCTCAAAGCCTCGGCAAAGCCCGCCAGCGCCGATTTGGATGCGCAATAAGCGCTATAGCCAAACATACCGATCAAGGCGGCACCCGAAGAAATCATCATGATCCGGCCGCCGCGGCGGCTCTTCATGCCTTTATAAACAGCACGAACCGCGTTGGCTGTCCCAAGGAGATTGACGGAGATCTGCTCATCGAAAACCGACGCGGACATTGCATCGAAGGTACGCGGCTCGACGATACCCGCGGAAGCGACAAGAATATCGCAAGGGCCGAAGAACGCCTCGCAAAGCCTTACCGCCTCGGTAGTCTGTTCGGCAGAGGCCACATCAACGGAAGCCGTCCGGATAAAGGCACTGTCGACATCGGGAAGCATCGCGATTTCGGCGCGCGCCTCTTCGAGGCGCCCGGTATCGCGAGCAAGAAGCGAAACCCAGGCCCCTCGGGCCGCATAAAGCTTGGCTATCGCCAGACCAATTCCGCTTGAACCTCCCGTGACGATAACGTGCATGAGACGATCGCCCCGAAACTTAAGAGCCGCCTGGCGTTTGAGCCACGGGCAGCAGTTGCATCATCTTCTCCATATCCAGCGAAGCAAGACCGAAATTGCGGTCCTTCAAGCTCTTGAGTTTTTCTGCTGTCAGCCTGACCGCACGCCGGATTTGCTCCTCGGTATGATTGCAGGTGATGAAGAAACGAAGGCGCGCCATGCCCTCGGGCACCGCCGGATGGATGATGGGCAGCACGTTGATGCCTTCGGCGAGCAAGTCGTTGGAAAGCTGCGCGGCCCGAAGCGAATCGCCGACGATCACGGGCACGACCGAGTGCCCCACGCTGAGGCCGGTATCGAGGCCGGCGGCCTTTGCCTCGTCGAGAAACAGATGGCCGTTGCGCCTAAGCCGCTCGGTTCGCTCCGGTTCGGACTTGAGGATATCGAGGCCAGCGATGGCGGCGGCGGCGAGAACGGGCGAAAGGCCGACGCTATAGACGAAACCGCCTGCTTCCGCCTTCAGAATATCGGCAAGCGCACGCGTGCCGGCAATATAGCCGCCACAGCTCGAAGTCGTCTTCGAGAGTGTGCCCATCCAGATATCGACATCACGCGGATCAAGATCGAAGTGCTCGAATGTGCCGCGGCCCGTCCTGCCGAGAATGCCAAGCGCATGCGCCTCGTCGACCATTAGCCAGAAACCATAGCGCGCCTTGAGCTCCAGCAGCGCGGGCAGGTTGGCGATATCACCATCCATCGAATAGATGCCTTCGACGATGACCAGAATGCGCCGGAAATCCGACGACAGCGTCTTCAGAATATTTTCGAGGCTATCGACATTATTATGCTGGAACAGCCGGCGGGCGGCACCGGAAAGCTTGATGCCGGCAAGCGCGCTGTTGTGAATGAATTCATCGTGGATCACGAGATCCTGCGGCCCCATCAGGCAGCCGATGGCAGCGACATTGGTCAAGTAGCCGCTGACAAAGCAGACGGCGGCATCGACGCCATAGACCTCGGCAAGCCTGCGCTCGAGCTCCACATGATCAGGCCGCTCGCCTGCGACGAGACGACTGGCCGACGCCGAGATTCCGAAGCGGTCGATCGCCTCCTTGGCGCGCTTGGCGACACGCGGGTCCGTATTGGTCGCCAGATAATCATAGGAGGCAAAATTGACGAATTCGCGCCCGCCGATGCGCGTCGTCGCACCGGCGGCGGCATCATGCGACCGATAGAATGGATTGGCGACGCCGAGCAGCTCACCTGCCATGCGCTGCGTTGCGACACGCTTATATTCAGGCAGATCCTCGAAACGGGTCGCCTGACGCGGTTGTGACTGTGGCTGCCGGTTCAGCCTTTCGGTCCGATTGCGGCCGGAGGATTCGCCGACACGACGCATTTGCTCAAGCAGCTTGCTTTTCTTCTGCTGCGCCGGTTCGCCATCATAGGTCACTGCACGGCCCTTTTTTCGTGTTCTGCGGCATGGCTGCGCGCCAGGCGCTCGACCACCTCGTCCCCGGCCATGTCACCAGCGGCGCTGTCACCGTTGCGATTCATGACCCGATCACGCAAACGGTTGACGACATCGCCTACGGTCGTGCCCTCGCCTACTCCGCTCAAGGGAATATCGAAGCCGGTCTTCTGCTGGAAGCTCATGCCGAGCTCCATGGCCATCAGGCTGTCGAGGCCGATATCCTTCAAAACCTTGTCGGGCGTCACCGTGTCTTCGGTCACGCGCAGGATGGCGGCGATCTCTGCCGCGACAAGCGCATGCAGAGCGGCCTGAGCCTCCTCTTCCGATTTCCCTCTGATCAGTTCTCTGAGATCGATGCTGTCTCCCTCGTTGAGGGCCTGATGGCTGCCTGCATGGCGCATCAGCGGCTCGAACAGAGAGCGTCCGGCGATCGGCAGCAAACGAGCTGCATTCCAATCGATCTCAGCGATCATGACCGCCGCCGCATCGACATCTCCTCTGTCCGCCAGCATATAACGCTCGACCTGTTCCAGCGCGTCGCGTGCCTTCAACGCCGCCTTTCCGATACGCTTGGAAAGGAGATCATTGACCTCGATGTTGCGAGCAAGGAAGCCCTTGTCGGCGATCGCGCCGAAGCCGACGGCGAGCGCGGGCTTGCCGGCCGCCCGGCGCGCCCGCGCCAGACCCTCCAGATAGCCATTTGCCATCACATAGTTTGCCTGACCGGGATTGCCGAGCATGGTCGTTGCCGAGGAGAACAGCAGGAAAAGTTCCAGCCTGTCATCTCGCGTCAGACGATCCAGATTTTCCGCGCCACGGATCTTTACCTCGAGAACGGGGCGATTGCGTTCCGGCGTCAGATTAGCAAGGAGTGCGTCATCCAGGACCATGGCGGCGTGAACGACGCCCTTCAATGCCCCTTCGGTGCGGAGCGAGACAAGAAGCGTCTCAACCGCGGCGGCATCGGTGATATCACAGGCATGCAGCGTCGTAACGACACCCCGCTTTGCCCAATCTGCTATCGTCTGCTTCGTTTCAGCGTCGGCAATGCCGCGGCGTGAGCATAGCGCTATGCGGCGCGCGCCCTTCGAAACGAGCCAATCGGCGGCGGACAACCCGAAGCCGCCAATGCCGCCCGCGACCAGGAAAACACCCTTGCCATCGACACGCAGGGATTTCGCGGGTGCGCGCAAGACGCTGTCAACACCCGCAACGGGCGGCCGCACCACGATTTTGCCGATATGGCCGGCATTCTGCATCAGCCGGAAGGCATTGCCGATCTCGTCATAAGCGAAGGCGCGATATGGCAGCGGCGTCAGCTTTTCCTCGGCGAAAAGCTGCCCGATCTCCCTGAAGATGCGCCGAGTGAGATCGGGTACGTTGACCAGAAGCTGATCCGCATCGATACCGAAATAGCTGACATTGCGCCGGAACGGACGTAGGCCAATCTTACGGTCGGAATAATAGTCGCGCTTGCCGAGCTCCAGGAAGCGGCCGAATGGCTTGACCAACTCGATGCTCCGCTCCATCGCTTCGGAAAAGAGCGAATTGAGGACAAGATCGACACCCTCGCCGCCCGTAAGCCGCCGCACGCCGGAAACGAAATCCAGAGTGCGGGAATCAAGCACATGATCGGCGCCGAGCATTTCGAGAAAGCCACGCTTCTCGACCGTGCCGGCGGTGGCGATCACCCTGGCACCCTTAAGCTTGGCAATCTGGAGCGCCGCCAGACCGACGCCGCCGGCAGCTCCATGAATCAGGATGGTTTCACCCGGCTGAATGCGCCCAAGCTCGACCATCGCATAATAGGCGGTCAGAAAAGCGACAGGCACGGTCGCAGCCGCAACGGTGTCCATCCGTTCGGGGAGCTTCGTCGCTCCGTCGCGGTGAACACGGACATGGGTCGAGAACGCAGCAGGCCCGATCCCCATCACCTTGTCACCCAGCGTGAGATCGTCGACGGCATCGCCAACGGCAAGAATTCGCCCAGCGAATTCCATGCCAATGGTGGCACCGGCAAAGCCGTCTTCAAGCGCCTCTTCTGGCAGGAGCCCCATAGCCCACATCACGTCGCGGAAATTGAGGCCGGTCGCTTCGACAGAGACGACAATCTCCCTCTCTTCAGGCACAGGAAGGCCTACTTCCTCCCAGACGACGCTATCCAGACGCCCGCCCACATGTTGCCGGATCATCGCCGCGGCAAAATCCTGGCGGCTTGCTTCGACGGCATCAAAGGGACCTGCGGCAGCTCTGATCTCTCGGACCTTTCCGGTCGCGCGATCCATGAACCATTCGCGGTTGTCCGTGTCCGCCGTCATGAGAGTGTCAACTGCGGAAAACACTCGCCCGTCATCCGCATCGGCATCCAGCAGGTGGACGTCAAAGGCATCATATTCGTTTTGAAGAACGCGGCCCAAAGCCCACAGACCGGCATTCGCGTCATCGACGGGGCAAGCCGACAGCGGAGAACCGCCGGGCGCCAAGATCACCAGTCGAGGTCGTGCTCCCTCGCTGTGCTGCGACAGCAGGTTCGCCAGTTCGGTGAAGATCGAGAGACGCGATAGTGAAAGTTCCGCCGCATCGCCGCGCTTCACGCCGGCAAGATACACGATCCGGCTGGTTCTCCGGTTGACCGGATCGAGAACGCCGGCAATATCTGGCGACAACGCACTGAGATCGATGACCTTTGCATTCTCACCCAGCTTGCCAAGCCCCTTCTTGCCCTGCTCCGACAAGATCAGGATGGGCTCGGCGATCTCCACGACGGCAGCTGTTTCCGGTTGCCGTTCGGATACAGCCGATACCGCTATCAACGCTCCCTCGGGGAATACTTGCTCATGGATCAGCGGCTTGGCAAAGCCCAAGTTCCCCAGGAGCTCGGCGATCTGCTGCGGCGTGCCGAGCCGCCCAACGGGAAATTCCGGCGACGAGCTATCCGCAAACCAGCCTTCGGAGAGGCCGAAGACGAAATCATTGAAAGCGCTCGGCGCACGATCGACCAGCAACAACCGCGCACCGCCGGTGGCAACCGTTCGGACAGCTCGCTTGATATCGTCATTGTGAAGCATCAGGTGCTGGCTCTGATCGCCGGAGGCGACCACGAGGTCCGCGACATAGCGATCCGTCAGTTTGGCCGGATCGGTAACGATGACATGCGCATCGCGTTCGAATGCGATCTCCAGTGCTCGGCGCACCTGCTCACGCGGCTCGGCAATCACGAGACATGCGCCCGCTGCTGCGGTGATCGTCGCCAGTTTTCGGCTGAAAGCGGCCGAAACCGAGCCGACTTCCAAAACGTATGCGATCGCGCCGGCATCGGCTTCGATGGCGGATGTCAATGCTTCCGCGAGCATCGAAAGCCGCCGTTCGCTCAAGGGCGAATGAACAAGCACATGCTCCAGAGTCGCCCCACCCGGAATGTTTGCCCCCTGGTCAGCAGGCTCACGTTCCAACACGTGCGGCCGTATCGTCGCCAAATGTTCGAGCGTCTCGCGATAGGCATCGCCAACGAGAACACTTTCGGCCACGCGCCCAGCGTCCTCGCGATAGATTTCCTGAAGCAGCTCGACCACAGGCGGCAGTGTCGGCTCCAGGGGAACGTGCCACTTGCCGTCTCCAGTCTCCGCGATGCCGGCATCCTCCAGAATGTAGAGGCAATTGACCAGGAAAGACCGGAATTCGGCATCGCCGGGAAGGCCGGAAAATGCGACGGCGCCGTTACGGTCCGCAACCTTTAGTGCGATATCGTAGCAGGCGCGATAGACTGCGGCTTCAAGAAGAAGGCTTGCATTGTTGAGCGCATGGCTCGCGCCGGAACTGCCGTACGACGGAATCTGCCCTACGTTAGCGTCCGATTTGCGCGCGCCAGCGAAAAGAGCCGAAGGTACGCTCTCATAATGAAATGCAACGGAATCGAGCGTTGCCCTGCGGCGCAGCTGAGTGCGCCGGAAACGACAATCGTCAAGAACGGCAACCGCGCTGCCCTTCGCATCGAACAAGGTGAAACGGGCCTTGATCGAATTCGCGCTGAAACGCTCGATCTCAATGAAGGCTTTGACGATCGACCTTTCCTTGCCGAAAGCTCTCACGGTGCCAAAGTGAACGGGAATATAGGGAGCGCCGGTTTCGTCGCCGGAAAATTGATCGAACAATGCGACGAGACCGTGAAAGGCCGCGTCGACAGACATAGGGTTGAGATTATAGCTGGCGAAGGGATGAGACGGTGAGGCAGCCGTCTTCAGGTCCACTTCGATCGCATGATGACCGAACGCCGCAGCTTTCGACAGAAGCTGAAAATGTGGGCCGTAATGCAATCCGAAACGTTCCGCGGTTTCGTAGGCCACCTCGGACGTCAATATGGATTTACGGTCCCCGCTCGATCGCGCGGCGGCCTTGCTATCCATCTCAGCCGCCAGCGGCTTGCGGCAACGTCCGACTGCATGCACTGTCCATTCGTCTTGGCTGAGGCGCTCGCGCGACCGGATCTCGAGATCTCCCGTCTCGGGTGACAGAATGGTGGACAATTCGACCATCCTGTCTTGAGACAATTCAAGCGGCCGGAAGATTTCGAGATTGCCGATTTCGACTTCATCGGTCCCGTAATAACGTTGCGCAGCCGTTACGGCGATTTCGATAAAGCCGCTGCCGGGCAGGATCGCCTTGCCATCCACCACATGTTCGGCGAGGTCTGGAAAAAGGCGGGCGTCGAGGTGGTTCTTCCAATTCGTACCATTGAGATCGGCGCGCCAGCCAAGCAGCGTATACGGGCTTTTGCGATCGCGACCGAAAATATCGATCTCGTCCGTCGTCGCATGAGCGCGAAGCTCCACCGGCTCGAAAGGCAGGGGCGGCAGCTTGACGAAAGCGTTGCGCGTGGCGCTGCTGCGCGTGCGTAGCGCAGGCGCACCGTTGGCAACCGCTCGTGCAAATGACTGTGAGACCGGATCATGGCCATCAATGGGGGCCTCGCGCAACAAAGTCGGTATTGCGATCGCCTGAACCGATGCCTGTTTTGCGATCTCCGCGACATAGTTCGACAGGATCGGGCGCGGTGAAATTTCTATAAAGAGGTTGCAGCCCATTGCCAGAGCGACCTGACAGCCAGCCTTGAAAAGCACGGGATCGCGAACATTGCGCCACCAATATTGCGTATCCAGCAGGCGCCCATCGCGCAGTTCGCCTGTTACCGTCGAGATGAAGGTCCCAGTGCCGCTATCCGGCGCGAGATCGGGCAGATCTGCGAAAAACGCCTCCCTGGCACGGTCGATGATGGGATGGTGGAATGGATAGTTGATATCGAGAACATGCGCGACGATCTGAGATTTACGCGCGGCGTCCCTGTAGGCCTCTATCTCATCGGCAGGACCGGAGATCGTTACCGAATTCGGCGCGTTGACGGCCGCGATACATATATTGTCCAGGCCCCTGGCTTTCGCAAAAGCCAGCGCTGCATCCTCGCCAAGCACCACGGCGGCCATCTTGCCCTCGCCGGCGAGAAGATCCTGATGCAGCGAACGCTTCGCGACGATTGCAACCGCCTCGGCAGCCGTCAACACCTTGGCTGCGTAGGCGGCTGCGATTTCGCCGACCGAGTGGCCGAAGACCGCATCCGGCTTGACGCCCATCGACCAGAGACAGTCCGAGAGGGAGGCCTGGATCGCGAACAGCAGCGGCTGCGCGATCTTGGTATCGGCCAGGCGGGCAGCAAGATCAGAAGCGACCAGAACATCGGTCAGCTTTTCGCCGAGATAATATTCAAAGAGAGCGCTGAAGGACTGAAAGCATTGCCGGAAATGGCGGTTTTCCTGATAGGCGCCGATGCCCATTCCCGCCCATTGCGCGCCGTTGCCGGAAAAGACGAAGGCGATCTTGGTGGCCTGGGCCGGAGCTTCGCCAGCCTCGCCAGCCGAATTTCTCCCCGCAAGATGCGCGTCGATCGCGGCCAGTACCGCTGCACTGTCTTTTGCGCGGGCTGCGAAACGATGACGCATGGGTTCGCGATTGGCAGCGGCGGAAGCAACGATCTGACGCGCTTCCTTGGGCTCGGCAGTTTCAAGACGGGTTCTGTAGTCTTCGAGCAGCGCCGAAAGAGCCGAGGCCGTGTGAGCGCTGACGGCGAAAACGACCCCCTCGCCTCGGATTGGCGGTTCGGGCGGTGCGATCGGATCGGGGTCACTGATGACGACATGAGCGTTCGTTCCGCCGAAGCCGAAGGAATTGATCCCGGCAAAGCGTGCCTGCTTGGCCGGAAGAAGCTCGATCGTTGATGTATTGACCCGAACGTTCAGGCCCTCGAAATCGATGGACTCATTCGGGTGGTCGAAATGCAATGAGGCCGGTAAGAAATTATTTTCAAGCGCAATCACAGCCTTCAACAGCCCGAAAAGGCCGGACGCCGGTTCGGTATGGCCGATATTCGTCTTGATCGAGCCGATCGGTACCGGCGCCCGCCGATTGCGCCCTATGACTTCGCCGATCGCCCAGATTTCGGCGGGGTCGCCGACCTTCGTTCCCGTTCCATGCCCTTCGATGAAGGCGATACGATTGACATCGATATTGCGCCCTTCATAGATCGACTGAAGCAAGGCGGCCTGCGCCTCACGCGACGGCATGGAAATACCGTTGGTTCGTCCCGAAGAATTGACGCCCACGGCATGTATTCTGGCATAGCTGCGGTCCTTCTCGCGCAACGCAACATCCGTCCGGCGCAATACGATCGCCGCACCACCTTCTGCGCGAACGTAACCGCGACCGTTGTCGTCATAGGCGCGGCAGAGCCCTTCCGGCGATAGCATGCGCGCCTGCGCGAAGCCCACGAAGGACATGGGGTTGAGCAGAATATTGATGCCGCCGACGATCGCGGTATCGATCTCTCCGTTTTCGAGGGCCTTTACCGCCTGATCGAGCGCTACCAGCGAAGACGAACAGGCCGTGTCGATCGTCATGCTTGGCCCGCGCAAGCCGAATATATGCGAGATGCGGTTGGATGCGATGGAAAGCGCATTACCCGTCATGAAATACGGGCTACCCGAGGCGGGATCCTCGATCGTCAGGTTGCCATATTCAAGGGAGGATGCACCGACATAGACGCCCACGCGCTGGCCTTCGAACCCATCGATCGGCAGGTTTGCATCTTCCAAAGCTCGCCAGACAAGATTCAGAAGGATGCGCTGCTGCGGATCCATCTGCATCGCTTCACGCTGGGAAAGGCCGAAAACCGCAGGATCAAAGGCGTAGACATTTTCAAAGACGCCGGCTGCAAAACTGTAAGTTTTTCCCTGGATGCCCACAGCCGGATGCCAAAAGCGAGCAAGATCCCAGCGCTCCTCAGGTATACGGCTTACGGTGCAACGCCCCTCCTTTAGTAGGAGCTGCAGTTCATCGATAGAACCCGCCCCAGGGGCAATGCTTGCGCGTCCGATAATCTCAACTGTCATGATCTCTCAGCAATATACCAAACTGACGAAATTCAATATCAGCTACTCACGCTTTCAACACCTGTAGTTGTCACTGGCAAGTATTTTGCGTGTGCAGCCAATTTGCAGCAGCGCAGCAATCAATGCGATATGTGATTACTTGGACTCTCAATTCAAATCAAAGATCGCAGTTCTTGCTTGCGGCGGCTGCAGTTCTTTCACTAAATCAATTCGCGACGAATTTCCGTTACCGACAAGGCACGATCCGTCACAATCATACAGATGTCGGCATTGATCAACGAATACGATGGATGCTGATACGCTAGGTAGACCCCCTGTCGTTCCGATTCTATTAATCACTGGCCTCGTCATGAACCGAACCGGCATCGTCGGCGCCAAACTGCTCTTCTCGAATGATAAGATGCAGCATGCCGGTTTAGTCATCGGTTTTGGCGGACTTGCCGGTCACTGGTATTTAACAAACCGAAGGAGTTCGGCGGACCGATGAACCGGCTGCATGTGCGCAACACGATGACTTGCGTGACTGGCGCCGTGATGCTGATCTCGGGTGACTGCCTTCGCAACATCGGCCTCTTCGACGAGGAGAATTTCGCGGTCGCCTATAATGACGTGGATTATTGTCTGCGGGCGCACAAGGCAGGATACCGCGTTATCTGGACGCCCTTTGCCTGCCTTTATCACCATGAATCGCTGTCGCGTGGCTCGGACAAATCCGGCGAACGAAAGAAGCGCTTCGAGCAGGAGAAGCAGAACCTGCGCCGGCTGCACGCGACACAGGGCTTCATCGATCGCGCGCTTAACCCCGCCTATAGCCGCGATAAATCAGACCCCAAGATCGTGGTGCCCACGCGCCTGCATATCCCGTCGATGTCTTAGCCCGATCCGGGACCGCTCCTCATCAAAGCTGGATCAAATCGAGACCCCGACCGATCTCGCTCTTGGCGAGCTCGACTACGCTCCTCTCATGGGTAAACAGGATCGTCTGGAAACGATCGGCCGTAGCAGCCAGCACCTGCAGACCGGCGCTGACGCGCTCGTCGTCGAACGTCTGGAAGATATCGTCGACGATTAGCGGCGCAGGCTCATTGCGGGCGGAGTAATCCTCGAGAAATGCCAGCCGCAGCGCGAGATAAAGCTGATCGCCAGTTCCCTCGCTCAAGCCGTCAAGCGGCACACGCTCACCTGCCGCACGCTCAGCCAGCAATTGCAGCGTATCGCTTTCATCATGCGCTTCGACAAGACGGGAGAAACGACCGCCGGTCAGCTGCGAGAACAACTCGCCCGCCCGTCTGATGACGGGATCGGCCTGCTTTTCGCGATAGGCTTCCATCGAGCCGGCCAGCATTCGCGCTGCGATCTTGAGGACAACCCATTGCCGCGCGAGGTCCTTCGCCTCCTGCTCAGCTGCAAGCCTCTCGAAAACTGCGTATTCTGCGCTGACGCCGGTTTCCAGGGCTTGCCGTTGGCGGCGGTTCTCAGCCAGCCGCGCCGAAAGCTCGCCATGCATGGCGAACTGCCGCTGATCTTCCTCGGTCAACCGCTCAATTTCAAGATCGGCTGCAACCCGCTCAAAGCCGGCAAGCTCGGCGCGAAGCTCGTCTTCAGCTTTGCCGTCAGCCTGCTGGCGGAATCGATCGCGGCTTTCGGCAAGCCGTGCGGCGAGACGCGCACGTTCGCGCAGCCGCGAGAGCAGTGCGGGCAGATCGTCGACACCGCGAAGATCCGCGGTTAGCTGGTCGAGTTCGACGGCAACGGCGCCGAGCACTGCCTCCTGGCGTGTTGCCATGCCCAGCCAGCGCTGCCGCTCCTCTTCGAGGCTGTCGCGCTTTTTCACCTCTCCGCGCATGGCGTTGACACGGGTATGCAGCGCCTCGGCAGCGGCATCCGGCGGCAGATGGTCCAGCTCATAGCCGCTGTTGGCGGCAAGCGTCGCCAACCGCCGCTCGAAATCGGCCATGTCGCGGCGCATGCCGCTAACCCGGCGCAGACGGTTCTCCCGCTCCGCTAGGACATCGGGCAGTTCCTGCCATGCCTTCAAGGCAACATTCGCCATCTCCAGGGTCGTGTCGGACGGCAACCGAAACAGTTCGACGGCCTTGGCGAAGGCGGCGCGCCAAGCGGCCTGCTGACGTTCCAAGAGCTGCTGCTGATCGTCGAAGCGAGCCAGCCGGTCACGCGCGGCCCCGATCTCACCTTCCCGCGTGCGGCTTTCGCTCCAGCGCTCGGACAGAAGGCGCAGATGCTTGCGCAAGCCTTCCGCAATCGCGGCCGGCGGAAGGCGACCGCTCTTGTAGCCGGTCGCCTCGACGATATCCTGCAGAGCCGGCAAGACACGACCTTCCGCCAGTGCATTCTCATCCCGTTGATCGACTAAATCCCGCAAAGCCTTGCGCTCGCGTCGCAGCAGCTCCACTCCGCGACGCCATTCCAGCATCGTCGATGGATCGAGGGCATCGACGCCGCAAGGCTCAAAAAGGGCTGCGAAGGCTGCCTGTGCATCCTTCAGCGCTTTCTCGTAACCCTTGTGCCGACCGCAAGCTTCCTCCCGCTCCCGCAGCAGACGCGCCTGCCGCAAACGATAGTCGGCGTGACGAGCGACCCGATCCGCATCGCTCAGCGCGGCATCGGCCAAACGATCGGCCTCAGCCACCCCAACAGTCAATGCGGCAAGCGCCTTGGCTTCCGGAGCTGCGCTCTCGGTCCATTTCTGCTGGATGGAGGACCATTGCGCATCACGGCTTTCGCGCGCGGCGACGATCTGTTCGCGCGTAACAACCGGCCCGGTGCGCTCGGCATCCGCAAGGATTCGTGTTATTTCCGCCAGCTGCTCGTCATAGGTCTGCAGCTTGCTGGTGGCATCGCGCACCTTCGATCGAGCGGCGTCGATCGAATCCCGGTGTGCCGTAATCTCCGCCGCTTCCGGCAGCGGCACAGAAAACAATACATCGATGTCACTGACCGCTGGCTGCAGCCGTCTCGCCGCCTCGTGAAGATCGGCCTCGGTGCGGCGTATCTGGGTTTCCAGCCCATCAAGGCGAGCCAGGGCGGAGAGATCGCTGCCCAAAGCCTCAAGTTGGTCAATGTAAGGTCTCGGATCGATCAGTCGTCCGTTAAGGCTGTCCCTCTCCAGAGCGGTAAGCTGCCTGCGCTCGCTGTCAGCTTGCTCGGCAAGCGACTGCATCTGCCGCGCGAGCTGCCGGCCTTCGTCCACCAGTTCCGACAGGCGCGCGCGGTCGATGTCACTCGGCTGCTGCCGTTCCAGCTCGGCCTCCGCAAGACCGAGACGGCGGGCAAGCTGGGAAAGCGTCGTGTCATAGCCCGCGAGTTCCTGATCGACGCGCGGCAGGTCTTGCCGTTGAGCGCGGTAGTTGCCGGTATCGGCAAAGAGCTGGGTGATATCGCCCGACATCTGGAGCAGCGCTTCATCAACGTGAACACGCGCGAGATCTTCCTCGACACGCACAACGGCTTGTTGAGCACGGCGCAGTTCCTCTTCGCTCGCCTGTTTATTGTGTAGCTTCTGTTCAAGCCGGTCGACGAAACCGTTCGGTATGGCGGCGAGATCGGAAAGACCGTCGAGTGCAAGGGTTTCCGCATCGATCTCGGCAAGCAACGGCTGCAGGGTCTTCAGCCGCTTCAGCCGATCCAGCGCCTCACGTGTGCCGCGGCGCTCCGCCTGTAGGCGCTCCAGCTCCGCTTCCAATTCGGACGCCTCGGCAAGAAGCTTCTTCCAGTCGCCGGATTTCAGCTCGTTTTCCCGCTCGGCCTTACGGGCATCCTCATAGCGGTCGAGAGCCTGGTAGAAGCCGCGATCCTTCGAGCGCCTGGACGCATAGATGCCGTCGGCCTCCGCTTCCAGCGACTGGCGCAGGCGCGACAGACCGGTAAGCCCGGAAGCAGCAGAAAACAGCAGGCTGCCGATCTCGCCGCCGCTGCGCAGCATGGCAGTCGCGCCCTGCCGCAGCCGTTGGGAGTCGAGGCCGAAGGCGCGCTCGAAGACATCGCGGCTGAGATTACCGAGGAAGGGCGAAAGCGCATCGTCGGCAAGCGCCGTCTCCTTGTCATCGGGCGCGAGAAGCGTCCCCTTGCGGCCACGGCGGCGGCGAAAACTCAGCCTTGCGCCATCGCGCGCGCTGAGATCGGCGCCGATCCGCAGGGTATTCGGCTCATGCAGGAAGCTTTGCTCAGCAGCGGCCGGGAAACCGAAGAGAAGATCCGAGATCGCGTTCAGAGCCGAGGATTTACCCGCTTCGTTCGGACCATAGATCACATGCAGCCGTGCATCGGGGCGAAAATCGATCGATTGATCGGTCAGCGCGCCGTAGCGGAGAATATCGAGCCGGGCGAAGCGCATCAGCCTGCCCCCTGCCCGCGCGCCAGCAGCAGTTGCCGCGCTTCTTCGATGAGGGCATCCATGCTATCGTCCAACGGCTGTTCCGTCGCGCCGAGGCCACCCGGCAGGCGCACGGCGATCTCGTCGATTAACCGGGCCGCTTCCGCCGCAATATCGGTATCGCCGGCATGGCCTGCTAGTAGCTGGCGCAGATCGAGCGCGCCGTCCGTGCCCGCTGCTCTCTCCAGCGGCGGTTCCAGCCGCAGCTCGAGCTTTTCCAGCCAGATATCCTCATGCACGCGATGACAGGCGGCTTCCACCTCGTCGCGCCATTGCTGGCGGTTGGCAGCGATCGCACCCTGCAGCGGCGTTACGCCGGAAAGCCGCACACGCAGCGCGGTCATACGACCCGCCATCTCATCGGCAATCGGCTGCACCGCCTGCTCCACATGGCGCAGGATTGCCGCCTGATCGTCCTCCGGTCCAACCACGATATCGACCTGCGCAAAGCGCGCCTCATCGACGATCAGACGCTCATGATCGATCCGCCCGTCTTCGACTGTCACCAGCACCGCGCCCTTGGCTCCGCGCTCGCGGATGTTGCGGCCCTGCAGATTGCCGGGAAAAATGACGAGCGGGTCCTGCGCCACCACTTCAAAGTCGTGCACATGGCCGAGCGCCCAGTAGTCATAGCCGCGCGAGCGCAGATCATCGACGGAACACGGCGCATAGGGCGCATGCGGCTCACGGCCGGTCAGCGAGGTATGCAGAATGCCGATGTTGAACCAGCCGGAAACGGGTGCCGGATAGGCAATCGCCAGATTGTCGTTGGCGGAGCGCTCGGCAAAGCCCTGGCCATGCAGCGCCACCTTCAGTGCTTCCAGCCTGACACTACCCGGCTTGCCGGTTGGAAACTCATGCACGTTTGGCGGCAATGTGATGGTTTTGGTGATGACGCTCGCCGCATCGTGATTGCCGCGCAGCAGGTAGACCGGAATGCCCGCCCGTTCCAGCCGGGCCATTTCGCGATTGAAGAACAGGCCGATCTTGTTGTCCTTCCAGTCGCCGTCATAGACATCGCCGGCAATGACGAAGAAATCGACGCGCTTTTCGATCGCCAAGCCCACAAGGATCGAGAATGCCTTGCGGCTCGCTTCGACGAAGACCGCCGCAACGGCGGCATCCTTCAAGGCCAGCCCCTGAAACGGACTGCCAAGATGCAGATCGGCGGCATGGATGAAGCTGAAAGAGGGCATGAGCTCCGATAATAGTCAGAAATCCGATCTCCCCTTTTAAGGAAACGAAGGCGCTGTGAATACCGCACCGGCGGCTTCATCCAACGGTTTCGTAAGCCGGCCAGCGCCTGCCATGTTTCTCAGTCACGCGATTGCGATCCTCGATCGCCAATGTGCGCTTGTGGCCCTGTCGGACGGCTGCTACTGCGCTATCATCTTACGAATAAAAGAGAGGAGACTTTTCATGAGACATCATGCCTTTGGACGGACGCCCTTTATCGTGACGGATGTCGGCTTCGGGGCCTGGCAGATCGGCGGCGCATGGGGCGATGTCAGCGAGGCCGACGGCCGCGCAGCGTTGAACGCCGCCCTTGATGCCGGCATGACCTTCATCGACACCGCCGACGTCTATGGTGACGGCCGTTCGGAAAAGATCATTGCCGATGTACTGAAGGCACGCGGCGGCGCGCGCCCGATGGTGGCGACCAAGGCCGGCCGCCGCCTGAACCCGCATGTCGCCGACGGCTATAACAAGACCAACCTGGAGGGCTTCATCGACCGCAGCCTGAAGAACCTCGGCGTCGAGAGCCTTGATCTCGTGCAGCTTCACTGCCCGCCGACCGAAGTCCTCTATCGTCCGGAGGTTTTTGCCGGTCTCGACGAGTTGCAGAAGGCCGGCAAGATCAAAGGATACGGCGTCAGCGTCGAGAAGGTCGAAGAAGCGCTGAAGGCGATAGAATATCCGGGCGTCGTCAGCATCCAGATCATCTACAACATCTTCCGTCAGCGTCCCGATCATCTGTTCTTCAAGGAGGCCAGGCGCAAGAACGTCGCCGTCATCGCCCGCGTACCGCTGGCCTCCGGCCTGCTGTCCGGCAAGATCACCCGCGATACGCAATTTGCCAGCGACGACCACCGCAACTTCAACCGTCACGGCGAGGCCTTCGATGTCGGCGAAACCTTTGCAGGCGTGCCGCTCGAAGTTGGTCTGCAGGCCGTGGAAGAGGTGCGAAAGCTGGTTCCGGCCGGCGCCAGCATGACTGCCTTTGCACTCCGCTGGATCCTGATGAATGACGCCGTCACCGTCGTCATTCCGGGTGCGCGCAATGCCGAGCAGGCCAAGGCCAATGCCGCCGCGGCCGATCTCGCTCCGCTTTCGGCCGATATCATGGCGGCAACGCGCGAAATCTACGAGCGCCTGATTGCACCGCACGTTCATCATCGCTGGTAAGGCCATTTTGGCATGAATAGTCGGGACCCCGTTCCGGCTATTCGAAGATCAGCCAGAGGGCCAAACCGAGGAGAGGGAAGAGAATGAAAGTAGCGCTGGTAACAGGGGCATCGCGCGGCCTTGGCGCCGTAATCGCCTTGCAGCTTGCTGAGGCCGGCTGGGCCGTCGCCGTCAACTATGCGAGCGACACTCAGGGGGCCGAGAAGATCGTCGACGCTATTCGACAGCACGGCGGGCAGGCTTATGCCGCAAAATTCAGCGTGATTGACAAGGACCAGCTTGTGGACGGCCTGGAAAAGATCAAGGCGTCGCTCGGGCCGGTCGATCTGATCGTCAACAATGCGACGGGGCCCCAGCCCGAAATGCCGCTCATGGAGCAATCCTGGCAAACCTATCTCGATCAACTGGAATTTTTCGTCAAGGCGCCTCTGGAGCTGCTTCAGGCCGTACTTCCCGATTGGCGGGCGCGCAAATCCGGCCGCGTCATCAATATTGGCTCCGAGGTCGCGGAACTCGGCAACCCCAATTTCGGCAATTATGCCGCCGCCAAGGGCGCGATGCTCTCTATGACGCGCTCTTGGGCAAGGGAGCTCGCGCCGGAAGGCATTACCGTCAATCTCATTGCTCCCGGCTGGATCCCGGTCGAGCGTCATGCAGAAGCGTCGCAGCAGGCCAAGGACGGCTATCTCGCGCAGACGCCGCTTGCCCATTTCGGCAGGCCGGAAGATATCGCCGATGCCGTCGTCTTCCTCGCCTCGAGCAAGGCAGATTTCATCACCGGCCAGAAACTCGCGGTCAATGGCGGCCGGACGCTGCTCTGACTCTGCACTTCGGTAGCAAAGCTCATCAGCCGAAGCTGTGGTCGTGGCGCTGCCTCGCACCTCAAGCAGTCATCCGACGCCGGCTCCGCGGTTTGGAGCAGACATCTATTTTTTCGAGGTTTGTTTTCGGCCGCGAGTTGTCGTTCTTTCGGGTATGCTTCGCCCATATTCGCTCCACCACACGGTCAAGGCTTCCATGGTAGGTCCAAGCCCCCTTGCCTTCACCGTGATTTCATATTCCACGCGAGGCGGAACTTCGGCAAAGACAGTGCGTGAGATGAGACCATCAGCCTCCAGCTCCCGCAATTGCATGGTCAACATGTGCTGCGTGATGCCTGGGATGGCCTTGCGCAGCTCGTTAAAGCGATAGATCCGCTGGTTGAGAAGCCACATGATTTCCAGCTTCCATTTTCCGGAGAGCAGTGTGAACGCTCGGCGCATCTCCTCATGCATATTGATGCCTGGCTCATTAGTCTGGTTTTCCATACTTACCACGCCAAATTCATCCTACTTGTATAGATTCATTTAATATCACATTTTCGATCTGCAGACCGGAGAAATGGCGGATCGCCATTCCGGACATCGAAAATCTTGAAACGGAGCAAGCTGCCGGAGCCATTCGGCGGCAACGGATATCCCATGTCTGAATTCTATGTTTACTGGGCCGCGACGGCCTTGCTAATCCTGCTGTACCTGGCCTCCGCCGTGACCTACGTCGTCAAAACCGAGTGGGTACGGCAAACGATCCTCGGGTTCGGCTACCCAAGCTATCTCGTCCACCTTTTGACTTTCGTGAAGCTCGCCGCCGTTGCCGCTATTCTATCGCGGTTCAACGTCGCCATCAGCGATCTGGCCTATGCGGGCATGTTGTTTCACCTCCTGCTTTCCGGACTTGCTCACATTGGCGTTCGAAAACCCGTAGGCGCTCTGCCGGCTATAGTCGGACTGGCATTGCTCGTAACCTCCTTCGTCACGCAGAACGCGGGACGCGAAATTCCCTCACCGTACGCATTTGCTATGGCGCTCTAATTGCCGAACCCGAAAGGAAATCGAATGGGAAAGCTAACCGGAAAAGTGGCTATCGTCGCCGGTGCCGGCAGGGGCATCGGACGTGCCACGGCAGAACTCTTTGCGGCGGAAGGCGCGAAGGTCGCGGTATTGTCGCTCACCCCAGCCAACGTGAATGCGGTTGTCGCTCACATCCAATCCAAGGGAGGAACCGCGCTCGGCGTGGTCTGTGACCTCAGTTACGGCGAGCAGATCGCCGAGGCAGTGGCAAAGGTGGTGCGGACATTCGGAGGGATCGATATTCTGGTGAATGTCGCATTCGACCCGACCGTTGTTCACTCCTCGATCCTCGATCTCTCCGTAGAACAATTGCGACGCAACTTCGATATGGGCCCGATTGCATATCTGCGAACCATGCAGGCCTGCTATCCATACCTGAAAGCCAGCGGAGAAGGCCGTGTGATCAACTTTGCGTCTCTGGCAGGCATTCTCGGCATGTCCCCTTACGGGCCATACAACCTCGCCAAGGAGGCCGTACGCGCTCTCACGAGATCCGCTGCGCGCGAATGGGGTCCGGACAATATCACCGTCAATAACCTCCTGCCCGTAGCCGACACTTGGGGCGCAAGACCCGACACTCCTCCACCAACGAATGCCCTTGGCCGCTTCGGCTCACCCGAAGACGATGTCGCACCCGTCGTCCTGTTCCTTGCCAGCAGCGATTCGAGATTCATCACGGGTTCAAGTCTGACGCCCGATGGTGGCCAGATCATCGACAGCGCCCGATAGCTCCGGTTGGAGTACCGCATGAAAACATCGGCGTTCATCTGACCCGATGCGGGATGGCGATTTCGGATCGGAAATTACCCATAAAAAAGGGCCCGCTTTTGCGGGCCCCAATCTTGTCCACCCCGCAAGGCTAAAGCCTCGCAGCGGGTGAAACGAATTAGCTGTTGACCGAGTCCTTCAGGCCCTTGCCGGGCGTGAACTTCGGTACGTTACGGGCAGGAATATCGACCTCGGCGCCGGTAGACGGGTTACGGCCCTTGGTGGCTGCACGGTGAGAAACGGTGAAGCTGCCGAAACCAGCAAGGCGAATGTCGCCGCCCTTCTTCAGTTCGGCCTGGACAGTATCGAAAACAGCGTCGACAGCGGAAGCAGCGTCAGCCTTCGTGATACCGGCCTTCTCGGCCACTGCGGACACGAGCTCATTCTTGTTCATGTTTCCACCCCTTTCTCTGGTATGAAACGACTTATCAGTAAGCGGGGCGCAAAATAGCAATGCTCTTACCCGCCGCAACCCCAAAAGCCCTGCAAATCAAGGAAAAGCAAGCGTTGCCATACGCTTTTCACAAAAAAAGACCGGCAAAAATGCCGGTCTTTTCGTCCATTTATGTCAATTCGACAGAATTGAGGCGAACGGGCTTAATGAGCGATGGTAGAACCCACTTCGTCGACGCCTTCGACCGTTGCGATGACAGGCGTTTCCACGGTGCCATCCCACTCGATCGGTTCAGGACGGCGAACAAGCGCGTGCTTGATCACCTCGCCCATGCGCGACACGGGGATGATTTCCATGCTGTTCTTCACGTTGTCCGGAATCTCCGCCAGATCCTTGGCGTTTTCTTCCGGGATCAGCACCTTCTTGATGCCGCCGCGCAGTGCTGCGAGCAGCTTTTCCTTCAGGCCGCCGATCGGCAGCACACGGCCGCGCAGCGTGATTTCACCCGTCATGGCAACATCCTTGGAAACCGGGATGCCGGTCATGATCGAGACGATTGCCGTTGCCATGGCGACACCGGCCGACGGACCATCCTTCGGCGTCGCACCTTCCGGCACGTGCACGTGGATGTCGCTCTTGTCGAAGCGAGGCGGCTCGATGCCGAAATCGACAGCGCGCGAGCGGACGTAGGAGGCCGCCGCCGAGATCGATTCCTTCATGACTTCCTTCAGGTTGCCTGTGACCGTCATGCGGCCCTTGCCCGGCATCATCACGCCTTCGATCGTCAGCAGCTCGCCGCCGACTTCAGTCCAGGCAAGACCGGTGACAACACCGACCTGATCGTCGCGCTCGGCTTCGCCATGGCGGAAGCGCGGCACGCCGAGATAGTCGGAAATATTCTCCGCCGTAACGGCAACTGACTTCACCTTGCCCTTGATGATCTCGGTGACCGCCTTGCGGGCGAGCTTCATCAATTCGCGCTCGAAGTTACGAACACCGGCTTCGCGGGTGTACTGCTGGCTAATCGCCATCAGGGCACCGTCGGTGACCGAGAATTCCTCCGGCTGCAACGCGTGTTCCTTGATGGCCTTCGGCAGCAGGTGCCGCTTGGCGATCTCGCGCTTTTCATCTTCGGTATAGCCGGCGATACGGATGACTTCCATGCGGTCCATCAAGGGCGCAGGGATATTCAGCGTATTCGCCGTCGTGATGAACATCACATCCGACAGGTCATATTCGACTTCCAGGTAGTGATCCATGAAGGTCGAGTTCTGCGCGGGGTCCAGCACCTCAAGCAGAGCCGAGGACGGATCGCCGCGATAGTCCTGGCCGAGCTTGTCGATCTCGTCGAGCAGGAACAGCGGGTTGGACTTCTTCGCCTTCTTCATCGACTGGATGACCTTGCCGGGCATCGAGCCGATATAGGTGCGGCGGTGACCGCGGATCTCGGCTTCGTCGCGAACGCCGCCGAGCGCCATGCGGACATACTCACGGCCGGTCGCCTTGGCGATAGACTGGGCGAGCGAGGTCTTGCCGACGCCCGGAGGGCCGACGAGGCACAGGATCGGGCCTTTGATCTTCGTCGCGCGAGCCTGGACGGCCAGATATTCGACGATACGCTCCTTGACCTTTTCCAGGCCGAAATGATCCGCTTCGAGGATTTTCTCGGCATTGTTCAGGTCGGCCTTGATCTTCGACTTCTTGTGCCAGGGGATGCCCAGCAGCCAGTCGAGATAGTTGCGCACCACGGTCGCCTCAGCCGACATCGGGCTCATCTGCCTGAGCTTCTTCAGCTCGGCATCGGCCTTTTCCTTGGCTTCCTTTGACAGCTTGGTCTTGGCGATGCGCTCTTCCAGTTCGGCCATCTCGTCACGGCCTTCCTCGCCGTCGCCGAGCTCCTTCTGGATCGCCTTCATCTGCTCGTTCAGATAGTATTCGCGTTGCGTCTTCTCCATCTGGCGCTTGACGCGCGAGCGAATGCGCTTCTCGACCTGCAGAACCGAAATCTCGCCTTCCATGAAGCCGAGCGCCTTTTCCAGGCGAGCCTTGACGCTGGTGGTTTCCAGCATTTCCTGCTTTTCGGTGATCTTGATCGAAAGATGCGATGCAACGGTGTCCGCCAGCTTCGAATAATCATCGATCTGGCTGGCTGCACCGACCACTTCCGGCGAAATCTTCTTGTTGAGCTTCACATAGCTCTCGAATTCGGAAACGACGGAGCGGCTCAAAGCTTCGAGCTCGACCTGGTCTTCTTCCGGCTCATGCAGGACATGGCCAAGGGCTTCGTAGAAGTCTTCACGGCCGGTATATTCGTCGATTTCTGCGCGCGCACGGCCTTCCACCAGCACCTTGACGGTGCCGTCGGGCAGTTTCAGCAGCTGCAGGACATTTGCAACGGTACCGACCTTGTGGATGGCGTCCGGCGCGGGATCGTCATCGCTGGCATTGATCTGGGTGACGAGCATAATCTGCTTGTCCGAACCCATGACCTCTTCCAGCGCGCGAATGGATTTCTCCCGTCCGACGAACAGAGGCACGATCATGTGGGGGAAGACCACGATGTCGCGCAACGGCAATACCGGATAGGCAATGCTGTCGTGTGCCGCAGACGTTTTCTTACTCATGTCATTTCCTTTCCGTCGTCCCGTTCCCGGGCTCTCTGCCGGCTTGGGGAGTTAGCCGGCTCTCTCACTTGGTAAACAAGTGGAGCTTCACACTGCCTATTTCAAGTCACAGGAAACGCCCGCCACAAGGCAACGATCCCGCATATCCGCAAGGAGGAACGCAACAACAAAACACCAAAGCCCGACAACTCGAACACTGCCGGCGACGTTAAGATCCGAAGAAAAACGTCGGGCCTGCGCCCTGTCCGCCTCGTGCTCCAGAATCATGCCATCATGGCTGCAGCAGGGGCTCTTCACAACCGGTTCCGACGGCATTCCCTTAAGCTTATCCAAGACTTTATCAGCAAACCGTGCGATTTTTCAAACAGAAAGGGGCCCGTCGATGACGAGCCCCCGATTCGTGATCACAGATGATGGATCAGGCCGTTGCGTTGGCCTTCTCCTCCTGCCGGTCGGCATAGATGTAGAGCGGGCGGGCCGAGCCGCGAACCACTTCCTCGGAAATGACCACTTCGCGCACGCCTTCCAGCGCCGGTAGCTCGAACATGGTATCGAGGAGGATCTTCTCCATGATGGAACGCAGACCACGGGCACCCGTCTTGCGGACGATCGCCCTGCGGGCGATTTCGCGCAGAGCATCCTCGTGGAAGGTCAGCTCGACATCTTCCATCTCGAACAGGCGCTGATACTGCTTCACCAGCGCGTTCTTCGGCTCGGACAGGATCTGGATCAGCGCATCCGCGTCCAGATCTTCCAGCGTCGCCAGAACGGGCAGACGGCCGATGAATTCCGGGATGAGACCGAACTTCACCAGATCTTCCGGCTCCAGCTCGCGCAGCACTTCGCCGACGCGGCGGTCATCAGGTGCCTTGACGGTCGCGCCGAAGCCGATCGAGGTCTTTTCGCCGCGGGCGGAGATGATCTTGTCGAGGCCGGCAAACGCACCGCCGCAGATGAAGAGTATGTTGGTCGTGTCCACCTGCAGGAATTCCTGCTGCGGATGCTTGCGGCCGCCCTGCGGGGGAACCGAAGCCACCGTGCCTTCCATGATCTTCAGAAGCGCCTGCTGCACGCCCTCGCCCGAGACGTCGCGCGTGATCGACGGATTGTCCGACTTGCGGGAAATCTTGTCGACTTCGTCGATGTAGACGATGCCGCGCTGTGCGCGCTCGACGTTGTAGTCGGCAGCCTGTAGCAGCTTGAGGATGATGTTTTCGACGTCTTCGCCGACATAGCCTGCTTCGGTCAGCGTCGTCGCATCGGCCATGGTGAAGGGAACGTCGATGATGCGGGCGAGCGTCTGGGCAAGATAGGTCTTACCGCAGCCGGTCGGGCCGACGAGCATGATGTTCGACTTCGCCAGCTCGACGTCACCATTCTTCGATGCGTGAGCGAGTCGCTTGTAATGGTTGTGAACGGCTACGGAGAGGATCTTCTTCGCCTGCCGCTGGCCAATGACGTATTCGTCAAGAACCTTGATGATGTCCTGCGGGGTCGGAACACCGTCACGAGACTTCACCATCGAGGATTTGTTTTCCTCGCGGATGATGTCCATGCATAGCTCGACGCACTCGTCGCAGATGAATACGGTCGGTCCGGCAATCAACTTCCGGACTTCATGCTGGCTCTTACCGCAGAACGAACAATAAAGCGTGTTCTTTGAGTCGCCGCCGTTGCTGCCGCTGACTTTGCTCATATCACTTTCCTTCCAGCACGCCGCAAATTTCCAACTTGAAATCGCGGTCCACTCTATGCGCCCGCCGGACCTGCCCCTCGTTTGCAGATCGCGGCGCCCTTCAGGGTACTGAACGCAGGCCAGGCAACCAAACCGGAACTGCGTGGCAACGATCCCCCTTCGAATGCCGAATGCTATGTCATAAAAACGCTACATAGCATTAATGCGTACTATTACCGCGTTCTGCTCCACATTAAACCCCTATTCGATCACAAATGGGATAGAACTGTGGCGTAGAAGTCACCGCCTAGTGGATAATCACGAGGCGGTTTCACCTTCTATTTCAGTACGCGACGTCAGCACCTTGTCGATCAGACCCCATTCCTTGGCCTCATCGGAGGACATGAAATGGTCGCGATCGAGCGTCTGCTCGACCTCTTCGTAGGTCCGGCCGCAATGCTTGACGTAAACCTCATTGAGACGGCGCTTCATCTTGATGATATCGCGTGCGTGGCGTTCGATGTCCGAAGCCTGGCCCTGGAAACCACCAGAAGGCTGGTGAACCATGATCCGGGAATTCGGCGTTGCGAAACGCATGTCTTTGTCACCGGCGGCCAGAAGCAGCGATCCCATCGAGGCAGCCTGGCCGATGCAGAGCGTCGAAACGGCCGGCTTGATGAACTGCATCGTATCGTAGATTGCCATACCGGCAGTGACGACGCCGCCCGGCGAATTGATATAAAGGGCGATTTCTTTCTTCGGGTTTTCGGCCTCAAGGAAGAGAAGCTGTGCGCACACCAGCGTCGCCATATGGTCTTCGACCGGTCCGGTCAGGAAAATGATGCGTTCCTTCAGCAGGCGGGAATAAATGTCATAAGACCGTTCCCCGCGGTTGGTCTGCTCGACAACCATCGGCACCAGAGCCATAGCTGTATCGACTGGATTTCTCATGTGCGTCCTTTATCAAACTTGTCCCGGCGACGGAAACGCCGGGAATCGGAGTAAAAATCCTTTACTCCTACATAGAGTGTCCCTGCCCTTCACTTCAAGACGCCCGAAAGCATAACGTCAAAAAGCTCTAATGACCCGCGAAGCGTTCACAAAGCATTTCTAACCGCGGCTCCTCGAATGCCAAGGTGCTGCAGCGACACGCAAGCTGCTACTCACCATATTTCCAGATCGCAAGGTGAAGGAAGCGTGAAGGCCCGGATCGGGCCGACGCACATCTTCAGCACAGGCAAAATTTACCAAGGCACTTAAGGAACTTGCCATCTTATTGGGCAAGGATGAAACGAACACGGAAATCGTCGCGCAGTTTGCGCCGGTAGCCGAAAACAGCAGAGGCGTCCGATCGTGCTGAATATGACAACAGGCCTGACCATCTGGTGCTCGGAAGCCATAACGCTGGCGACCGTTCTCCTTCTCGCCTGGCGGCATGATCGCAAATCCCCAGCCTATTTGATCTGGGCACTGGGCTTCACCGTCAGCGCCATAGGATTCGCGTTGGTGGCTGCTCGAGGTCTCATCCCCGATATATGGTCGATCCAGATCGGCAATGCCGTGGCCCTGCTCGGCGAGAGCGCCTGGATCGTCGGATTCCGCTTCATGGACAAGCGTAGGCTGGAATGGTCGGCATTTCTGCCACCCGCCATCTGGCTAATCGGCGTCAGCCTTCCCTGGGTCACCGGCAATTTCGCCAATCGCGTCATCGTCTATGATCTCGCGGGCGCAGTCGGCGCGACCTTGCTAGCTTTTGCCGTACATCCAGGCGACGGCCGACGGGAGCCGGCGCGCGGGCAACTCGGCATCGTCTTCGTGGCGCTCGCCTGCTTCTGTTTCGGTTCTGCTCTGTGGATGGTGCTTGCTGTCCCTTCACTTGAAGAGGCCATGATCTATCGCGGCTACATGGCGCTTGGCTACGGGCTGCTCGTCATCATCGCCATCGTTCTCAACGGCAAGCTTCTCATGGAGCGTGCCGAGCGCCGCTGGCGGGCAATATCCATCACCGATACTTTGACGGGCGTTCTGAACCGGCGCGGGCTTCAGGAAAGCTACGAGATCCTCGTCGGCAAGGGGCAGCAACAACCGCAAATGCTTGCCGCCCTATTGTTTGATCTCGATCATTTCAAGAAGATCAACGATCGCCATGGCCATCAGGCGGGCGATGCGGTTCTGGTCGAGTTTGCCCGCATTGCCCGTCAATTCGTGCCGCGCAGCGGTGCATTCGGCAGAATGGGCGGTGAGGAATTCGTCGCCTTCCTTCCGATAGACGATCAATCCCAGGCAGAAGCGCTGGCGGAAACCATCCGCGCTGATTTCTGCCGGGTACCGCTGCTTGCCGGCCGCACGCTGGTGCCGGCAACCGTCAGCATCGGCGTTTCGATCATGCCGCACGATACCGTCAGCTGGGATCGTCTTATCTCTTTCGCAGACCGTGCGCTATATGCCGCGAAACGCGCGGGCCGCAACTGCACCATCCTCTTCAACGAAACCGAGACAGCCAGGGAGCCCGACGCAACGTCTGCGGCGGACGACGGCGAACTGGTGCCGACCCTCGACGACCAGATCCATGCCTTGCGGCGTATGGGTACGCTCGCGAGGATGTGACCGGCTTGTTCGGTAATCCGCCAGCCATAGGCCTTGAACAGACCGAGTGGCGCGGCCACCAGACAAGGCAATTATCCAAAAATGCAAAAGGCGCGCTTTAGCAGCGCGCCTTGTAAAGTGTGAGGCAAGGTTCGGCCATATCAGCCGTAACGACCGGTGATGTAGTCTTCCGTGCGCTTGACCTTCGGCGCCTGGAAGATCTGCTCGGTCTGGCCGTATTCGATCAACTCACCAAGATACATGAAGGCAGTGCTGTCGGAGATACGGCTCGCCTGCTGCATGTTATGCGTGACGATAACGATGGTGAAGTCGCCCTTCAGCTGCGACACGAGTTCTTCGACCTTAGCGGTCGAGATCGGGTCCAGAGCCGAGGTCGGTTCATCGAGCAGCAGGACTTCGGGACGAATGGCAATGGCACGAGCGATGCAGAGGCGCTGCTGCTGCCCGCCGGAAAGGCCAAGCCCGCTCTGGTGCAGCTTGTCCTTCACTTCGCTCCACAGCGCCGTTTCAGTCAACGCCGCTTCGACGCGGGCGTCCATTTCCGACTTGGAGACCTTCTCATAGAGGCGGATGCCGAAAGCGACGTTCTCATAGATCGACATGGGGAACGGCGTTGGCTTCTGGAACACCATGCCGACCTTGGCGCGCAGATCATTCAGATCGACGTCCTTGGTGAGGATATTGCGGCCATCCAGCAGAATCTCGCCCGCAACCGTTTGCCCGGGATAGAGATCGTACATGCGGTTGAAGGTGCGCAGCAACGTGGACTTGCCGCAGCCCGAAGGGCCGATGAAGGCGGTGACCGCGTTTTTGCGGATGTTCATATTCACGCTCTTCAGAACGCGATGGCCGTTCTGATAGGTGAAATCGAGGTTCTTCACCTCAAGTTTCGCCAGGCCGAGATCCGACTGGGAAGCAGCATCCTTCCCCGGCTGTGCGTTGACGCTCTGGAAATTGCTGTCGCTCATGTTCATGGTCTCATTCCTATCGTTCGGCGGCTGCGTCACTGGCGGCGCCCACTCAAGACACGGGCAAGGATGTTAAGCGCAAGGATAGCAACGGTGATAATCAGCGCGCCCGCCCAGGCAAGTTGTTTGAGATCCTCACCGGCATCGGCGGCAAGCGTATTGATCGCAACCGGCAGCGTGGCGATCGGACCGGTCAGGTCTGTATTCATGAATTTGCTGTAACCGGCCGTAAAGAGCAATGGCGCGGTTTCGCCGCTGATGCGGGCGATGGCCAGCAGGATGCCGGTGAGGATGCCAGTCCAGGCGGAACGGTAAACCACCATCATCATGGATTTCCAGCGCGGAGCGCCGAGCGCTGCAGTCGCCTCACGAAGCGCGTTTGGCACCAGCAACAGCATGTCCTGTGTCGTGCGGTTGACGACCGGAAGCGCGATCAGCGCCAGCGCAAGGATGCCCGCGATAGCGGAGTTGCCATGCATGGGCACGACCACCGCGCCGTAGACGAACACGCCGATGATGATCGAGGGCGCGGACAGCAAGATATCGTTGAGGAACTTGGCAGCCTCGGCAAGTTTGCTGCCGTTGGCATATTCCACAAGATAGGTGGCGGCAAGAATGCCGATCGGCGCGGCGATCACGATCGCGAGACCCGTGACCAGCACGGTGCCGTAGATCGCGTTGATCAGACCGCCGCGCGAGCCCTGGGCTGGGATCGACATAGTGAACACGTCGAGGCTGAGCGCCGATATGCCGCGATAAAGCAGGGTCGCAAGGATCACGCTGAGAAAGAAGATGCCGAGGACGGCCGCGATGAAGCACAAGACCATCATCACCCGGTTCTTCCCATAACGCCTCGACACGAGGTTCTGACGAATTGCATTGTCCATGGTTTTTTTCCTCAGTGCGCGTCGCCGCGGCCGATCATCCACCTCGCCAGCGCAAGCACGCAGAAGGAAAGGACGAACAGGAGCAGGCCGAGCGCAATCAGGCTCGACAATTGCAGACCGTCGGCATCGCCGAAATTGTTCGCGATCTGGGCGGAAATGGTGGTGGACGGCGAGATGATCGACGATTGCAGACGGCTCACCGAGCCGATAACGAAGGTGACGGCCATGGTTTCGCCGAGCGCGCGGCCGAGGCCGAGCATGATGCCGCCGACGAGGCCACGGCGTGTATAGGGAATCAAGATGTGGCGAGCCACTTCCCATGTGGTCATGCCCATACCGTAGGCGGATTCGCGCAGCATCGGCGGCACGGTGCTGAACACGTCGCGGGAGATCGCGGTGATGAACGGCAGGATCATGACGGCCAGCACGAGGCTTGCCGTCAGCAGGCCGACGCCCGGCGCCGGCGGCTGGAACAGCAGGCCGATCACCGGCACCTGGCCGACAGTCGCCATCAGGAAAGGCAGGATATTGTTCTGCATCAGCGGCACAAGAATGAACAGGCCGACGATGCCATAGATAATGGAGGGAACGCCCGCCAGAAGCTCGATGGCCGTGCTGATGGGACGGCGCAGGCTGCCGGGGCAAAGTTCCGTGAGGAAGATGGCGATGCCGATGCCCAGGGGAACGGCAATCAACATGGCGATGAATGAACTCACCAACGTACCGACTACGGCAGGGACGGCGCCATAAATATCGGCCGGCGCGCTCCACTTGGTGCCCCAAAGGAACGACAAGCCAAAGGTCTGAAATGTGGGTAAGGCATCGATGACAAGAACCACGAGGATTGCCAGCAGCAGAAGCACGACAAGAATAGCCGAGCCAAGCGTCATGAAATAGAAAATCCGATCCTGTATCCGGAATTTTCTGGTCGCGGCGGAGGTATTCACAGCCTGGAAGCCAGCCATCTGAGTCGCGTCAGCCATCGATTTCCCCTTGTCCTGTCACGAAAGGCGGACAGGGAAATACCCTGTCCGCCGCAACTTTTCGCCTAGCACAAATTACTTCGTGCCGAAGTCCGTCTTCCAAGACTTCTCGACGATCTCGACAACATTGTCCGGGACCGCAAGATAAGACAGCGCGGTCGCGTCCTTCTGGCCATGCTCATAGGACCACTTGAAGAACTTCAGTGCTTCTTCGTTCTTAGCAGCATCAGCCGGCTTCTTGTAGAGCAGAACCCAGGTCGAAGCGGCAATCGGCCAGCTCTTTTCGCCCGGCTGATTGGTGATGATCAGGTTGAAGTTCTTGGCCTTGGCCCAATCGGCGTTGGAAGCGGCAGCCTTGAAGGTTTCCAGGCTCGGCTCGATAACCTTGCCGGCAGAGTTTTTCATCTTCGCGAAACCGATGTGGTTGGCGACGACATAGGAATATTCAACGTAAGAGATCGAGCCAGCCGTCTGGTTGACGGTGGTGGAAACGCCTTCCGAGCCCTTGGCGCCGAAGCCGACCGGCCATTCAACAGCCGTGTTCGAGCCAACCTTTTCCTTCCACTCCGGCGAAACCTTCGCCAGGTAGTCGGTGAAGTTGAAGGTCGTGCCCGAGCTGTCGGCGCGGTAAACAACCGAGATCGGCGTGGACGGCAGCTTCACTTCCGGGTTGAGAGCCTTGATGGCTGCATCGTCCCACTTGGCGATCTTGCCGAGGAAGATATCGGCCAGCGTCTTGCCGTCGAGAACGAGTTCGCCCGGCTTTACGCCTTCGACGTTATAGGAAACGACGATACCGCCGGAGATCATCGGGAACTGGGCAATGCCGTTCTTCTCGAGGTCGGCATCGCTCATCGGCTTGTCCGAAGCGCCGAATACGATGGTCTTGTCGAGGAGCTGCTTGATGCCGGCGCCCGAACCGACCGACTGGTAGTTGACGACGTTGTTCGTCGCAGCCTTGTAGCCTTCGGCCCACTTGGACAGAACCGGTGCAATGAAGCTCGAGCCAGCGCCCGTGATGTCGGCAGCGGAGGCCGAAGCGGACATAGCCGCGATAAGGCCTGCAGTCAGGCAAAGCGAACGGAGTTTCAGGTTAAGCATAATAGACTCACTTCCTCAAGTGAATGAAAGGATGGCGAGCAGAAGACCGGCGCGAGGCTTGCCATGGTAAACGAACCTCCCCGCCTGAAATCTCCCGGCGACAGCCTTGGCTCTAAAGACGCATTGTTTCAGTTTGATGACAGTTTAATGAAGCGGCAGTGACACAACCTGCGGCAATCATTGCGGCCGTTGCGGAACGGCGTGAATCAAGCTGCGCCGAAGGGCGCATGAACGCGAACTTCATGTTCTGATTCAAGAGCATCGTCAGAGACGGATCACGTAATCCTTGCGAGTCGTTTCAATAACTTCCCAGGTCCCCTTGAAGCCCGGCCTCAAGATAAGACGGTCGCCTGCACGCAGATGGAAGGCCTTTCCATCCTCACCCGTCACAATAGAATAACCGGAGAGGATATGGAAATATTCCCATTCGTCGTAGACGACCCTCCATTTGCCCGGCGTTGCTTCCCAGATACCGGCATAGAGGCCGCCGTCGGCCTCATCCATGTTCCACGTTCGGAAGATCGGGGCTCCCGAAATGAGGCGATCCGCGGCAGGCGCTCCGAGCTCGGGCTCAACGTCATCGACATTCAGTTGCACATAGTCTGCCACTCAGATCCCCCGTCGGTCACGTTCGCCACATCAAAAAATATCCGCGACCACCAATCGGCGAGCGCAGACCGAGACAAACATGAAATTCGCCGAGATCAAAGAATCCCTGCTGCTTTTTCGGCTTCCTGCCGGTGCCGTCCTCAGATTTTCGCCAGTGCCTGCTCCAGATCGGCGATGATATCCTTGACGTCCTCGATACCGATGGAGAGACGCACCACATCCGGGCCGGCGCCGGCTGCGACCTTCTGTTCGTCGCTCAGCTGCTTGTGCGTCGTCGAAGCAGGATGGATGACGAGCGAGCGCGTGTCGCCGATATTGGCAAGATGCGAGAACAGCTCCAGGCCTTCGACCAGCCCCTTGCCCGCTTCATATCCCCCCTTCAGACCAAAGGTGAAAACGGAGCCGGCGCCCTTCGGCGAGTAACGCTGCTGCAGCGCGTGGTTGGGATCGTCCTCAAGGCCGGCATAGTTGACCCATGCTACCTTCTCCTGCCCCTTCAGCCAACGCGCAACGGCAGCCGCATTGTCGGAATGGCGCTGCATCCGCAGTGGCAACGTTTCGATGCCTGTCAGGATCAGAAAGGCATTGAATGGCGAGATGGCTGGTCCGAGATCGCGCAGGCCCAGCACGCGGCAGGCAATAGCGAAAGCGAAATTGCCGAAGGTCGCATGCAGCACGATGCCGTTATATTCCGGCCGCGGTGAAGACAGCATGGGATAACTACCCGAGGCGGACCAGTCGAAAGTGCCGCCATCGACGATGATGCCGCCCATGGAATTGCCATGGCCGCCGAGGAACTTCGTTAGGGAATGCACGACGATATCGGCGCCATGCTCCAGCGGTCGGATGAGATAGGGGCTTGCGAGAGTATTGTCGACGATCAACGGTAGGCCATGCTTGTGCGCGATGGCCGCGATGGCGGCTATATCGACAAAGGTGCCGCCGGGATTGGCAAGGCTTTCGATAAAGACGGCGCGGGTGCGACTGTCGATCTGCGCTTCGAAGGTCGCAGGATCGGCGGAATCGGCCCAGCGGACCCGCCAGTCGAAACTCTTGAAGGATTGTCCGAACTGATTGACCGAACCACCATAAAGCCGTTTGGCCGCGACGAAATTGTCGCCCGGCTGCATGATGGCATGGAAGATGAGGAGCTGCGCGGCATGACCGGAGGCGACGGCCAGAGCCGCAGTGCCGCCTTCGAGGGCAGCCACCCGCTCTTCCAGCACGGCCTGGGTCGGGTTCATGATGCGGGTATAGATATTGCCGAATTGCTGCAATCCGAACAGCGCGGCTGCATGATCCGCATCCTGAAAGACGAAGGATGTCGTCTGGTAGATCGGCGTCGCGCGCGCGCCTGTCGCCGGATCTGGCTGCGCGCCGGCATGGATTGCAAGCGTGTCGAAACCTGGGTTGTTTGCTGGCATATCTTTCCTCCCGCCGGATTTTGTTCGTAACGGGAAAAGCATAACGCCTGGCATATGAAAGTTAACCGCGAACTTTGCCGTGCTTTTCGGCTCGCGGAAAAAACTTGCCATCTTTCGGTGAGATCGCGCGATAAACGGCCGGATGCCGTCGATCCCCTGTGATCTCGATCAGGCGACCAGGCGCGGATATTCGATGGCCGGGCAACGATCCATCACGACCCTTACGCCCGCCGCCTCCGCTCGTGCCGCGGCGGCGTCGTCGCGCACGCCGAGCTGCCCCCAGATGACCGGCGGCCGCGGCTCGATCATGATCGTCTCCTCGACCACCGATCGGAGATATTCGGGCGCCCGAAAAACATCGACCATATCCACGGGCTCGGGGATATCGGCCAGACGCGCATAGACCCACTGCCCCAGAATTTCCTTGCCGGACTGCCCGGGATTGACGGGGATGACGCGATAGCCCCTGTTCAAAAGATAGGCCATCACGCCGTTGCTCGGACGTGCGGGATTGGGCGAAGCGCCGACGAGCGCGATGGTCCTCACGGACAAGAGGATATCGGCAATATAGGAATCGTCATAACTGTCGTGGTTCATCACGAAGCCTCCCGCTCCGATCACACTTGCGTTTTGCCATAAATACGGAAACCGCAATGGCGGTCTCTGCGTATAGTATATTATAGCAACTTCAGGGAGGATTACTCAGATGAAAAAAATCATCCTGCTCGGCCTGCTCGTTACATCGGTCGCAACGCCAGCCCTGGCTATCTCGCGCTACAATTCCATGTCCATGACCTGCGCCGAAGCGAGGACTGTCATCAACCGGGAGCGCGCGGTCATTATGCGCTATCCTGCCAAGAGAACGCCGAAAATGACGCTCTATGATCGCTATGTCGCCGACAGCGGAGCGTGTGACCAGGGCTTTTATGCCTATCAGGACTATCTGCCCACCAAAGATCGGGCCTCGTGCCCGGTTTATATATGCCGTCCGATGACCGATCTGGATGACGACGATTTGATTTTCCGGCGCTGATCGAAGTATGCCCGAACGGGATGTGGTGGACGATTCATGCGCTCGTCGCGATGACCACCGATCACAATCTATGATTGTGATCAGCACTGTGCATTTTCGGCACTATAGGCATCCTCGTATTTTCCGTGAGGCTGTCCGGAGGTCATTCTTCAAAGCGCTTTTAGTCACTTTTGTGCGCCCGGAAAGTTGCGTTCTCAGGAAATGCAATCTTTGTTCTCTATTTATTCACATGTAATTTAGAAAATACGCATGAATAATGAATTCACATGAGAACCGATTGCGAACATGGAACATCTACATACTTCATAAGTTCTCCACAGAATAATTTTCGAACTCGCGCAATGAGATATGTAGAAAATTGTCCGCTTCTCGATCCTATACTTGGAATATAGGCGATTTTTATCGACTCTGATTGGTGACAGCAGCTATTAACTGTAATATTTTTCAACTACTGTAGAATTATCCATCCTCACTCATGCGAGAATTTACGGCGGCGCAGACCGCCAACAGCAATCTTATGGCGAACACCATTGTTCCTGACGATAAGCAGCGGTGCGACCGTCCGACGCGCTCTGTCGTTTTTAAGTAAGAAGTGTCTAATGCTACTCCCGCGTTCACAGGACATGCGATATTTGTTCGCGCTTCATACTCTAATAAATTAGTTATTTATAATATCAACGCGAACAATATGGAACACAACGAGAACGCGACTCCCAATGCCAGCTATCGATCACCGCAGGTGGAATAAGCCTTCAAAGTTGCCGATATTTCGTTGCTTTTCGATGTATCGCGGATCATATGGAGGCCGCATTCCCACAAAATGCCAAGCGCTGCCATGCGCCTGCAAATCGCGAGGTTTTCCGTGTCTCTCGACGTTATCGCGCTCGTCCTTTTCGGCGCCCTGCTGCATGCGACGTGGAACGCGATCATCAAGGCGGGAACCGATAAATCGCTCGATGCGGCACTGGTCTCGGCAGGCGGCGCAGCTGCGGCCCTTCCCCTGTTGCCATTTCTGCCTTTGCCGGCCTCAGCCGCCTGGCCTTTCATCGGGGCTTCGGCCATTCTGCAATTTGCCTATTTCCAGCTTGTGGCGGCAGCCTATCGTGCCGGCGACATCGGGCTTGTCTATCCGCTGATGCGCGGTGTAGCACCCCTCATCATCGTCTCGACAAGCAGTTTCATCCTGAAGGAAACTCTTTCGGGCGGCGCATTGATCGGAACCATGACCATCTGCGCCGGCATATTGACGCTTGCCTTCGAGGCCCGAAAGGGCAGCCGCCGGGCGATCGTCCTGGCCCTTGCCAATGCCGTTGTTATCGCGACCTACACCTATGTCGACGGTATCGGTGCGCGGGCGGCGGGCAATTCGATATCCTATACCCTATGGATGGCGCTCCTGCCGCCCATCCTCCTATTCGCCTGGGCAATATCGCAACGCGGCCTCAATGCCGTCGCCGCCCACGTCCGCTATAACTGGTGGCGCGGGCTTATTGGCGGAGGCGGCTCGATCGCTTCCTACGGGTTGGCATTGTGGGCGATGACGAAGGCGCCGGTCGCCATGGTCGCCGCCTTGCGCGAGACTTCGATCCTCTTCGCTTTGGTGATATCCGTCGTCATTTTGAAGGAACGGTCCAACATCTGGCGCTATATTGCCGGCGCCATTATTGCTGGCGGAGTGCTGGTTTTGCGGCTGGGCTGACGACAAATTATGTGGTTTTATTTTACCACAAATATAACGCATTGATTTTACTTCCTAATTTTTACAGCGTGCCGATCAGGCGATATTGACCCTGGCTCTTAATCGATCTATAAGCCGCCTCAGATCGCAGCCTTTCCGGGCTGCTTTCTTTTTGGCGCGCATCCATGCGAGCCAAATCAAGCAACAAGAAACGCCCAGACGCCTTCGGGCCAAGGGTCCTAAAAGAGAGTATGCAACATGGCAACCTTCTCCCAGAAGCCTGCAGAGGTGGAGAAGAAGTGGGTTCTCATCGACGCCGAAGGGCTTGTCGTTGGCCGTCTCGCTTCTATCATCGCAATGCGTCTGCGCGGCAAGCATAAGGCTACCTTCACGCCGCACGTCGACGACGGCGACAACGTCATCGTCATCAATGCCGACAAAGTCGTCTTCACCGGCAAGAAGTACGAAGACAAGGTTTACTACTGGCACACCGGTTATGCCGGCGGCATCAAGGAGCGTACGGCTCGCCAGATCATCGAAGGTCGCTTCCCGGAGCGCGTCGTTGAGAAGGCCGTCGAGCGCATGGTTCCCCGCGGCCCGCTCGGCCGTCGCCAAATGAAGAACCTGCGCGTCTACGCCGGCTCCAACCATCCCCACGAAGCTCAGCAGCCGGTCGTCCTCGACGTCGCCAAGCTGAACAAGAAGAACGTAAGGAGCGCCTGATAATGGCTGACCTCTCCTCCCTGAAGGACCTCGGCACGACTTCGGAAGCAGCTGCTGCTCCGGTTCACGTCCGCAAGGTTGACTCGCTCGGCCGCTCCTACGCGACCGGCAAGCGCAAGGACGCCGTCGCCCGCGTTTGGGTCAAGGCCGGCTCCGGCAAGATCATCGTCAACGGCAAGGACTACACGGCTTACTTCGCCCGTCCGGTTCTGCAGATGATCCTGCGTCAGCCGATCGTCGCAGCTGCCCGTGACGGCCAGTTCGACATCATCGCAACCGTTGCCGGCGGCGGCCTCTCCGGCCAGGCCGGTGCCGTTCGTCACGGCCTGTCCAAGGCGATCACCTACTTCGAGCCGGGCCTGCGCTCGGTGCTGAAGAAGGGTGGCTTCCTGACCCGCGACAGCCGCGTCGTCGAACGTAAGAAGTACGGCCGTGCAAAGGCACGTCGTTCCTTCCAGTTCTCCAAGCGTTAATCGCTTATCCGAGATCGGATTATTGGAAAGGCCGGGGTTTCCCCGGCCTTTTTCTTTGCAGCATGGAAATGATGCAGATTTGCCAAGGCAGGAAATGCTTTTTATGGCAGAGTCCCCCTACAAGCATCTGGGGAGTTCAATGCGCAGCCTCATCTTTTCGCTTCCATTCTTGATCGGCCTAGCATCACCGGCTCTATGCGACGATGCCCAGCCAACTCCCCCCACCGACAAGGCCGCGGAGATGCAAAGCATGAAGGATTTTCTCCAGGCAAACGCGGACTGTCGCGAGTTCAACGACAGCTGCTCCTATTGTGTCGTGACCGATGGGCAGGCCAATTGCTCGACGCCGCAGATCGCCTGCGTGAAAAAGGCGTATCAATGCACCGCTCGATCGGGCAAATAGTCGTCGGATCTTAGTTTACGATTCCAGCCCGAATTTCGAGATTTGACCGCTCTCCGGAGAAACACCATGAGCAAGAGTACTTCATCGCGTTTCGCGGCCACTCCCGAGCCGCCCTATTACATCGTCACATTCGCGTCGCTCCGCACCGAAGGCGACAACGGCTATGGTTCTATGGGCGACCGCATGGAAGAACTGGCAAGGGCACAGGACGGCTTTCTTGGGATTGAGAGCGTCAGGGAGCCTGGCGGCTTCGGCATCACCAACTCCTTCTGGCGTGACGAGGAAAGCATCCTCGCCTGGAAGAACGTCGTGTCGCATCTGGCCGCGCAGAAACTCGGCCGCGAGCACTGGTATGAAGAATACAAGGTGCGCGTAGGCAGGATAGAACGGGCCTACGACTTTCATGCAAGTAAAGGAGAGGCCCTTGCCGAGCACATCGATTGACCATGCCTTCACCGCGGCAAGTCTGACCTCGGCTGCCAGCGATCCGACCTTTGCCGGCGCGCTCTCCTTCATGCGCCGCCGCTTCACCAAATCGCTCGAAGGCGCCGATGCCGTGGTCTGGGGCATCCCCTTCGATGCCGCCACCTCGAACCGGCCGGGAACGCGCTTCGGGCCGCAGGCGATCAGGCGTGCCTCCGCGATCTTCGACAACGACCCGCAATATCCATTCAACCGCGATCTCTTCGCCGAAATGGCCGTCATCGACTATGGCGATTGCCTGCTCGACTACGGCAATCATCAGGATACGCCCGCTGCAATTGAAAGGCAGGCGACGGCGATCCTCGACAGCGGTGCCTTCCTGCTGACGCTCGGCGGCGATCACTTCGTCACGTGGCCACTGTTGAAGGCTCATGCCGCCAAGCACGGGCCACTGGCGTTGGTACAATTCGATGCCCATCAGGATACCTGGTTCGATGACGGCAGGCGTATCGACCATGGCTCCTTCGTCGCTCGCGCCGTACGCGACGGGCTGATCGATCCCGACCGCTCCATCCAGATCGGCATCCGCACACATGCGCCCGACGATTTTGGTATCCAGCTCCTCCATGGCCATCAGGTTGAGGATATGAGCGCCGGCGACATCGCTTCGACGATTATCTCGCATACCAAGGGCGCGCCGACTTATCTGACCTTCGATATAGATTGCCTCGATCCGGCGTTTGCTCCGGGCACGGGAACGCCGGTCGCCGGAGGCCCTTCCAGCGCCAAGATCCTATCGGTGCTGCAGCGCCTGCATCAGCTCGACATCAGGGGTGCCGATGTCGTCGAAGTGTCGCCTGCCTACGACCACGCCGACATCACCGCCATTGCGGGAGCGACCGTGGCGATGTATATGCTCGGTCTCCACGCCGAACGACGTGCAAGCGGTCGCTGAGACATGATTTCGGGAGAGGCGCGACGGTTTTCGAAAGTCGCCCTGCCGTTCCCGAAGCGGCCGTTATGAAATTGAATCAACTGCATGGCAAACTGAGTCCGGAAACATTCTCAACCTATTGAAAGAGCAGGAATAAGATGGCACCGAAAATCTTCATCGATGGCGAACACGGAACCACGGGCTTGCAGATCCGCACGCGCATGGCCGACCGCCGCGATGTCGAGCTGCTGTCCATTCCCGAAGCCGAACGCCGCAATGCCGCCATGCGCGAAGACATGCTGAACAGCGCCGACATCGCCATCCTCTGCCTCCCCGACGACGCGTCCAAGGAAGCGGTGAAGATGGTGGCGGGCAACAACAACGTCCGCGTTATCGACACCTCGACGGCCTTCCGCATCCATCCAGACTGGGCCTATGGCTTTGCCGAGATGGACAGCAACCAGGGCAACAAGATCAAGGCAGCACGTTTCGTCGCCAATCCCGGCTGCTACCCGACGGGTGCGATCGGCGTCATCCGGCCGCTACGCGCCGCCGGCATCCTTCCGACGGACTATCCCGTGACGGTGAATGCAGTGTCCGGCTACACCGGCGGCGGCAAGCAGATGATCGCCCAGATGGAAAATCCGGACCATCCGGATGCGATCACCGCGCCGCATTTCCTCTACGGCCTGCCGCTGACCCACAAGCATGTGCCCGAGATGACGACGCACGGCCTGCTGGAGCGCGCGCCGATCTTCTCCCCCTCCGTCGGCCGCTTCCCGCAGGGCATGATCGTGCAGGTGCCGCTGCATCTCGGCGATCTCGCAGAAGGCTCGACGCTGGAAAGCATTCATGCCGCGCTCGTCGAGCATTATGCCGGTCAGGATATCGTTCAGGTCGTTTCGCTCGATGAGAGCCGCGCCCTGCCCCGCGTCAACGCCGTCGAGCTTGCCGGCAAGGACACGATGAAGCTCTTCGTCTTCGGCACGCCGGGCGGAGCGCAGGTCAATCTCGTTGCCCTGCTCGACAATCTCGGCAAGGGCGCATCGGGTGCAGCCGTACAGAATATGGATCTGATGCTGAGCGCGTAGCTCAGTCCAACGCGGATTGAAATTCGATAGGCCCGGCCTGTTTATTCAGACCGGGCCTTTTCACGTCAAAAGCAGTTTTGCGCAATTTAGGCTCCGCTGCCGTACTCGGCCTTATTTTTGCCGTTGCCCTAAATTAGCGGAACCTACACGGAAAAGTGAACAACCGTTGGGCTTGCGACCAATTGTCGGCCGGATTTGCTCTTTAACGGCTTTGCTTGTCCGAATAGGTGGGGCGTTCAAACTATCCCTTTTTTCAATGAATATCCAAGAATGAGCCATCGTAAAGGAATTGGTTACCATAATTCGGCATGCTTCCAGACAGCCGGCAAGTTGGCGACCGAACGCGATTTCCGCGTTAGGGCACGTGTGCGTTCTTGAGCCGGTTCAGTGTCTGTGTAGGTTGGATAACGAGTATCATGGCGTTCGTGACCGAAACGTTCGGTAACTTCAATTCGCGCTCCGGCTACGCCTCGCGATCGAAAAAATCCCTCAGCATCCGTCCCGGCACCCTAGCCACCGGCGTCGCAGTCGCGGCGTTCGCCTGGGTCACTGCGACGCTGATGACGACGCAATCGATGGTGCTGTCGCTTCCCGGCGCGGCGACATCGACCGACAGCTTCCTGGCGCCGCGAGCATCGGCCTTCATCGTTCCGCAAAGCCACGTGGCCCACCCTGCCCGCTATGCGAGCCAGACCACTTCGCTGCATGGGCAAAGCCGCTTCGGCAACGTCGCGGCTGCAGAGGTTCAAACGAAAGCTGGCAGGACGGATGCGGTTCGTGCGCAACTCGCATACGCACTCGCACAGCAGACGTCGGATATGAAGCAGGCTCAGATTGCGGCCGCCAGCATCAAGAGCGGCCGTCTCGAAGTAGCCGCGGCTTCGCCTGAGACGATTGACCATCTGCGCAAGGTGATCGCGATCAATTTCGCAACCGCAGTGCAATCGCTGAGTCCGGCAAAATATGCAGCCGCCCTGATGCCGGCCGCAGGCCCGCTGAAAACCACGGAGGAGCCGGCGGCGGTTGCTTCCGCGGCTCCTGAGGTCAGTCTGCCCGCCATAGCGGAAGCAAAGCCGGTGCCTGCGAAAGACGCCGACATTGCAGTGGCGGAAGCCGTGCTGAACGTCATTCCCATGACGCGCCCTGCCCGCGAAACGCCCGTGCAACGGGCCAGCGCCACAAGCGCCATCGCCAGGGCAACGGGAAGCGAAACGACCGCACAGCCGCCATCACGCATGATGGCCTATGCCGATCCGGATGACAGTTCCGTTCGCAAGGCGAAGCCCTTCATTAATCCGTTTGCCGCCATCAGCCCCGGACCAGGCACGGCGATCTACGACATCGAGGCGAAGACTGTTTACCTGCCGAGCGGCGAGCGCCTCGAAGCCCATTCCGGCCTCGGCCACATGCGTGACAATCCCCGCTATGTCGATCGCAAAAACACCGGCCCGACGCCGCCCGAAACTTATAACCTGACCTACCGGGAAAGCCTGTTTCACGGCGTGCAGGCGCTGCGCCTGACGCCCTCAGGCGGCGCTCGCGTCTACGGCCGCGACGGCCTGCTGGCTCACACATACATGCTCAGAGGCGGCCGTGCCGAATCGAACGGCTGCGTGGTTTTCAAGGATTACAATCGCTTCCTCGCCGCCTTCCGGCGTGGCGAAATCAAGCGGCTGAAAGTCGTCTCGCGGATGTCTTCGGCAGCAAGTGTCGCTTCCGCACGCTAAACGGATTTGAGGCGCAAAGCGCCTCAATCTCTCACGACGATCGATGTCTGGCGCGGCAGTTCACCATAGAAACCGCGCCAGTTGGCAATCGCGAAGCCGAAGACGATCAGGGCGCCGGCCTGATGCGCCAGTGCCAAATCCAGCGGCACATGCAGCAGCAGCGTCGAAATGCCGAGGATCGCCTGGATCAGCACAAGCACGAAGAGAACGACGGACCGGCGCGCATGCGTCGTTTGCGCCGCGGCGCGCAGCGAGATGATCATATTGATGGCGACGATGGCGAAGAGCGCATAGGCACCGAGACGGTGAACGAACTGGACCATCTTCGGATTCTCGAAGAAATTGATCCAGCCCGGTGACTGTATGAAGAGATCGCTGGGCACGACGGCTCCATCCATCAGCGGCCAGGTATTGTAGCTGAGGCCTGCATCGAGACCGGCGACGAGCGCGCCAAGATAGATCTGAAACAAGGCCATGAAGGCGATCAAACCGGCGAGCTTTGCCGAATGGCGGGTTGGCGGCGGCTCGTTCGAATGCGGCGACAGGGCGCGCATGAACCACATGCAGGCGGCAAAGATCAGACAGGCGGTGACGAGATGGGTGGCAAGCCGGTACTGGCTGACGTCGGTGCGTGCTTCCAGCCCCGAGGAGACCATCCACCAGCCGATCGCACCTTGAAGGCCACCGAGCACGAAAATGCCGGCAAGCGGCAGCCAGAGCTTGCGCTCGACGCGGCCGGTCAGGACGAAGAACAGCAGCGGCAGGCCGAAAATGACGCCGATGGTGCGCGCCAGCAGGCGATGCGCCCACTCCCACCAAAAGATGATCTTGAACTCCTCGACCGTCATATCCTTGTTCAGGATCTGGAATTGCGGAATACGCTTGTAGAGATCGAATTCGTCTTGCCATTCCTGCGCATTCAGCGGCGGGATGACACCGTGGATCGGCTGCCATTGCGTGATCGACAGGCCGGAATTGGTGAGGCGCGTCGCACCACCCACCAGCACGAGAGCGAAGAGAACCAGAAGCACGCAGGCGAGCCAGATGCGGATGGCGCGGCGATTGCGGTCCTGACGGGCCACTTCCTTCAAAATTGCCTGTTCGGTCGTGAAATTAGTGGCAGCCATGGCTTCTCCCTTCGATCAGGCTGTTGATTTGCCCGATAGGGGCGTGCAAAACAAGTCCCGGGAGTTTGCGGCATGCCGTCGCGGCATGTTGTCATAATGAGGAGAAAACCCCGTGCCCCTTCGCCTGCGCAAATTCATTGGCATGATCTTGCTCGTGCTGCTGGTTGCAATCTATGCGATCGTCGCCATGATCGTTGCAGTGCGAACGCTCGCAGATCAACCCGGCTGGGTACATTTCCTGTATTTCTTTCTCAGCGGCATCATCTGGGTGCTGCCGGCAATGGGCATCATCAAGTGGATGGCCGGGCCACGCCCGCAATAGCGCTCGCCCCGACGCGATTTACATTAGGCTAACCTTGATCCGTGCCTTATCCCGCGCGAATGTCTCATATTAAGCCAAAAATAAGCCGTTGGCCGCCAGACTGCGTCCGAATACCGCCGGAGCGGAGAAGATCGGATGCAGACCCAGACGCGAGATATCGCCAGCATCACCGCCGCAGCCGGTGAGCAGATTGCGTCGATCGAGATGGAGCCTGCGCCCACCGTTCATCTGCAGGTCGACATCTTCGACAGCATGGCACCGCTTGAAGCCGAATGGCGCGCGCTGGAACAGGACGACCTTAACTCGCTGCATCAGAGCTATGACTGGTGTGCAGCATGGGCGGAGAACTTCAAACGCCCTCTCGCCATCGTTAGGGGCTCCATCGGAAATCATGTCGCCTTCATCCTGCCGCTCGAGATCATCCGCAGTCACGGGATAAGACGGGCCGAGTTCATCGGAGGCCACCACAACAATATTAATACCGGTCTGTTTTCAGCCCTGTTTCTGGCGGACGGTCCACTGACCTCCGTTCAGGTGAACGCCATATCCGCGGCTTTGCGCGGCAAGGCGGATGTTGTCATCCTGCGCAATATCCCGCTCGAATGGCGCGGTCGCAAAAGCCCCCTCGCCTCGCTGACGATGATCGAAAACCAGAACCGTGCTTTTCAGCTGCCCTTCCTCGACAGTTTCGAAGCAAGCCTGAAGCAGGTGAATGCCAAGCGTCGGCGCAAGAAGTTCAAGCATCAGAGCCGGCTTCTCGACGCAAGAGGCGGTTATGAATATCTGATTGCCGGTCCCGACCAGCAAGATGCGCTTCTCGATCTTTTCTTCCGACAGAAGGCGACCCGCTTCAAGGATGCCGGCTTGCCTGACGCGTTCAAGGATGCCCGGATCAAGGCTGCGCTGCACGCCATGTTACACCGACGCCACAGCGATGGCATCGGCGCGACACTTCAGATGCATGCGCTCCAGCTCAAAGGCGAGCATGAGGGCCATATTCCAGCCATCGCCGCCCTCTCCCGCAAGGGAGGTCACGTCATCTGCCAGTTTGCTTCCATCGACGAGGCTGTGGTTGCTGACGCAAGCCCCGGCGAATTGCTGTTCTGGCTGATGATCGAGCGGCTGCATCGCGAAGGCGTCGCCCTCTTCGACTTCGGCATCGGTGACCAGACCTACAAGCGTTCCTGGTGCCCAATGGAAACTGTGCAGCATGATCTTTTCCTGCCGGTCTCAGGCGTGGGACGCCTTGCGGCAATGGCGAGCCGGAGCATGACGCGAACGAAAGTGGCGATCAAGTCCAATAGAAGGCTCTATTCCCTTATCCAGCAGCTGCGGGCGAGACATGCAGCTGGCGCGCCAGCGGCTGATGGCGGTGACACAGATTGATCAGGCGGCGTCCCGACGCGTATCCGGATCATGCTCCTCGCGCCAGCCGGACATTAGGATGATGTGTTCGTAGCCGGCCTTTTGGAATTCCGTCATGGCTGCAATGAACTGGCTTTCATCCGGCTCCGGCATGGAGAGGACGATTTCCGTCTCCTTGCTGCGCGTCAGCCGCGCGACGCCGGAGACCTCGGCCGCCCCGCATTCCACCAGAACGATGTCATAGGCCGAGTTCAGGGCATCGAGGATCAGTGACAGGCGGTCGGCACCCCGCATGGCGCGCGCAAGATCGCTCATGCCCTGGGGCACGATATGAGCGTCCGACAGGCGATCCGGATGGATCGTATCGCCAAAGGCCGCTTCACTGCATAGCAGATCGGTTACACCGGGAAGTTCGTCGTGCTCGGCCATCAGCTTCGAGGGGCATCCTGTGCCGGTCATGTCGACCAGCACGATGCGGCAGCCTGCATCGGCGATGGTCCGCGCCAGCATCACGGTCGCTGTCGAACCATTGTCACCGGTCGGAGATATCGCGATAGTAAGTCGCGAGCCGCTGTCGATCAGATAGTCGGCGACGGATTGGATGGAGAAATCCTCCTCTTCCTCCGCTGCGTGAACAGCCTGCCTGGGTTCATGGTCCGGAGCGATTGCGGCACCCAAGGCAATTGCTGCCTCCGGAGCAACTGCGGTGTTCGCGACCTGAACCGGGATCTCTTCTGCTGGGACCGAGAGCATGCTTGTGGGCGCCTCGACACTGCTTGCTCGCGTGACTGGCCAAACCGGCGCCGGCGCGGGGACGGTTTGAGCACGCTTCGCTATCTCCAGCAGGACGGCATCTTCTTTGCGGGCAGAACCGACAGGCCGCAACGCGCGGCCGCTGAACAGCTCCGAAAGCATGATGACGATGGCCGTCAGGAGAAAGGTGGCAAGTGTTGCGACGACGACGATCGGGCCGACCTTCGGGAAAGATGGATCGACCGGCTCAACCGCAGTGGAAACGATGCGCGCATCGGCAGGGCTGGAATTCTTGTCGACGCGAGAGGCCGCCTCACGATAACGGGCGAGATAGGTCTCGAGCAATTGCCGCTCGGCCGTAGCTTCACGTTCCAGCGCGTTGAGGCCGACTTCGTCCTCCCCTGCCCGGGCGCTGTCGGCCTTCAGCGTGTTGGATTGGGCGAGGAGCTGCTGCTCGCGCAGTTGCGCCACCTTCGCTTCATTCTCGATGCTTGCCAGAATCCTCTGCGTCTCCCGCTCGATCTGCTGACGGATATCGGCGAGCTGCGCCCGCAGGCTCTTCAGTCGCGGATGTCCATCCATTAGCGTCGTGGAGAGATCGGAGATCTGCGACTCCAGATTCGACTGGGTCGCCTTCAGCCGCTGAATTGCCTGCGATCCCGCGACATCGGCAAGCGTATCCGTGGAGCGGCCACTGGACAGCGCACTGCGCACCGCCTGCGCCCTCGCCTCAGCATTGGCCCTGTCGCCGCGCACCTGCGCCAGCTGCGTCGAAATATCTGCAAGCTGCTGCGTGGCGAAATTGCTGTTCTGGCTGGTCTGCAAAAGCCCGTTGGCGGAACGATAATCGGCAACCTTCTTTTCGGCCTCGCTGACCTTGTCGCGCAGCTTGGCGATCTCCGGCTCCAGCCAGCGGGTCGCCTCGCTGTTGGAATCGAGCTTGGCTCCGCTCTGCATCGACAGATAGACCTGCGCCATGGCATTCGGCACGCTGGCGGCAAGATCCGGATTGCGGGACGTGAAGCTGATGCCGATCACGCGCGAGCTGTTGATCTGATAGACCTGCAGGCGACTGGTGAAGGCGTCCAGCATCCGCTCTTCCGGTGCCTTATCTGCCGCCGGCTGTCTCAGATGCAGCTTGATCAGGATATCCGAGATCGCGGAACTATTGTTGCCGGCGGCGAATTCCGGCCGATCGTAGAGCTTGAGATTGGTGATGACCTGTTTCACCAGATCTGCCGACTGCAGGATCTGCACCTGGCTGGCAATGTTCAGCTCGTCCAGCAGAGGTCCAGCACCGGCATCATTGCCAGACGTCGTCGTTGCGAAGGCCGGCGCGCGCTGCTCGATGAGGATGCGGGCCTCGCTGCGATATTCCGGCGCCATGACCTTGGCAATCGCAAATGCCGCGCACGCGCCGGCCAGCGTGATGGCGATGACACGCACCCGCCGCTGCCACACAGCGCGAAAGAGCTGAGCGAGATCGATGTCCACATCCTGCTGGGTGCTGTTGACACCGGACATATGCAAAACTCCGTAATAGAAAGCCGGAATTAATCGTAAACGACTATAGTAACCCAAGCGTTAATAGTATTTCGCCAGCATTATTTTTGATGTCGCTAATTTTTTCCCGGATTTTCATTTGCTCTTTACCGACCGTTAACCCTAACGGATCGATAACGACAGCAGTGTCCTTCCCTTTCTAATGAGCGCGAAATGCCCTTCGCAAAGCCAAAGATTGTCCTTGCACTCGGCATGGCTGCCGTGAGCGCCGCGCTCACCGGCTGCAACACCTATCAACCGGCTCCCAAGGCCTTCAACGAGGCCACGATCCAGCCCTATACCCTTGATAGCGGCGACCGGTTGCGGGTGACCGTGTTCGACCAAGCCGGCTTGACCAACACCTATACTGTCGACCAAGCCGGCTATATCGCCTTCCCGCTGATCGGCCAGGTCGCTGCCCGCGGTCGCACGCTGCAGCAGCTCTCCGGCCAGATCGCGCAGAAACTTCGCCAGGGGTATATTCGCGATCCCGACGTCACCATCGACATCGACCGCTATCGCTCGGTCTATATTATGGGCGAAGTCGGCCAGCCGGGCCAATATTCCTATGTGCCGGGCATGACCATCCAGAATGCCATCGCGGTCGCAGGCGGGTTCACCAGCCGGGCCAACCAATTCAACGCGGATGTCACCCGCAAGATCAACGGTCATGTCATGACTGGACGGGTTGGCATTTCCGATCCGGTGCTAGCGGGCGACACCATCTATGTCAGAGAGCGGTTGTTCTAACCGCGACCGCTCATGACCCGACCGCTTCGAATCCTTCATTGCTTTAGGTCGCCGGTCGGCGGGGTCTTCCGCCATGTCCGGGATCTGGCGGAGGAACAGAGCAAGGCGGGGCACGAGGTTGGCATACTTTGCGACAGCTTGACGGGCGGCGAGCATGAGGATCGCCTGTTCGACGACATAGCACCCTTCCTCGCTCTCGGCATCGTTCGCCTGCCGATCCGGCGGCAAATTACCCTCACGGATGCCACGACACTTTGGAGCAGCTACAAGGAAATCAAGAGTTTGCGGCCAGATGTGCTGCACGGGCACGGCGCCAAGGGCGGCCTGCTTGCGCGCGTTCTCGGCTCGATCCTGCGGGTCAACAGGTATCGCGTAGCCCGCCTTTACACCGCGCATGGCGGAAGCCTGCATTTTCCCCGTCGCTCCTTCCAGGGCGTACTTGTCCATAGTCTGGAACGGATGCTGGAATTTTTGACCGACGGGCTAATCTTCATTTGCGATTTCGAACGCCGCACCTATGAAGCAAAGATCGGCAAACCGCGCACCCGCTCGGTTATGATCTATAACGGCATCAGCGAAAGAGATTTCCGCATCATACCGACACGATCGGACTCCGTGCACTTCGTCTATATCGGCATGCTGCGGGACCTCAAAGGTCCCGATCTGTTCGTTGACGCCTTTGCGAAAACGGAACGGCGGATCGGGAGGCCGCTTTCCGCGCTGATGATCGGCGACGGGCCGGACAGAGACAAATATCATCGGATGATGGTCGAGCGGGGGCTTGGTCACCGGATTGGAATGCTGCCGGCCATGCGCGTGCAGGAAGCCTTTGCGGTGTCCCAGAATGTCGTGGTTCCCTCGCGCGCCGAAGCCATGCCTTATATCGTTCTGGAAGCACTCGCAGCCGGGAAGACCGTGATTGCTTCGCGGGTCGGCGGCGTTGCGGAAGCGCTTGGCGATAACAGTCCCGCACTCGCCAAACCGGAAGATGCCGACGACCTCTCACGCATCATGGCTGAAGCGATCACAGAACCGCTATGGGGCGCTCGCAACATGCCCGATATCGGGACGATCCGATCGATTTTTTCCGCCTCAGCCATGGCACGGGATACTTTGCACCTGTATCAAAATATACTTGGCCTGGATAGCGACGGTTAGAATACAGCTAAGTGTTGTAAGTGTTTCTTAGCTGATATCTGGTAGGCCTTGTCCGATAACGATCGGATAAGCTGTCATGAACACTACCGAAAAGTCCGAGCAGCTCAACTTGGACAATCTTCGCAAGCAGGTTTCGGAAATCCGCACGCGCGGTGCCGGCGAAACGCCGGGCGATCGTCCCGGCGGAATGAATATCTATGCGCGCCAAATCGCCGAACAGTTTCGCGAAACCAACCAGTCCCCGTCCATCATCGTCGGACAATACCGGTTGTTCGAATTTCTATCGCTGCTCGCATTCGGGCTTGCAATTCTCCTTTTTGGCACATCGGACAATCATCCCTTCCTGTCGAAGGGCGTGGTGACGCTCGCACTCTGCGGCCTCGCCATTGCCTTCCTGCAGATTGCGGATGCCTATCAGATCCCGGTTCTGCGCTCGCCTCACCATTACCTGCACAGGATTCTCGGGGCTTGGGCGGCGGCCTTTGCGGTCATGGTCATCGCCCTGATCCCATTCGACATCAATAATATCTATTCTCTCCCCCTCCTCGGTCTGTGGTTCGCAGCCGGCGCAGGCTTCCTTCTCGTGGCACGCCTGCTCTTCGCTTATGGCATTCGCCACTGGGCCCGCAACGGCGTCATGGAGCGGCGCGCCGTCATCGTCGGCGGCGGCGAACCGGCAAAGGAACTCATTCGCGCCCTCGAACATCAGCCGGACAACGATATCCGTATCTGCGGCATCTTCGACGATCGTGGCGAAAAGCGTTCTCCCATTATGGTGGCCGGCTATCCGAAACTCGGCACGGTAGCGGAATTGGTCGAGTTCGCGCGGCTCGTGCGCATCGACATGCTGATCATCGCGCTGCCAATCAGCGCCGAAGACCGTATTCTGCAATTGCTGAAAATGCTTTGGGTGCTGCCCGTCGACATCAGACTGGCGGCGCATGCCAACAAGCTGCGCTTCCGCCCCCGCGCCTATTCGCATGTCGGCGCCGTGCCGATGCTCGACATCTTCAACAAGCCGATCCGGGACTGGGATGGCGTTGCCAAGCGCATCTTCGACATCTTCTTCAGCGTGGTCGCGCTCGCCCTTGTCTGGCCGATCATGCTGGGGGCTGCGATTGCCGTGAAGGCGACCTCGAGGGGACCGGTGTTCTTCATGCAGAAGCGCCACGGGTTCAACAACGAGATCATCAACGTGTTCAAGTTCCGCTCGATGTACACGCATATGAGCGATCCGTCGGCTCGCAATGCCGTGACCAAGAACGACCCGCGCGTGACCCCCGTCGGCCGCTTCATCCGCAAGACGTCGATCGACGAGTTGCCGCAGCTCTTCAACGTGCTGCTCGGAAGCCTCTCGCTCGTCGGCCCGCGGCCGCATGCCGTGCTTGCCGCCAGCCATAACCGCACCTATGCCGACGTGGTCGAAGGTTACTTCGCGCGCCATCGCGTAAAGCCGGGCGTGACCGGCTGGGCGCAGATCAACGGCTGGCGTGGCGAGATCGACAGCGACGACAAGATCAAGTTCCGTACGGCCTACGATCTCTATTATATCGAGAACTGGTCGCTGCTGTTCGATCTGAAAATCCTGTTCCTGACGCCATTCCGTCTGCTCAATACGGAAAATGCATATTGAGCGCGATCGACCTGCCATCACCCCGCGTCGCGCAGCCGCAGCTTGTTGCATTGCGACTGATAGGCACGGCGAGCGTCGCTGTGGGCGTATTCCTGTCGGGCTTCGTCATCGCGGAGCCCGCGCCCTACGAGCTGTGGCTCGCCTTTTTGATCGGCGCATGGTTCATTCTCGGGTTGAAAATCTCGCGCAGCGTCGCGCCGCTTCTGGCCTTGTTCCTGACGTTCAATGTCGGCGGGATGCTCTCGATCACGCAGATGCATGACCTCGCCGCCGGTAACCATCTCGGTGGCCCCATCTACATTGCCGTTTCCACCTTCCTCGCGTTGAGCTCAATCTTCTACGCGGCCATCATTGAAGATAGCGAACGACGGCTGAAGCTGATTTTCAATACATGGGTGGTGGCGGCGCTGATCACTGCCAGCCTCGGTATCCTCGGCTATTTTCATGCCGTTCCGGGCTTCGACATCTTCACCCTCTATGATCGTGCCAAGGGCGCCTTCCAGGATCCGAATGTCTTTGGGCCCTATCTGGCAGCGCCCAGTCTTTATCTGGTCCACGGCCTTTTGATCGGCGATTTGAAAAAGGCTCCCATCAAGGCGGCATGCCTTCTCGTCCTGGCCTTCGGCATCTTCCTGTCCTTTTCGCGTGCAGCCTGGGCTCTGTTTGCCTTCTCCTCGGCGATGCTGATCTTCTGCATGCTGTTGAAGCACCGCAGCAACAAGTTCCGGCTGCGCATCCTGGTGATGTCGCTGACGGCGATCATCCTCATGGTCGTCCTGCTCGTCATTGCGCTGCAGTTTCCGCAGGTCAGCGACCTGTTTTCCACGCGCCTCCAGCTGGTGCAGGAATATGACGGCGGACATCTCGGCCGCTTCGAGCGCCATAGTCTCGGCTTCTCTCTGTCGATGGAGCGGCCGTTCGGCATAGGGCCGCTGGTTTTCGGTCAGATGTTCGAAGAAGACGAGCACAATACTTGGCTGAAGACGCTGACCACCTATGGCTGGCTCGGCTTCTTCTGCTGGGTTAGCATGATCTGCTGGACCATCTATATCGGCTTCCGCAACCTGCTGAGGGAACGTCCCTGGCAGCCCTACCTGATGATCGCCTGGATCGTCATTCTCGGCCATGTCGGCATCGGCAACGTCATCGATACCGACCATTGGCGCCATCTTTACATGCTGATCGGCATCGTCTGGGGCTGCGGTGCCCTGGAACAGAAATATCAGCGTGACTTGAGCAGAAGGGAAGCTGCGCGGTGAACATTCGCACCAACGTCAAACGCCTGTCGTTGCTGCAGGTTCTCGAACCGAGCGGCGGCGGCTCCGGACGACATTTTCTCGATCTGTGCCGGGCCATGCAGCATCGCGGCCATTTCGTGACCGCCATCTATTCCCCGGTGCGTGCCGAGCCCGCCTTCGTCGCTGAGCTGGAAAATATGGGCCTGGACAATGTCATTCCGCTTGCCATGCGGCGAGCTCCCGGCCCCTGGGACCTGACTGCATGGTGGCAGCTCCGCAAGCTCGCCGCCATTCACGGGCCGTTCGATCTGATCCACGGTCACAGCTCCAAGGCCGGCGCTCTCACGCGCTTGCGGCCGCCGGGGCGGCATGTGCCTGTTCTTTACACACCGCATGCCTTTCGCACCATGGACCCGACGCTAGGTTCGAAAGGCCGCCTGATCTATGGCGGCATCGAGCGTCTTCTCGGGACTTTTTTGACGGACCGGCTGATCTGCGTTTCCCAGGACGAATATGATCATGCCCTGTCGCTCGGCATCCCGGAAAAACGACTGCGCGTCGTCGTCAACGGCGTAAACGCGCGGCCCATCAGCCAGCGGACGGCCATCCGTAGACGCTATGGCATTCCACAGGACGCCCTGCTCTTCGGCTTTGTCGGACGGATGACGCGACAGAAGGCGCCGGAGCGCCTAGTCGAAGCTTTTGCGCGGATAGCACCCCACTTGCCGCAAGCGCATCTGCTGATGATCGGGATCGGCGAGCTCGCCGATACAACAAGAGAGATGATCAGGGCAGCCGGGCTTGAAGATCGTGCCCGCATCGATGGCAGCGTGCGTGGTGTAACCGCCATAGACGCCGTCGATGTCGTCGTCATGCCCAGCCGCTACGAAGCTATGTCCTATGTGATGCTGGAAGCGGCTGCCGCAGGCAAGCCGCTGCTGCTCGCCGATGTCGGGGGGGCGCGCACGGTGCTGGAACATGGTAGAAACGGTTATATCGTGCCAAACAGCGATGATCCTGAAGCATTGGCGGCCGCGATGGCGAGGCTTGCTGACCCGGCACGGCTTGCAAGTTTCACCGCTGAAGCTCGTCGCCGCAAGGATGGCTATACGCTTGCCGGCATGGCCCATGCGACCGAGAAGATCTATTACGACCTGCTCGGTCAACCCTTCCCCGCCCCGCTGGAACTGGCAAGTTCCCACTTCAGCGATGCAATCAAAGGCCGGAGGAAAAGCGCGTCGGCCCTCTAAACTCGCATCGGATTTTCGTGCGAAATCGGTTCCGCTTTTCGAGCCGATGCGATAGACTTAACTCATGATTACTTCAGCACAATTGCGCGGCGCGCGCGCCATGCTCGGACTGACGGTGGAGACGCTTGCCAGTGAGAGCAAACTACCGGCTTCGACGATCGAAGCCTTGGAAACAGGGGGCAGTTCGGCGGACATGAGAGCGCTTGCGGCAATCCGCTCCGTCCTCGAGAACCATGGCGTGATTTTCCTCGCTGGTGGCAGCGACGGCCCGGGTGGCCCCGGCATTCGCTTCAAGCACTGGTCCGACGATGATGGCATTCGGCCTGAGAACCTGAATGCCACCAATGACGATTGAGGGCTGAGGCAGGGTTGCGACCTCCAGAGCGGATCAGCTTTTTGCGCAGGCTCCGAACCGCTTGACCTCTTTGTTTCTAGCAATTCCGGACGTAAGACAGCTGCACGATTTCGCTTATCTGCCTCAGGCTCCAAGCTTCCAGCTTTTGACAAGCTCTTCAGGCGCCGACAGCGCAGCCGGCAAGATGTAGCGTTCAGTATCGTTGGCCGGTTCCCAACCTTCAACGATCGAGCCGACGGGCAGGCCATGCCCGAGGTCGGTCAGCGTCACCAGTTCCAAAATCAGATGACCGTAGTCGTCGCGCCACTCACGCCGTTCGCCGCCCTCGAAGAGACGCAGTCGACCCTTAGTGCGCGGACGCTCGCGTGCGGCAAGCCATTGCGCCACGGAGGCCTCCGCATTGGCAAAGGATACCACCTCGTCGGCGTCGCCATGCCAGATGGAAACGACCGGAAAGCGAGCGGCATCGGGCGACACTTCGCTCACAAGCTCGCCCCACTTTTCGGCCGGGCGGCTTGAGCCGCGCTTCATAACGTCGAGCGCCGACATGGCGTCCCGGGCAGCGCCGAAAGGCAGACCGCCGATGATGGCACCCGCGGCAAACAGCTCCGGATAGGTCGCGAGCAATGCGGCGGCCATAGCACCCCCAGCCGAGAGGCCCATGACGAAAACCCTGCTGTCGTCGATCGCATGCAGACGGCGGCTGAAATCGATCATTTCTTTGATAGAGCCGAGTTCACCGCGATCGCGCGTGACCAGGCTCGGGCGAAACCAGTTGAAACAGAGATTGGGATTGTTCGAAGCCTTTTGCTCTGCAAAAAGCACCGCAAACCCATGCTGACGGGCAAGTGCCGTCCAGCCGCTCGCGCGATCGAAATCCTCTGCATTTTGATGGCAGCCGTGCAGAACGACAACGAGCGGCATCGGCGCCTTCACACCAGGCGGCACATATTCGAGCATGCGCAGATTGCCGGGATTGCGGCCGAACCACAGAACTTCGGTCAGCCGCTGGGCGGAAGGACGTGTGGAAACACGACGGCGTGCCGGCTGAGATTGCGGCTGCGTCATCGGAAACTGGAGCCGCGGCAGCTCAACGGAATCGACAAGCAAGCGGCGAAGCCGGCTTGGAACTTTAAAATTCATCATGGACCTTTCCATCCACGTCAGCCGCGATCGGTATTATCCCGCTGCTGGCTGACGCGCACTGTTCCTTTCGAGAATCAGTGATATCGAGAAATCGAATCTCTTTGTGCAATGCAGCAAATATAAGGAACCTTGTCCGCTTAGAACAGGCACAATGCATCATTGCAGCTATGTGAAATCAGCTTAAATCGATTAGATTTTCGGCCATAAAAAACCGCAGCTGTGTCAGAAATAAGCCCGCGCAAGGGCGAGCAGCTTTGCGTCATCCTTCACGCCCTGGCGATAGAGCTGGATGATCAGCGCGCCGAGGCGCTCTGCCTCAAGGCTGCGAGGGTTCATGCCACGGTCCTTGCAGACGGTGTCCAGTACCTTCTCGAGACGGTCCAAATCGTCTGAAAACAGCGGCAGATCTCGTGGATGTATAGGTGTGTCCAGCATTTGCGCGTCTCGTTGTCCGTTCGGGCAAAAGCACGCAGTACTTCGCCGGCACCCGTTTCACTTCCGACGATAAGGCTGGACTATGCTCCTTGCGTATTGGGTTGGCAAGGAAGCATTTCGGCGCGAAGTATTTCTGATTCGCAAATTTTACGGAAAGTCGAGCGAAGGTACAATTTTAAGTTATGGCATCACCGAGCCTTTATCTGCTTATGCGACAAGCGGAAAAACGGAGGCACAATGATGACCAAATTTCTGATTCGGACCGCTCTCGGCGTGACGCTGGCAACGATGGCCCTGCCCGCAGTCGCACAAAACTTCTCGAACCTTCCGCTACGCAATCCTCGCCAGCCGCCCGAAGGATATATTTCCGTTCAATCCGGAATATCGATTTCCTATCCGGTTGCGGATGGAGACAGCGAGGAGCAGCAGGAGAAGGCCTTGAAATCCTTCTACAAGATTGCGGCCGGCAGCTGCGCCACCCTGCTCGACACCATTGCGGATGCCTGCGAGATCAGTGCTCTGTCGAGCAATAGCGCGGTCAACAATCTCGACAATCGCGGCACGAGACTTTCCATCAATGGACAGGTGACGATGTCGGTGAAACTGAAGCCGCCGACAGCGGCCGCGAAGTAGCCTTGCCCATCGCAGTTCATGATCTCCGCCAAAGCCAACGGATCGGTAAGAAATGGCGGCGATAATCCCCCTCGCAATTGAGGGACGATACCATGGCGAAAGCGAAACGACGCACGCGGCGCAAGCCGCAGTCCAAGGCGGGCAATTCGATGTGGCTGTGGGGCGTTGTCGGCCTGGCAACGGTAGCCGGCCTCTACGCCTATGAGCATCGCAAGGATATGCCGTCGATGCTGGCGCATGCCGGAGCAGTTGCCGGCATGCCTCATATGGCTAGGGACGCGCCGGTGCCGGCGGCGAAGCCGCAGATAAAGACGGCGGCGATCACACCCGAGCCTCGAGCCGAATCTTCCCTGCCAGTGCCGCCCGCCGCCATTCCGGTGGCGATGCCGGTCAACAAGATACCGGTCGAACGGCCCATACCCAGCTTGCGAGCCCAGTCCGGCGGTCGCTTCGTGCTTTGCGGCGCCGGCTCCGGGACCAATTGCGTCGTTGACGGCAATACTTTCTGGCAGGACGGCATCAGAATCCAGCTGGCCGATATCGACGTCCCGGATGCCGGGACCGCGCGCTGCCCCAGCGAAAAGCAGCGAGGCGTGGCCGCAAAGCTTCGCCTCCAGGCCATTCTCAACGATGGAAATTTCGTGCTTTCCGGCAGCAACCGCCGCGACGACCCGAATGGCGGCAAGCTGCGCATTGCCATGCGCGCGGGGCGCTCGCTCGGAGACCAGATGGTGTCGGAAGGCCTCGCGCGCCGCTGGACCGGCCAGGCGACATCCTGGTGTAGCTGATTTTCAAAAATTCGATTGGGAGTTCAAGGAGATAAATGGTCGGGGCGACTGGACTCGAACCAGCGACCCCTTGACCCCCAGTCAAGTGCGCTACCGGGCTGCGCTACGCCCCGACCTGCCGAAACGGCTTGTTTCGTTTAGAGTTTAGCGTTTCCCGACGCAAGCGAAAAGTAGCGGCCTGCTCAGAAAAAGTTGGCGCTCAGCGACACAGCTGCCTCGGTCCATGGCTCGGCTGATAAGTGTTATCCGAGGGGCGATACGAGCGGTAGCGGCTTGCGCAGTCACGCGCATGGCTTCCGTAATAGCTCTGCGAGCGCTGGCTGTTAAACAGAGTGCCGGTCACGAAAGATTTGAAAAGCACGCCGCTGTCCGAATCGTCGTCATAATAGCTGTCCGAGCCGTGCAGCCGGTGGCCGCTGCGCCAACGATTATGGTGGTGGTGATGCCCATGACCGTGGCCGTGATCGCGAACTTGGATGATCTCAGGCTGTTCGGTTGCAGGGACGGTCAGGGCCGGCATGGTGATGGCATTCGCCGGCATGACGGCGCCAGCCGCCAGTAAAAGACCAAAGCCAGCGGCAGTTATCGATCTGGCAATCGTAAACATATGCGACTCCTTCGAAATTCGGCGGCGCTGCGAAGTAAATCTGCATGCAAACCTTGCTGCCGAGCACGCCGTCATTATGTCTATATAGTGATTTGAAGCCACACTCATAGATGCCCTTCCGCCTTTGTTGCGCGACAGATTGCGCAAGGTGGGAAGTGCGCGGAAAGTCAAGGCAATGAAGCCCCTCTTAGCTCTCATCATATGCGCACCGCTGCTTGCCGCGTGCAACACAACGGACACGGTGCAGCCCATTCCAGGCAGCATCACCTACGGCGGCCAACCGCATATGAAGCTGACACTTTCACCCCCCGGCTCGCAATTCCAGCACCATTTCACCAACCAGTGGGGCCAGGATGTGCTCGAAACGTACATCGTCCAGCCGGACCGAAGCGTGAAGCTCGTCAACCGCCAGGAAATGAGCCCGCCAGACTAACGGCCTCGCTGTGACCCGGACGTGAAAACTCCGTCAGCGCGAGCCGACGGAGCATTGCATGGCGCGGATAAGGACCACACTTACCAGCAGCGATAACAGCGGCGATAGTAAGGACGACCATAATAGCCGCGATGGTGGTGATTGTCGCTGACGGCGGCGCCGACGAGAACGCCGCCGATGATGCCGGCGGCAGCCAAAGCGGCGGCCTGGTTTTCAGCCTGTTGCGCCTGGGCGCGATTGGATTGATAAGTCGCGCCGACACAGCGATTGTAACGCTGCGTTCCCGGACGGAACCCTTGCGACTGGCAGGTCATTTCCGCATTCATCGCCGATTCCTGCGGTGTCTGACAGCTCGATAGAATGGTCGATATAGCGACGAGGCTCGCCGCCATTGTGGCACGTATGCGCATGTTCCCTCCGGCAATTTTAGATACAACCCTAAGGAAAGCGAAATACAGCCAAAGGTAAGCTTTAGCAAGCCGACCCTACCAAGCATAAGATGAAAATCCGCCGAATGATGGTAAAACTGCACGCAGAGATCGTATCGTGCTTAACAGCGGGATAGCGGGTTAGCACAAAATGAAAAGGCCTCGCTGGATGACGAGGCCCGTATCCGATTAGCAAACCCGCAGACTATCCAAGCCGGGGAACGCTTTCGATCAGAAGTTCCGCTCGAAACGAAGGATGCCGGCGACCGTGTCATCCTTGATGTAGTCGTAATGCACATAGGTGAGTTCCGGCTCGACCAGGAAATCCTTCACCGGATAGATCTTGAGGTTCGTGGTCGCCTCGAACATCTTGGACTCGGTATAGGCAAGCTGGAGGTTCCACTTAAGCTTGTCGTTGACCGGAACGCCGACGCCGCCCCAAACAGCCCAGTCACCCCAGCCACATTTGGCGGCATTGACGGTGCCGTTCGATTTCGTGCAGGCCGAGATATCCTGGTTGGTGCCGGCATATTTGTTCAGCTTGTCGCCGTCCGTATTCCAGCCCCCCATCAGGAAGGCTTCGACGCCACCGAATTTGGCGTCAAGACGAGCCTTGATGGCACCTTCCTCGACGATCGAGTCATAGCCGCCGACAACCTTGATGCCCCAGTTGCCTGCCTTGTAACCAAGGCCGGCAACGACGTCGGGAGCATAGTGGTTGGATTTGTCATCCGTCCACCAGCCGGCGCCGTAAGAGGCCTCGCCGTCGGAGGTGGAATTGGAATCTTCCAGGGAGATCACAGCCGAGAAGCCATTGTCTGGCTCGTATTTATAGGTCAACTGATTGAGCTCGTATGGGCCGTCATAAATCACGTCGTCGTTGATGACGTCGCCGGCATAGCCCACGTAAAGATTGTATTGAGAGTCGAGCTTACCGACCGTGAAGCCGCCGAGGCTGATATTGGCGAACAGCAACTTGGAGTTGGTTGCGCCCCCATCGTTCCACTCCCAGCGGAAAATGGTGTTGGTCTTCAGCGGACCGTATTCGGTGTCGGTCGCGGTGTCGACATTGAGCTCGACACGCTCGTGCCAAAGGGTGCCGACCCTGCTGCGCGGATTATAGGCGTCATACCACTCGCCTTCGGTGCGAACCTTGCCGCCGATCTTCAGGCAGGTTTCCGTGCCGGGAATATAGAAATAACCTGTGCCGTATCCATCGCAGATGCGGACATATTCAAGCGGTTCGGGTTGAGCGGCTACAATGGCGTCTGCGGCATGGCCAGCGCCTGCTGCGGCGACAGCAGCGGCGGAGCCAAGAAGAAGGCTCTTGATGTTCATGATATCTCCATTCGACTATTCGTCAGAGATGGAGTCTCCCGGCAGACAACAACGTGCCCCTCCATGGCCTGACTGTTCCCTCAAAACAGGGCGAAGCCATAAGCTTCGCCGTCAAACTGGACCTGTGATCTCCACTCATCAAGTTAATAAGGTTTACGAACTAATTTTCACGGCGCAGAAGGGTGAGTGATGTGACAATAATGTCACTCAGCCTTCGCGATAAGAAAACCACCGGCTTGCGCGCATCCAATACGTGCATGAACTCCATCGCCACAGTTCTCGAATGTCATTTGGAAGAGGCAATATGCTTCAGCAGCAATCCAGCGTGGCTGCCAGCCTCATCGCACCTGGTCAAGAAGGCGCTTGCATTCCAGAAGATCGTAAAGCGTCTCCTGAAGCAAAGCGCGATCTTCCTTGCCGACGCTCGATTTTCCGATGGAAACATCCGGCACGCCGTCGTCCCCGCTGACGAAATTGAAGAAGCGGCGGCTGATCGGCGCCTTGGCGCGGCCGACGATCTGATCTTCCTCGGAATTGGCGGAGGCAACGCGAGGCTCGACGGCGGCGGGCTCTTGCGCAGCGGCAAGCGCTTCCACACTGGCGAGATCGCCATGCCCGACGGCGATGACGAACTTGTTGCCATTGGTCTTCAGGAGCTTCTGGACGCCCTTGATCGTATAGCCGTGATCGTAGAGCAGATGGCGGATGCCATTCAACAGGTCGACATCCTCGGGGCGATAATAGCGCCTGCCGCCGCCCCGCTTCATCGGCTTTATCTGCGGAAACCGAGTTTCCCAGAACCGTAGGACATGCTGCGGCAGATCAAGGTCTTCCGCGACTTCGCTGATCGTGCGGAACGCATCCGGGCTCTTGTCCATCATCATACTCCCACACTGCACATGCGGTGCCGTTTAGCCGGATCACACATAAGCGGATTTCGGCGTTCGTATCGCTCGACGATACGACTCACCATATTTCAACGGTTTGGCGGAGGAAATTCAAGTCAGATATTCAGCCGTTACACAAGCTTGCGACAAATCGGCAAGCAGATCGGCCTAAAACGACGGCGTCACAAGGCATGTGGCCAGCCGAAATCGAAATCGCGAGGATGATCAGGAGGCGGGATTTGCCGGCTTGGTCTTTGCCTTGCGGCTCGTATGAGCCTTGAGGATACGGGTCTTCAGAACGTTCGACGCCTTGAAGGTCATGACACGCCGCGGAGAAATCGGCACTTCTTCACCGGTCTTCGGATTGCGGCCGATGCGCTCATTCTTGTCGCGCACCTGGAATGTCGCGAACGAGGAGAGCTTTACCGTTTCTCCACGCACGATGGCGTTGCAAATTTCATCGATCACAGTCTCGACGAGTTCCGCCGACTCCGTTCTGGAGAGACCGACTTTCCGGAATACCGACTCCGCCAGGTCTGCGCGCGTCACTGTCTTGCCCGTCATAGCTCCCCGCCCATTTTGCTGCGTAATCTTCTTCAAGTTTTGCGAGACTATTGCCGTTGCGCCGAACGGTCAAGCTCTTGTTCGGAACGGCTTTTAGAGATGCGGCGCTACCAGCGCAGCAGGACCGCGCCCCAGGTGAAGCCGCCTCCCATGGCCTCCAGCATCACCAGATCGCCTTTCTTGATCCGTCCGTCACCAGCGGCCACGGCAAGCGCAAGCGGGATGGATGCCGCCGACGTGTTGCCGTGAAGATCCACAGTGACCACAACCTTCTCGGGAGCAATTCCGAGCTTCTTGGCGGAGCCATCGATGATGCGGCGATTGGCCTGATGCGGCACGAGCCAATCGAGATCGTCGGGCGTGGTACCCGTCGCATCGAATGCGGCCTGGATGACGTCGGTAATCATGCCGACGGCGTGCTTGAACACTTCGCGGCCTGCCATATGCAGGACACCGACCGTTCCCGTCGTGGACGGCCCGCCATCGACATAGAGCTTGTCCTTGTGCGAACCGTCGGAGCGCAGGCTTGCCGTCAGCACGCCGCGATCGCTATTGGCGCCAGTCCCCTCGCCGGCTTCCAGGATCAGCGCACCGGCACCGTCGCCGAAGAGAACGCAGGTCGTACGATCGGTCCAATTGAGGATGCGGGAAAATGTCTCGGCGCCGATGACGAGCACGCGCTTGGCAAGCCCGCCGCGAATATAGGCGTCGGCCGTGGTTACGGCATAGACGAAGCCGGTGCAGACGGCCTGAACATCGAAGGCAAAGCCATGATGCATGCCGAGCCGGTTCTGGATATTCACCGCCGTCGCGGGAAAAGTATTATCCGGCGTCGAGGTGGCAACGATGATCAGATCGAGATCATCCGGCGTCATGCCGGCATTGGCAAGGGCAGCACGCGCCGCCTGCTCGCCGAGAGAAGCCGTGGTTTCACCTTCGCCGGCGATATAGCGCTGACGAATGCCCGAGCGCTGGACGATCCAGTCGTCGCTGGTATCGACGACCTGCTCCATCTCGGCATTGGTCATGACGCGTTTCGGGAGCGCCGCCCCAAAACCGCGAACAACTGAACGGATCATTCTGCTTGTACCCCGTCTCTCATGCCGCTTCCGGCCCGATAGGGGGCAGCCGTTTGGCATGATATCTCTTCAAATCGTTTTCGATTTTCTGCGTGAGCCCATTCTTGGCCATATCATAGCCGACATCAATGGCGGCTGCGAAGGCTTCTGCATTGGCTCCGCCATGGCTCTTGATGACGATACCGTTGAGGCCGAGGAATACGCCGCCATTGACCTTGCTGGGATCGAGCTTCTCGCGCAGCAGATCGAAGGCGCCCTTGGCTAATACATAGCCGATACGTGCAAGCAGCGTGCGCGACATCGCGGCGCGCAGATAGGCGCCGATCTGCTTTGCCGTGCCTTCGGCCGCCTTCAGCGCGATATTGCCGGAAAACCCTTCCGTGACGACGACATCGACGGTGCCTTTGCCGATATCGTCGCCTTCGACGAAGCCGTAATATTCAAGCGATTCGAGATTGGCTTCGCGGATCAGGCGCCCGGCGTCCTTGACCTCTTCCTGACCCTTGATTTCCTCGACGCCGACATTCAGCAGGCCGACCGTCGGCCGTTCAATCTCAAAGAGCGCGCGTGCCATGGCGCCACCCATCAGGGCGAAATCGAGCAATTGCTGGGCATCGGCGCCGATCGTAGCGCCGACATCGAGCACGATGCTTTCGCCGCGCAGCGTCGGCCAGATCGCCGCAATTGCCGGGCGTTCGATATTGGCCATGGTGCGGAGGCAGAATTTCGCCATCGCCATCAGCGCGCCGGTGTTTCCGGCGGATACGACGACATCGGCGTCGCCCGTCTTTACCGCCTCGATCGAGCGCCACATGCTGGAGACGTAGCGACCGCGGCGAAGCGCTTGGCTCGGCTTCTCATCCATACTGATGGCAACTTCGCATTCGTGAAAGACCGATTTCTCGCGAAGCTTGGGATATTTGGCGAGGACCGCCTCGCAGCGTTCCTTCTGTCCGTACATCACGAACGTGATATCGGGATGCCTATCCAGCGCCTTGGCCGCGCCGGGAACAACAACCTCAGGGCCGAAGTCGCCACCCATTAGGTCAAGAGAAATTCTGATCACGCGTCCCTAGTCCTTTTTCTCCGCCGCGACGGGCGAATTTGGCGTCAAAATACCGTTTTCTCCCCCGGTGACAACTGAATTGTGCTCGAACGGCACCGGGGCCTATTCCTTTTTCCAATCTTTCAGAACGGCAAAGGGCGAAGGCTTTCTGTCGTCTTCACCGGTATCTTCAATATGCGCCTCGAACTCGACGCCAGGCTTGCGCGGATAAGGATCTATGGCGAGAGCGGCAAATTCCGCAACGGCCGCACCAGCGTCTATCGTATCGCCGGTGAAGGTCTCCGGAAGATCCGGACCATCGGGATCAAGTATCATTTCTCCGGCATCCACAGAAGGCGCGCGCGCCAGTTTGGAATCCTCGGGCACGAAAATATGCTCGAAGTCCTCATCGATATCAGATTCGACCGGCTCGAGTGTGACAACGCAAGCCTGAACGATCTTTGCCTTCACGTTGCCCTTGATGCGCACGCCGTCGCGCTTCCAGCGCGAAATCTTGAGATCGGCTTCGAGCTTGCTGACCGAGAGAACATCCCAAAGGGCTGCGAGCCCAACCAGTTCGCGGTCATCAGCCTCGATGTGCACATCCACCGGATTGGCCGAGATATGCCCTACCTTCACGGGATAGGAAAACGGCGTTTCATCGGAGTCGTGTCTTTTCATTTTTATCTCCTAACCGGCTTGTTGACCGACTTTGTCTGGCACTGGCAGCGTCGCCGAGCCCGTGGCGATCTGATCTTCCGTGACGGTCGCCAGATGCGCTTCCGCGATCATCATCCAATCGGCCAATGCACTCATGGAAGCCGCGGCCTCATTCGCCCTGGGATAGATGTTGCGCTGTAACGCCACGGCGAGCGCGGCGCGATCATCGACATCCATGGCGCTCGCATAGCTTTCGAGGCGTCCATAGAACATGCCGGCCAGCTTCTTCATGCGCTTTGGCACGCTATTGTCGCCTATACCAAGCTCGCGGATCGAATAATCGATGTCCTCGAAGAAAGCATCCACAATTTCCTGCGCTAGTTCCTGACCGCTTGTCGCCGAAGACCGCGTGCGGCGAAAGAACAGGATCATCATGACAGACAGTAACTCGAAACGCCCCATCACCGTATCCGGCACGTTGTAATCGGTATAAAAAACCGGCTGCCGCGCCACGGAGGTCAAGGTTTCGTACTGCCTGACGACGATGATCTGATTGTGATTTCTTTTGCGGAAGAGCCCAAAAATCATGAAAATTCCCGGAATTGGCTCCCTCGGAGCGCCCCGTTTTTGCTTGGCCTTGTTGCATCCACGCAAAAGCTGGTTTACCGAAGCAGGCGCGAATTGCAATGCCGTTTGTGCCCGCTTCGAGGCTCCAGCCCTTACCGTCGTCACGTTGTGCATGATCGGTGACGAAGAGTGCCGAACAACATGATTGTGCCTTTTGCCATCGCGGAAAGGACACAATGATGTGTACAGCAAGGTCATACCGGCCGTCCGGCCATCGGATTGATTCATTAGGGGAGATGAGATGTCGTTGACCAGACGGTATTTCAAGTCTGACATTACTTTCAGCAGCACTGCCGCCATCGCCCTGGTGATTGCGACCATGGGCCTTTCCGGTTGCAAGACCAGCGAGGTCATGAACAACGGCTACATCTTCGATCCGCAGTCGCTGGCGCTTGCGCCGGTCGGTTCGAGCCGCGAGCAGGTTCTGCTTTCGCTCGGTACGCCCTCGACCACAGCGACCTTTGACGGTGAAGTCTTCTATTATATCTCCCAGAAGCGCACGCGTGCCGCCGCCTTCATGAAGCCGAAGCTGGTAGACCAGAACATTCTTGCGATCTATTTCGACAAGGACGGCGTGGTGAAGCAGGAAGCCAACTATACGCTTAAGGACGGCAGGGTCTTCGACATGATCAGCCGCACGACCCCAACCGGCGGCCGCGACATCACCTTCCTGCAGCAGATCCTCCAGGGCAGCGGCAGCGGCGTCAACGGCGCGAGGAACTTCCTCAACAACCTCAACCCGGGCCAATAAGCCGGGATACCGCTTCAACGAAAAACCCGCGAGCCATGGCGTCTCGCGGGTTTTCTTTTGCATTCAGTTTGCTTAGCCGGCGAGAATAGCAAGCAGAAGCAAGGCCACGATATTTGTGATCTTAATCGCCGGATTGACTGCAGGGCCTGCCGTGTCCTTGTAGGGATCACCGACTGTGTCACCCGTGACTGAAGCCTTGTGGGCTTCCGAGCCCTTCATATGACGCGTGCCGTCCTTGTCGACGAAACCGTCCTCGAAGCTCTTCTTGGCGTTGTCCCAAGCACCGCCGCCCGACGTCATCGAAATGGCGACGAAGAGGCCGTTGATAATTACGCCGAGCAAGGAAGCGCCGAGAGCGGCAAAGGCCGATGCCTTGGAGCCGGAAAGCAGCAGGACACCAAAATAGACGACAACCGGCGCCAGAACCGGCAGCAGCGACGGGATGATCATTTCCCGAATGGCGGCCTTGGTCAGAAGGTCGACGGCGCGGCCGTAATCGGGACGCTCCGTGCCCTGCATGATGCCGGGTTTCTCACGAAACTGCCGGCGCACCTCCTCCACGATCGAACCGGCGGCACGGCCGACGGCCGTCATTGCAATCCCGCCGAAGAGATAGGGAATGAGGCCGCCGAACAGCAGACCGGCAACGACATAGGGGTTCGAAAGCTCGAACGAGATCGTGCCGATATTGGCGAAGTACGGATATTTGTCACCGTGAGCCGCGAAATACTGCAGGTCGTTCGAATAGGCAGCGAACAGCACGAGCGCGCCGAGGCCGGCCGAGCCGATGGCGTAACCCTTGGTAACGGCCTTGGTGGTATTGCCGACCGCGTCCAGTGCGTCGGTGGATTTGCGCACCTCCGGCGGAAGATGCGACATTTCCGCGATGCCGCCGGCATTGTCCGTAACCGGGCCGAAGGCATCGAGAGCGACGATCATGCCGGCAAGGCCGAGCATGGCGGTAACCGCAATACCCGTGCCGAATAGACCGCCAAGCTGGTAAGTAGCGATGATGCCGCCAACGATGACGATCGCCGGCAGTGCCGTCGATTCCAGCGAGACGGCAAGGCCCTGGATAACGTTGGTGCCGTGACCGGTGACCGACGCCTGGGCGATGGAATTGACCGGCCGCTTGTTCGTGCCGGTGTAGTATTCGGTGATGACGACGATCAGCGCCGTAACGATCAGGCCGACGATGCCGCAAGCGAACAGCTTTGTCCCGGTGACGTCGAAGCCGGCCACCGTGCCGACAGAACCCCAACCGATGGTCAATGACGTCGCTGCGGCCAGACCGACGATCGACAAGACACCGGTTGCGATAAGCCCCTTGTAGAGGGCACCCATGATCGAGCCATTGACACCGAGCTTCACAAAGAAGGTGCCGATGATCGAGGTGATGATGCAGGCGCCGCAGATTGCCAGCGGATAGATCATGGCCGAACCAAGGAGCGGCGAGCCGGCGAAGAAGATCGAGGCGAGAACCATGGTCGCGACAACCGAAACCGCATAAGTCTCGAACAGGTCAGCCGCCATGCCGGCGCAATCGCCGACATTGTCGCCGACATTGTCGGCGATGGTGGCGGGATTGCGCGGATCGTCTTCCGGAATACCGGCCTCGACCTTGCCGACCAGGTCGCCGCCGACATCCGCACCCTTGGTGAAGATACCGCCGCCGAGACGGGCGAAGATCGAGATCAGCGAGGCGCCGAAACCAAGGGCGACGAGCGCATCGATCACGTCACGCGAACCGGCTTCATGACCGAGGATACCGGTCAGGACGTAGAAGTAGATGGAAACGCCGAGCAAAGCGAGACCTGCAACCAGCATGCCGGTGATGGCACCCGACTTGAAGGCGATATCCAGGCCTGCGGACAGGCTCTGCGACGAGGCTTGCGCGGTGCGGACATTGGCGCGCACGGAGACATGCATGCCGATGAAACCTGCGGCGCCTGAGAGGATTGCGCCGATCAGGAAGCCGAAAGCGGCTTCGGCCGACAAGAGGAGCCAGGCCGCGATGAAAACGATGATCCCGACGATGGCGATGGTTCTATATTGGCGCGCCAGATAGGCTTGCGCTCCTTCACGAATATACCCGGCAATCTCCTGCATGCGGGCATTGCCCTGATCGGCAGCGAGCACCGACCGGGTTGCCCATACGGCGTAAATCACCGAGAGCAGTCCGCATGCGATTACTCCTAAAAGAATCGACATTTCGCTTTTTCCCTCCAAAAAAGCCGGCGGTTCACTCCTCCCCCGGCCGCCTGCAACAACGGTCGGTCCCCTCCTCCAGGAGATCGGCTGATGTGCAGTTGCGAGATTGATGGTGGGAAAACGTCGCGTCAAGACCGTCCGCGGGTAAAACACCCGCAGAAGGTTCAAAAGAATATTCGAAGATGAAATCAGGCGCGAACGAAGGAAACGAAAATGCGTTATGCCGTGATCCGAGCGTCCGGCGCGGTTTTATTTCTTCGCTTCGCCGCGAACCTGCTTGGCGATTCGGTCGAGCACGGCATTCACGAGCTTCGGCTCATCCTCCTCGAAGAAGGCATGCGCGATCTCGACATATTCGGTGACGATGACCGGGACCGGGACGTCCTTGCGGTCGATAAGCTCGAAGGTGCCGGCGCGCAGGATGGCGCGCACTGTGCTGTCGAGACGCGACAGTGCCCAGTCGTCCTGAAGGGCCGAGCCGATCAGAGGATCGAGCCGCGTCTGCTCGCGCACGACGCCCGCCACGATGGAACGAAACCAGGATGCGTCGGCCTTCAGATAGGTCTCGCCATCCAACTCCTGCCCCAAGCGGTGCGCCTCGTATTCAGCCACCACCTCCAGAACGCCGGTTCCGCCGATATCCATCTGATAGAGCGCCTGAACCGCCGCCAGACGTGCGGCACCTCGCTGATTGGCGGGCTTGGCCGGTCGCTCGTTATCCTGATTGCTCATGTATTATGCACCCAACTTCTCTTTCAGCGCGATCATGGTCAGCGCCGCACGGGCGGTAAAACCGCCCTTATCCTTGTCCGAACGGCGCACACGCGCCCATGCCTGCTCATCGTTCTCGACGGTAAGAATACCATTGCCGATCGCGAGGGATTCGCTGACGGCCAGATCCATCAGCGCCCGCGAGGATTCATTGGCAACGATATCGAAATGATAAGTCTCGCCGCGGATAACCATGCCGAGAGCCACATAGCCGTCATAAACAACATTACCATTGTCGCCGCCATCAAGCGCCATGGCAATTGCCGCCGGGATCTCCAGCGCGCCGGGCACTGTCACGATATCATAAGTCGCGCCAGCCTCGTCGAGAGCTGCCTTGGCGCCATCAAGCAGGGCATCGGCCATATCGTCATAGAAGCGGGCTTCGACGATAAGGATATGAGCGTTGGAAGAGCTGGTCATACATCACCTGCGATTTGAGAGGGCGCGGCACCTTGTTAGGCCCGGGTCAAACCACGGCGGGCCTCGCTTGGCAAGTGTTTTTCAATGGTCTGCGCCGATTCCGACCCTATTTGGAAATGATCGGCGCACCGCGGAAATTGTGGCTTCCGCACACGCAACCGCTTCGATAATAATTTGAAGCCTGCAAGGGGGAGGTTCATGACGAAGAAATCCGCACCCGCCGTCAATGTCGGCGAACTCGAGCTGGAACACTGGCAGCAAGGCAGCTTCTTTGCCGGCAGCGACACCTCCTTCGGGGCGAAGCTCGGGCTGAGGCAGCTCGGCATCAGCTACAACGAAGTCCCTCCGGGCAAATCCGGCTGTCCGTTTCACAATCATCACGTCGAGGAGGAGATGTTCGTCATTCTCGACGGTGAAGGCGAATATCGCTTCGGCGACCAGCGCATCGCAGTTGGCAAAGGCGATGTTCTTGGAGCTCCGGCCGGCGGCCCCGAAACAGCGCATCAGCTGATCAATGTCGGCCCCGGCGTGCTCACCTACCTCGCCATTTCCACCAAGGCTCGAACCGAGATCGTCGAATATCCCGATTCCGGCAAGTTCCTGGCCAAAACCTATAGCGACGGCAAGACGGCGTTCCGTGCCATCGGCCGCGCCGCTGCTACCAATCTCGACTACTGGGACGGCGAGCCCGGCGCCTCGAACGACTGACCATCACCAAAAACATTTTCGGCAAAGATTTAATCCGATGACCCATATACCGACACTGACGACCGACCGGCTTCTGCTGCGCGGCCATACGCTTGATGATTTCGACGAATTCCTCGAGCTCTGGAAACACAAGGAAATCGTCCGCTTCATCGGCGGCGAGATGCCGACACGCGAGCAAGTGTGGGCCCGCCTGCTGCGCTATGCCGGCCTATGGCATCATCTCGGCTTCGGCTTCTTTGCTGTGGAGGAACGCCAAAGCGGCCGGTTGATCGGTGAGGTGGGATTCCTGGACCTGCATCGCGACATGACGCCGATGACGGAAGGCACGCTGGAAGCCGGCTGGGGCATCACGCCACCGATGCAGGGCAAGGGCTATGCGACGGAGGCCATGAGTGCGGCCATCGCCTGGGCGGACAGACAGTTCGCAGGACGGCGCATGACCTGCATCGTAGACCTTGAGAACCTACCGTCGTTGCGGGTTGCCGAAAAGATCGGCTTCCGGCGTATCGATGAGCTCATGCTCAAGGACAGATCCAATGCCATCTTCGAACGTTAGCCGTTGCAGGGGTGAATCATCGTGCCGGTTTCGCAGAAAAGGTTTTCTGTCAAACGCTACGAACCAAGCGACGCCCGAGCCACAATCGAGATTTTCCTGCGGGCCATTCGGGAGGTCGCATCGAAAGACTACAGTCCGGAGCAGGTCGCTGCTTGGGCAAAGGTCGATGATGCCGGAGTCTGGGCACAGTATCGGGCAAGCCGGCCGACCTGGCTTGCTGTCGATGGTTCTACCCCCATCGGCTTTACCGATCTAAAACCGGATGGATGCCTGGATATGATGTTCGTTTCGCCGGATTATCAGGGAAAGGGCGTCGCCAGCCTTTTACTAGGGACAGTCGAAAGGGCCGCTCGCGAACAGGGCTTGCAACGGATTTTCACCGAAGCAAGCTTGACCGCCCGCCCCTTCTTCGAGCGCAGAGGCTTTATCATCTTAGCTGCGCAGCAAGCGGAAAAGCGCGGCCAGATATTGTCGAATTTTCTTATGGAAAAAACACTTGCTTAGGCCGGAAAGGCGTCGATCGACGTCTTCTTGCGGCGAGCTTACGAAACTCAGGATTCGCGGACCGCGGGGAATTCCGCCAGACGCGCGGCGTAGCGTGCCATGGTATCGACTTCGAAATTGACGAAGTCGCCAGCCTTGCGCTCGCCCCAGGTCGTGACCTCCAGGGAATGGCGGATCAGCAGCACGTCGAACTCCGTACCCTCGACGGCATTGACGGTCAGCGAGGTGCCGTCGAGCGCGACCGAACCCTTCGGCGCGACGAACCTTGCGAGATGTTCCGGCGCGCGCAGACGGAAGCGCGTGGCCTCACCCTCTGATGTTACCGACAGGATTTCCGCCTTGCCATCGATATGGCCGGACACGATGTGACCGCCGAGTTCGTCGCCGATCTTCAGCGAGCGTTCAAGATTGATCTTGGCGCCTGCTTCCCAGGTGCCGATGGTCGTCAGGCGGAGAGCCTCTTCCCAGGCCTCGACCTCGAACCATCGTCCGTTGCTGCCCTGTTCAGGCAGACCCGTAACCGTCAGGCAGACGCCGGCGTGCGAGATAGATGCGCCCATATCGATCGTCGTGGGATCGTAATTGGTGGCAACGCGCAGCTTGATGCCTTCCTTCAACGGGGAAATGGATTCGACCGTGCCGACGTCGGTGATAATTCCGGTAAACATCAAAAACCTCTTTCGTATTCGTCGCAGAGATCGTCGCCGAAGCGGCTCTGGCCAACATGAATAAAATCAGCTGGGATATTGGATTTCAGAACCGGCGATTCAATACCGCCCTCGCCGATCTCGGCAGGACCTTGAAACAGCAGGATACGGTCGACCATTCCAGCGTCGAGGAAGCGCCGTGCCGTCTTGGCGCCCCCCTCCACCAGCAGCGACGAGATACCACGGGTGCCCAATGCCTCCAGTAGCTCGCCCGGCTCGCTCGAATTGGATTGCAAGACCTCGACGCCGGCGGCATCCAGTGCTGCGCGGCGTCCGAGGAATGCGGCGTCGGTATTCTCGTCAAACGGCGGCGGATGGCCGGCGACCGCGATCACCGGATATTGCCGGGCCGTGCGGACCAGCTTGCTGCCAAGGGGAAGCTGCAGCTCGTCGTCAATGACGATGCGCAGCGGCGTGCGATCCTCCAGGCCGGGGAGCCGGCAGGTCAATTCCGGATCATCTGCTATCGCCGTACCTATGCCGACAAGAATGGCATCGCTTTCGGCTCGCAGCATCTGCACCTCAGCGCGTGCGGCATCGCCGGTGATGCGAACCTGCCCCGCGCCCGTCTTGCCAATCATGCCATCGGCGGAAATCGCAAGCTTGAGAGTCACATAGGGGCGGTTTCTCGTCTGGCGCATGAGATAACCGGCGAGAGATCGCCTGCCTTCCGTCTCCAGAACACCGGTATCGACCTCAATGCCGGCCTCGCGCAGCATGGTGATGCCGCGCCCGGAGACGCGCTGGTCGGGATCGGTGACGCTGATGACGACGCGTGCCACGCCGTAAGCGATCAGCGCCTCGGCGCATGGCGGCGTCTTGCCGTAGTGCGAGCAAGGCTCAAGCGTCACGTAGGCGGTGGCACCTGTGGCCCCCTCACCTGCCTCGGCCAGCGCCTGAGGCTCGGCATGCGGACGCCCGCCAAGCGCGGTCACACCGCTGCCGATAATCACGCCATCCTTGACGATAAGGCAGCCGACGGATGGATTGGTGGAAGTCAACCCCAGATGCTGGCGCGACAGACGGATGGCCGCGGCCATGAAATGCTCGTCCTCGGGCCGCAGCGCCATGGTCAAGGGTCCAGCGGATCGCGAGCGATCTTGGCGTTGATCTCGTCGATCACGTGCTCGAAATCCTCCGCATGCGAAAAATCGCGGTAGACGGAGGCGTAGCGCACAAAGGCGACGTCATCAAGGCTCTTCAGCGCTTCCAGCACCTGCAGGCCGATCTGCTCGGAGCTGATTTCGGTCTCGCCCGAGCTTTCGAGGCGGCGCACGATGCCCGATACGGCCCGCTCGATCCGGTCACGATCAACCGGGCGTTTGCGCAGCGCGATCTCGAAGGAGCGTACCAGCTTGTCGCGATCGAACGGCACCTTGCGGCCCGTCTTCTTGATAACCATGAGCTCGCGCAGCTGCACGCGCTCGAAGGTGGTGAAGCGGCCGCCGCAATCCGGACAAATGCGCCGACGGCGGATGGACGTATTGTCCTCCGCCGGGCGCGAGTCCTTGACCTGGGTGTCTTCTGAGCCGCAATAGGGGCAGCGCATGCGCTCTCCTTAGCCCATGTAGCCGTACATCGGGAAGCGGTCGGTGAGCTTGACCACTTTCTCGCGCACGGCAGCCTCGACGGCAGCATTGCCTTCGTCGGAATTGGCGACCTTCAGGCCATCGAGCACTTCGATGATCAGATTGCCGATTTCACGGAATTCCGCTTCCTTGAAGCCGCGCGTCGTGCCGGCCGGGGTGCCGAGGCGGACACCTGAGGTGACGAAGGGCTTCTCGGGGTCGAAGGGAATGCCGTTCTTGTTGCAGGTGACGTAGGCGCGGCCGAGGGCGGCTTCCGCGCGCTTGCCGGTGGCGTTCTTCTTGCGCAGATCGACCAGCATCAAGTGGTTGTCGGTGCCGCCGGAGACGACGTCGACGCCGCCGGAGATCAGCGTTTCGGCAAGCGCCTTGGCGTTCTTGACGATCTGGGCGGCGTAGTCCTTGAATTCCGGCTGCAGCGCTTCACCGAGCGCAACCGCCTTGGCGGCGATGACATGCATCAGCGGGCCGCCCTGGAGGCCGGGGAAGACGGCCGAGTTGAACTTCTTCGCCAGATCCTCGTCATTGGTGAGGATCATGCCACCGCGCGGGCCGCGCAGCGACTTGTGCGTGGTCGTGGTGGCAACATGGCAATGCGGGAACGGCGACGGATGCTGACCACCGGCAACCAGACCGGCGATGTGGGCCATGTCGACCATCAGATAGGCGCCGACGCTGTCGGCGATCTCGCGGAAGCGCTTCCAGTCCCAGATGCGGGAATAGGCCGTGCCGCCGGCGATGATGAGCTTCGGCTTGGTTTCCTCGGCCTTGCGCTGCACCTCGTCCATATCGAGCAGGTTGTCACCTTCGCGCACGCCGTAGGACACGACGTTGAACCACTTGCCGGACATATTGACCGGCGAACCATGCGTCAGGTGACCGCCCGAATTCAGGTCGAGACCCATGAAGGTGTCGCCGGGCTGCAAGAGCGCCAGGAACACGGCCTGGTTCATCTGCGAACCGGAATTCGGCTGAACGTTGGCGAAGTTGACGCCGAACAGCTTCTTGGCGCGCTCGATGGCGAGTTCCTCGGCGATATCGACATACTGGCAGCCGCCATAATAGCGCTTGCCCGGATATCCCTCGGCGTATTTGTTGGTCATGATCGAGCCCTGCGCCTCCAGCACGGCGCGCGAGACGATGTTTTCCGAGGCGATCAGTTCGATTTCGTGCCGCTGGCGACCGAGTTCCTTGCCGATCGCACCAAAGATTTCCGGATCGGTATCGGCAAGCGAGCGATTGAAGAAGGGTTCGGTGGACGCGTTGGTCATCGTGAAAGCTCCTGAACGGGCCGGAAGGGCAATGCAAACGGTATTAACGTCAGGGTCGCCGGAGAGCAATACGACCAGCGACATTTGCGCGCATAATCCCGAAATCCTGCTGGATTTCGGAAAAGATTATGCGCCATTTCAAAGCGTTACTGCGTCCTTTGCGCGTCCAGGGACGCGCGGCGCAGTAAGCATTCTACGCAGAGCGACCCCGGCAAACGAAAAAGCCGCATCCTGAGATGCGGCTTCCATGCAGATGGGATCCGAACAATGCCGATTATTGAACCGGCTGCTCCATGCCCTGGGTTGTATTGAGCGCCAACTGGGAATTGCCGTCGAGATTATAGATATCGTCGCGGAACTGGACGATGCCGTCGCGGGCGCTCCAGGCCGAAATATAGACAAAATAGACAGGCACTTCCGACGCCAAGGTGATCGGCGTATTGACGCGGGTGGAGATGACCTGCTCGATGTGCTGACGCGGCCAGCCGGGCGTTTCGGCCAGCAGCCAGGTCGCGAGGTCGCGCACGTTCTGAACGCGCACGCAGCCTGAGCTATCGAAACGCATCAACTTGTTGAACAGGCCCTGTTCCGGCGTGTCGTGCATGTATTCGTTGTTGGGGTTGTGGAAGTTGATCTTCGTGGACGCCATGGCGTTGGTCTTGCCCGGGTCCTGACGGAACATCAGGTCTGGCGCCTTGTCCGAATTCCAGTCGATCGTCTCGGGCGCTACTTCCTGGCCCTTGCCGTCAATAAGGCGAATGTTGTTCTTCGTCAGGTAGGTCGGATCCTTGCGCATCAAGGGCACGATGTCCTTGACGACGATGGAGCGCGGTGCCGTCCAGTATGGATTGAGGATGACCTCGTAGATCTTTGAATTGATGATATGCGTCGGCCGCGATTCCCGGCCGACGATCGCCTGGTGGCGCAGCGCCACCTGACCGTCCTCGACGGCTTCGACACGTGTCGCCGGGATATTGACCATGACGTGACGACGGCCGAGGTCGGACGGGAACGTCTGGAGGCGGACGAGATTGGTGTTGAGCTGCTGCAGTCGGACATTGGCGGGGATGTTCATCGCCTTCAGGGTGAAATCTCCGAGGACGCCATCTGCCGGCAGTCCGTGACGGGCCTGGAAACGCTTGACCGCACCGTCGACATAGGAGTCGAAGGCAGAAGATATACCCGCCTCACGCGGCAGGTCGCCGGTAATCATCAAATGCTGACGCAGCGACTGTACGGCCGGATCGGTTGCACCGAGCTGCAGCGCCTGCTGGCTTGTCGGATTGATCTGCGGCCATCCGCCGTTGGCGGCAATGTTCTGATATTGCGCGATCGCCTGCTGAATGTTCGGTACGGAATCTGGCCCGAGGATTGGCGCGTTCGACTGGACGGCGGCGGCGGTGCGCGCCGCAGCCTTGGCGTCGAACTGGTCGTCCCAATTGCCGCGGGAGCGATCGTTGATCAACGCCTCAAGCGGAGTTGCGTTTTGCGCAAGGGCCGGAGCGGCCAGTGCGGCAGCGCCAAGAGTTGCGGCCGACCGCAGGAAAGAGCGGCGCGAAAAGGGTTCAATTCCGTTTTTCTTCGACATATCCCAACCGTTCAACACTGCGATCCAAATCATGCGCAGCCAAGAGAGGAAGCAGTAAATAGCGCTAGCTCGCGCCAAGTAACGCCGCTCAGTATCAATCCGCAGCCTTAACGCACCACCAAAAACTTCGCCACGAACTATCACAATATTGCGAAGCGAAGACTTTCAGGCCTTAAGATCGAAATTCGAGAACGCCGCTTGCCGTCAGTTTCCGCTGTCATAGCAATATGGCCAATTCGTGTCGTCCGGCACGGAACTTGCACTGCCGAGCGACGTTGAGGAAAAGCCAAACCGCATTTGCTAAAATACCACAACTGCGCGTGGTTCATAGCGCGTCTTGAACCGGCGTCAATGGCTTAGCTACTCTGGACGTCACATGTGACGGAAGGTGACGCACGGACGTGGCAAAAAACGCACAACAGCCGCGCCGGTAACGCATTAAAGCCGGACACGCAGGGAACGTGTCCAGCTTGCTTTTACCGGAAGGTCTTATGATGGATCCGCCACCGCTACTTACATGCGGTAAGCGATGCTATCGTTCCAGAAGCGGTCGAGGCGCTGCAGGAGCTTGTTCATCTGGGTGAACTCGTCGGTGCCGATGCCGCCGACCTTGTCGATCGAGCCGATGTGGCGCTCATAGAGCTTGGCAACGGTTTCGGCGATATCCTGGCCGGTTTCCGTCAGGCTGATGCGGACCGAGCGGCGGTCGATGCGCGAGCGCTGATGGTTGATGAAGCCGAGGTCGACCAGCTTCTTGACGTTGTAGGAAACGTTGGAGCCGAGGTAGAAACCGCGCGAGCGCAGTTCGCCGGCCGTCAGCTCGGAATTGCCGATATTGAAAAGGAGCAGCGCCTGGACGGCGTTGACGTCGTCGCGACCCTGACGGTCGAACTCGTCCTTGATAACATCAAGCAGGCGGCGGTGCAGACGCTCGACCAGGTGAAGGGATTCCATGTAGAGAGCCCGGATGTCATCAACCTGCTGATCCCGAGCGTTTGCAACTGCCTGCGGCTTGATTTTCGTGTTCATCATGACTTGGCCTCACTCTGTTTTGTTTGGCGGTGTCGTTTTCTTCCCGCCTTGAGTGAGACCCTATCGAATACACATAAAATTCTACTTAAACTGCAGGCTTAACAGCACCTTACCAGGACGTGTTGCTGTCTCAGGGTAAATCAACCATTACCTGCTGCTGACGGCGCCGGCGTTTCTCCTGCCACAACAGAATGCGGAAAAGGCAATAAATCACGGCGACGCAGGCATGCAAGATCATGATCAGCGGATTGGATCCAAATATCTCGGGCCATACGCCATACATCAGTGCCTGCCCCCCTGCCGCCACCACCCACATGACCGGCCCCCAGGAGACAGTAAGCCACAATCCGAGGGCAGCGACCGGGAAAACCACCGCAAGCCCAGCGCCCGCGACCTTCCAAGGGAGAGCGAGTAGATCGAAGCGCGCATGGCCGTCCAGCGAGTAACCGACCAGCATGGCCCAATATTGCAGGCCGAGCCAAAAGCAGGCGATCGCGATCAGCCGCAGGAACAGCACGAACAGGATGTCCGTCAGCGTATTCTTGGGTACGGTCGAAGAATCAGGTTCCATGCGCGAACAATACGTAGGAGGCACGTGCCTCGCCAGAATATAATGGCTGCGGCCTTTCGCCTTGTTTTGAATCCTGGGGACGGCGTGATAGGTACGCGCCCCATATAGAATGCCATAAATAGACGAAGAAGGATGGCGGCATCATGGAGAACAAGACGCATCTCGTTGACGAGATCACCGGCCATCGGCGCATGCGGCGTAACCGCAAGGCCGATTGGACGCGCCGTCTCGTGCAGGAAAACCGGCTGACGGTCGACGATCTCATCTGGCCGATCTTCGTGATCCCGGGCACCGGCATCGTCGAGCCGATCCCTGCCATGCCTGGCGTCAACCGCATGACCGTAGACATGGCGGTGGAAGCAGCGAAGGAAGCGGCCGATCTCGGCATCCCCGCGCTTGCCACCTTCCCCAACATCGAAATGGAGCTGCGCGACGAGACCGGCTCCAACAGCCTCGAGAAGAACAATCTCATCAATCTCGCTACCGCCGCAATCAAGAAGGCCGTGCCGAACATTGGCGTCATCACCGATGTCGCTCTCGACCCTTTCACCAGCCACGGCCATGACGGCATCCTGCGCGGCAATGAAATCGTCAATGACGAGACGGTCGAACAGGTGGCGCGTGCCGCGGTCTACCAGGCGGATGCCGGAGCAGACATCATCGCGCCTTCGGAAATGATGGACGGTCGCATCGGCGCGATCCGCCAGGCGCTCGATGCGGCCGGCCACCAGAGCGTGGGCATCATGAGCTACGCGACGAAATTCAGCTCGGCCTTCTATGGCCCCTATCGGGAGGCCATCTCGACCGGCGGCCTGCTGAAGGGCGACAAGAAGACCTATTACATCGATCCAGCGAACGGCACTGAAGCCGTGCGCGACGCCACGCTCGACGTCGAAGAAGGCGCCGATATGCTGATGGTCAAGCCTGGCCTGCCCTATCTCGACATCTGCTGGCGGCTGAAGGAAGCCTTCGGTCTTCCGACCTTCGCCTATCAGGTCTCCGGAGAATACGCGATGATCAAGGCTGCCGCCGCCAATGGCTGGATCGACGGCGAGAAGGTAATGCTCGAAACCCTGCTCGCCTTCAAGCGCGCCGGCTGCGACGGCATCCTCACCTATTTCGCTGTCGACGTGGCGAGACATCTGGCGAAGAAATAGCTTCGGGCTGCCGGCTTATTGTATTTGCCGCAGCTGATACCATATCTTCGGCGAATGTTTCCCAAGGAGGAAAGCAATGAGCCTAAACCCCAGCCCGCTCTATGCAGCACCGGACGACTGGCGCGCCTATAGTGGCGTGCTGAGCCGGCGCATCTTTGCATTCATCGTCGACTACATCATCGTCGCGCTACTGTGCATTCCCGCGGCCGTACTGCTGTTTTTCGTTTCGATCCTGACGCTGGGGCTCGGCTTCTTCCTTTATCCGGTGCTGTTCGTTCTCGTTGCGGGTCTCTATTTCGGCTGGACGCTCGGCGGTCCCTACCAGGCTTCGCTCGGCATGCGCGCCATGGGCCTCACTATGGTTCGTGTCGACGGCCGGCGCATGGATTTCCTGACGGCGATCGTCCATCTGGCACTGTTCTGGATTCTGAACTCCGTCCTGACGCCGCTGATCCTGCTGGTGGGCCTTTTCACCGACCGCAGCCGGCTGGTGCATGACCTGCTGCTTGGCACGGTCATCGCACGGACGGCCTAAAACAACGCATAAGCATAGGACACCCTATGATTTCCCGCGCGCCTGATGGCCCGCGGGGAGATATTTCTGTGCATGGTCCATTAGGAAACTTCGATCTTTAGCGAAGGACGTAGTTGACGTTTTCTAAACTTGGGCCATGCTGGTAGAAAACGGGTGCCGAAAGAAAGGTCAATCAACGGCAGATGAACACGCAGTCGACGCCATCTCCGCAGTTTTATCTGACGGCACCGGCTTCCTGCCCGTACTTGCCGCATGAGATGGAACGCAAGGTGTTCACGCACCTTGTGGGGCCTCGTGCCGCCGAGATGAACGATATCCTGACGCAGGGCGGCTTCAGGCGTTCTCAGAACATCGCCTATCGTCCCGCCTGCGAATCGTGCCGGGCCTGCATATCGGTCCGCATCCTGGCGCAAGAGTTCGAGCCCACCCGATCGATGAAACGGGTGCTGACGGCCAACAGCGATATCATCGCCACCGAATTTCCGGCGCAGCCCTCCAGCGAGCAATATTCGCTCTTCCGCCGCTATCTCGACTATCGTCATCAGCAAGGCGGCATGTCCGACATGACCGTGCTCGACTATGCGATCATGGTCGAGGACACGCATGTGAACACGCGCATCATCGAATATCGCCGTCGCGAGGAAGGTTCAGGGCTGGAGCAGCGTCCGAAGGGTGAACTGCTGGCCGCGGCTCTGACCGATGTGATGAGCGACGGGCTGTCCATGGTTTATTCCTACTTCAATCCCGATCTCGACGAGCGATCACTCGGCACCTTCATGATCCTCGATCATATCAAGCGGACGAAGGCGCTGGGGTTGCCGCACGTCTATCTCGGCTATTGGGTCAAGGGCTCGCGCAAGATGGACTACAAGACCCGCTTTCAGCCGCAGGAACATCTGACGCCGCGCGGCTGGGAACGTTTCGATCCGGCAGCCGACGGCGACAAAGATACCTTCCGCTGAATGTTTTCCCATCTCTCGGACCATAAGAAGGGCCTGCTGCTGACGACGCTCGGCGGTCTGGCGCTGTCGATGGATATCCCGCTGATACGGCTTTCCAGCGGTGAAGTCTGGTCGGTGCTGTCGGCTCGCAGCCTTGCGACCATCGTCGTGGCGCTGGCCGCCCTTTTCGTCATTCACCGGGTCACTGGCTCGCTGAAGACTGTACTGCCGGGCTGGCTCGGAATTCCCGTTGGCTTCTTCTATGGGCTGACCACCATCACCTTTCTTCTCGCCGTCTATTATACCAAGGCGGCAAATGTGGTCTTCATCATCGCGCTCAACCCGATGTTCACCGCGCTGCTGTCCTGGATTTTCCTGAAAGAGCGCCCTGCCCTTTCCACCTTCATTACCATGGCTGTCATGATCCTCGGTGTTGGTCTGATTGTCGGTGACGGCATGGAGGCTGGGCATCTGCTTGGCGACGCACTTTCCGTGCTCGCATCGCTTTCCATCGCCTGCGCCATCACGATCAGTCGCGCCTCAGGCCGGGATATGGGTTTTGCTTCCTTGCTGGCGGCCGTCATTCCGGCGGCAGTCGGGCTCTATCATATGATACCCTCGGGCTTTTCCATCGACCATCCCGGCTGGATCCTTTTTGACGGCGCCGTGCTGATGCCGCTTTCTTTCTGGTGCCTTGCGACGGGCACGCGTTTTCTTTCGGCACCGGAAGTGGCGATGTTCTACCTCCTAGAAACGATCTTGGCGCCGATCTGGGTCTGGCTGATCTTCTCGGAGGCCCCGACCAACATGACGCTAGCCGGCGGCGCGATACTGATCCTGGCACTGGCCGCTCACTCGCTATGGCAGGTCCGGGTGAAAGCCAGAGCAGCAATCGCCGCACAGAGCCTTGCGCATTGAGGTAGTCCTCTTCCAATGTTATAACTAGGTTATCACATTGGAGCTGAGACATGAACGTCACCATCCGCAAGATCGGCAATTCCGAAGGCGTTATCATTCCGAAAGAAGTCTTGGATCAGCTTGGTCTCGGAGCCGGTGACAGCTTGGAACTCAGTTTGAAAGATGGCGGATTGCTGATGCAGCCGGCTGACGCGGATTTTGCACGCCAGATAGAGCATGCGCAGCGCTTCATGGATCAATACAAAGTTGCACTGAAGAAGCTGGCAGAATAATGCCCTTTATCTTCCTGACTAGGCCGCTCATTGAGCAATTGCATAAGATGCAAATCAAAAGGTTCGGCGGCTCCTATGGTCTACGAGACGAGGGCTCCCTTGAATCCGCTTTGGCAGGCCCGATTAACAAAGCTCAATACGGCAGTGATAATATCATCGAACTAGCGGCCGCTTATCTATTCGGGCTCGCGAAAAACCACGCCTTCATAGATGGCAACAAGCGCATCGCCATCGTGGCGACAGCAGTTTTTCTTATGGAAAACGGCCACCGTATTCAAACGACAGACGCCAATCTTTACAGCTTCGTCGTAGCAGTGGCCGCCGGAGAAATCGATGAAGAGGGAGCGACACGTTTCCTGCGAGACGTCTGCGTTCCCTACACAGATTGAAGCCCTCAGGCGTCGATCCGCCCTCGTCAAGGTTCCGCCCAGACGCAGTCGAGACGACGCACCACTCGGCCCTTCGCTAGGGCTCAGGGCGTTCATCGCTACAATCGACCCGCCGGGCCGATTGCTCGGGCTTTGCCCGACTGCGCCTCACCCCGAAAACCGGCCACTTCTGGGGAAGCCCTTCGGCACTGCTCGGCCGGCGCCGGCGCGGTCGCCCAGCCATTCCACCAATTCGTCCTTGGTCTTGGTGAAGGTGCGGCCGGCACTGTCTTCCCATGTCAGGCCATCGACAATCGCGAAGCACCTGACATCGGCGATGCCGCCATCCTTGTATTTCTGAAGGCGCACGCCCTTGCCGCGTGACATTTCCGGCACCTGCGCGAGCGGGAAGATGAGCATCTTGCGGTTCTCGCCGACCACGGCAACGTGATCGCCTGATATCGGGACGAGAAGCTTGGTCTCGTCGGGATAGGAGACGTTCATGATCTGCTTGCCCTTGCGGGTATTGGCGACCAGTTCCGCCTCGGCAACGATGAAGCCGTTGCCCGCCGTCGATGCGATCATCTGCTTACGCTGGGGATCGTGGACGAAGGCGGTCAGCACATCCTGATCGTTTTCCATGTCGACCATGATGCGCAGCGGTTCGCCATGACCGCGGCCGCCGGGCAGCTTGTCGCCGCCGAGCGTGTAGGCCTTGCCGCCCGTCGTGATGATGAGGATCTTGTCCGTGGTCTGCGCCGGGAAGGCAACCTTGAGACCGTCGCCCTCCTTGAAGGTCAGCGAGGACGTATCGGAAATGTGGCCCTTGAGGGCGCGGATCCACCCCTTTTCCGAGACGACGACGGTGATCGGCTCCTTCTCGATCATCGCCTGCTGGATAGCCTCATCATCAGCTTCAGGCGCTTCGGCAAACTGCGTGCGGCGGCGACCGATCTCGGTCGCCTTGGCGAATTTTTTCTTCACCTCGCCGATTTCCCAGGCAACCGTCTGCCACTGCTTCTCGTCCGAAGCCAGCAGTGCTTCGATGTCGGCCTTCTCCTTCGTCAGGCCGTCGAATTCCTTGCGAATCTCGAACTCTTCCAGCTTGCGCAAAGAGCGCAGCCGCATGTTGAGGATAGCTTCGACCTGATTGTCCGTCAGGCCGAACCGCTCCATCATGACGGGCTTCGGCTCATCCTCCTCGCGGATGATGGCAATGACCTCATCGATGTTGAGATAGGCGACCAGCAAGCCGCCGAGAATTTCGAGCCGCTTTTCGATGGCGGCCAGGCGGAAGCGGGAGCGGCGCAGCAACACCTCGCGGCGATGATCAAGCCACTCCTTCAACACTTCGTTCAGCGCCATGACCTTTGGGATGCGGCCCATGGACAGAACGTTCATATTGAGCGGGAACCGGCTTTCCAGCTCCGTCAGCTTGAACATCGATTCCATCAGGATCGTCGCGTCGACGGTGCGGCTCTTCGGCACGAGAACGACGCGGATATCCTCAGCGGATTCGTCACGGACATCCTCAAGCAACGGCAGCTTGCGCGCCAGCAGCAGTTCGGCGATCTTTTCGATCAGCCGCGACTTCTGCACCTGGAACGGAATTTCGGTGACAACGATCTGATAACCGCCGCGACCGAGATCCTCGATCTCCCATTTGGACCGGACACGGAAGCCGCCGCGACCGGTCTTGTAACTTTCTATAATGCTCTGGCGATCATCGATAATGATGCCGCCGGTCGGGAAGTCCGGCCCGGGAATATAGAGTTCCACCAGCTTCTCGACCGTCGTATCGCGATCCTTGATCAGATGCAGCGCGGCGTCGCAAAGCTCGTGAGCATTGTGCGGCGGGATAGAGGTCGCCATGCCGACAGCGATACCCGAAGAGCCGTTGGCGAGCAGATTGGGAAAAGCTCCAGGCAGAACGATCGGTTCAGAATTCGACTCGTCATAGGTGTCGCGGAAATCGACCGCGTCCTGATCGATACCCTCGAGCAGCAGTTCGGAAACCGCCGTCATCTTGGATTCGGTGTAACGCATCGCGGCTGGGCTATCGCCGTCGATGTTGCCGAAATTGCCCTGGCCGTTGACCAGCGTGTAGCGCTGCGAGAAATCCTGAGCCAGGCGCGCCAGCGCATCATAGATCGATTGGTCGCCATGCGGGTGATAGTTACCCATCACCTCGCCGACGATCTTGGCGCATTTGCGGAAAGCTGCATTGGGGCGCAGCCCCATCTCGCTCATCGCATAGACGATGCGGCGATGCACCGGCTTCAGCCCATCGCGAACATCCGGAAGCGCGCGTTGCGTAATCGTCGACAAGGCATAGGCCAGGTAGCGCTCTTCGAGCGCCGCCTTCAGATCGACCGGAAGGATATTGTCGTCGCCTTCACCGGGCGGCGGTGTCAGATTTTTTCCCATGATCCTTGACTATAAGAGATGGCGATTCACAGCAAGAAATCGGTGGAAAGCACCTGTGGATGAAGGCGTTTCAGCACTCTTGCGAAATGACAACCGAGACATTTTTGCCGCGCCTGCCTTCAACGTTCATTGTCATTGGATTTTCAGAGAAAGATCAATATAAGTCAGCGCAGCACACGCTCAATCTGTATGCTCCCGCCCATACCACCGGCTTAAAGAGGAAACGCCATAATGACTTTCTACCGGACTACGCGGCTGATGCTTTGCAGCGCCGCCATGCTGTCTTTCGCCAGCTCCGCTTTCGCGCTCGACGGCAATGATCTGCTGAAGAAGATCAACGACCTCTACGGCCAGCAGGGCGGTTCGATTGCCGCTACCGGCATCGATGTCGACGGCAGCACAGTGACGCTGAAGGGCGCAAGCTTCAAGGCAGCCGGCATGGACGACAGCATTCCGCTCGGCGACATCACCCTTGATGGCGTCGAGGAAAACAACGGTGGCTACACGATCGAGGAAATCGATTTTGCGGATGTCGATTTCACCAAGGACGGCGCCTCTGTTTCCGCCACCGACCTCAAGTTGACCGGTGTCGAGATCCCGGCCGACGCGAGCAAGGGTGACCTAAGCTCGCTGTTCTACTACCAAAGTGCCCATGCCGGCGCCGTTTCCGTGACCAAGGATGATGTCGAGGTATTCTCGATCGAGGGCGCCGACGCCAACACGAAGAAGCGCGATGACAAATCAGGCCTCGATTTCGATGCCAAGATCAATGGCATCAAGGCGGATCTCGGCAAGGTCGACGATGCGAAGACCAAGGAAGCCATCGAAGCGCTGAAGCTGCAGCAGATCGACGGCACTGTCTCCATGAAGGGCAGCTGGGATATGGGACCCGGCACGATCAACATCAGCGAATATTCCTTCGACTTCAGGGACATTGGCAAGCTGAACCTCGCCTTCAGCATTTCCGGCTACACGCCTGCCTTCGCCAAGTCGCTGCAGGATGCGCTGAAGACGGTTCGCTCCAATCCGAACCAGCAGGAAGCACAGCAGTCCGCCGGCCTCGCCATGCTCGGCCTGCTGCAGCAGCTCACCTTCAACAGCGCCCAGATCCGCTTCGACGATGCGTCGATCACGGCACGCGCGCTCGATTTCGCCGGCAAGCAGCAGGGCGTTACAGGCAAGCAGCTCGCCGACACGCTGAAGGCAATGACGCCGATCATGATGGCGCAGCTCAACATTCCGGAACTGCAGAACGCCGTCTCATCGGCAGTCAATGCCTATCTCGACAATCCGAAGAGCCTGACCGTCACCGCCGCCCCCGGCAAGCCGGTGCCGGTGCCGATGATCATCGGCGCTGCCATGGGCGCGCCGACGACGATCCCGCAGGTTATCGGCCTCAAGGTTTCCTCGAACGACTAAGCCGTCGTTCGTTCCCGATACTATCGAGAAACCCGGCGATCTCGGTCGCCGGGTTTTTCTTTGCCTTGGCTCAGGCTTCCTGCCGCACCTGATAGGTTTTCAGTTCGCTGAGCGCATGAGACAAGAGGGCGAGCAATTCGTCCGTGGTCGCGCCGTCGCGGGCCTGAACGGACATGCCCTGCACGATCGCGCCCAGAAAACGCGCGAGCGACCGGGGATTAGCCTCCGGCCGAATATCGCCCTCCGCAATACCGCGTTCGATACGGGCGGTGAAGATATCCAGCGTCTGCAGGCGCATGGATGCGACATGATGGGCGATCGGCTCGTTCTCTTCCGCGCAATTCAGCACCGCCGTGGATATCATGCAGCCCTTTGGATGCTCCGGCGCCGTGAAGATTTTGGCGGAGTTCGTCAGAAAGCGCTCGAAGGCAGTCACGGTATCGATCTTGTCTTGAAAGGGATTGCCGGGTTCCGGCCGGGGCATGCGCCGATATTGATCGAGCGTCTCGCGATAGAGCTCGGCCTTAGAACCAAAGGCGGCATAGAGGCTTTGCGGCGTGATGCCCATCGCCGCCGTCAGATCGGCAATGGAGGAACCGTCATAGCCATGCTGCCAGAAAGTATCCCGGGCGGCGGCAAGAACCGTTTCGCGATCGAAGGCAGGCGGGCGCCCGCGCTTGCGTGGCGAAGAATTTTCCTTCTCTTCAATATTTTTCACAATGGTCACTCTAGAATTATTTCCTGACTTGGTTTATTCAGGAACGGTCATTGTGATTATAGAAGGTTTTGCGCCATGAGTCTTCCCCTGGAAAATTCCGTTCCTCTCGGCAACGGCAGCCTTGCTGAAGGCGTCGATGCTGCAATCGATTCCGCTCTCGCGGACAAAAGGCTAGTCGGAACCGTCGTTCTGATCGCTCAGGATGGAGAATTGGTCTACGCTCGCTCCGCCGGTCTGGCGGATCGCGAAAACAAGGTAGCAATGCGGGAAGATGCCATCTTCCGTCTCGCCTCCGTCACCAAGCCGATGGTCACTATCGCCGCCATGCGGCTCGTCGAACAAGGCCGCATCGGTCTCGACGATCCGATCACCAAGTGGCTGCCGGATTTCCGGCCGCGCATGCCCGATGGCGGCGAAGCCGTTATCCGCATCCGGCATCTGCTCACCCATACCTCCGGGTTGGGCTACACATTCGCCGAGCCGCAGGACGGCCCTTATCACCGCGCAGGCGTGTCCGACGGTCTGGACACGCCGGGCCGATCATTGGCAGACAACCTCCAGCGCCTTGCCAGCGCGCCCCTTCTCTTCGCGCCCGGTGAAAGCTGGCAGTATTCCCTGGCGATGGATGTCCTCGGCGGCATCATCGAGAAGGAAACAGGCGGACCGCTCGGCGATGCGGTTGTCGATCTTGTCATGAAGCCGCTCGGCCTTTCCGACACCGGTTTCTACGTGCGCGACCGCAGCCGCCTGGCGGCCGCCTATGTGAACGCTGCTCCCGAGCCGCAACGGATGGGTGACGAGGCGCTCGTTCCGATCTTCGATGGCACGATCCGTTTTGCACCCGACAGGATATTCGACCCCGCTTCCTACCACTCCGGCGGCGCCGGCATGGCCGGAACGGCAAGCGACATCCTTGCCATTCTGGACACGATCAGGAAGGGCGGTGCACCGCTGCTATCGGCCGACACGGTGAAAACCATGATAGCCGATCAGGCGGGCGGGCATATGCAGGCGCAGCAGGCCGGTTTCGGGTTCGGCTACGGCTGGTCCGTTGTCCTCGATCCCGTGGTCGCGCAGGTTCCCTTCTCGGCTGGCACGATCAAATGGGGAGGCGTCTACGGGCATAGCTGGTTCGTCGACGCCGAAAAGGGCCTGACGGTGGTCGCCCTGACCAATACGGCCCTTGAGGGTATGTGGGGTCAGTTCACCACGGATCTGGCAAAAGCGGTCTATGCCGCGATTTGATTGAGATCAGCGTCCCAAACAAAAAACCCGGCGATCTCGGTCGCCGGGTTTTGCATTTTGACAAACCTTGGAGGACTTAGTCCTTCTTGACCGGCGGCACCGGCCGGATCGCCAGTTCGCGCAGCTGCGTCGGCGTTGCGGCCGAGGGAGCACCCATCAGCAGATCCTGCGCCTGCTGGTTCATCGGGAACAGCGAAATCTCGCGCAGGTTCTTGGCGCCGACCAGGAGCATAACGATGCGGTCGATACCGAAGGCCGCACCACCGTGCGGAGGCGCACCATACTGGAAGGCGCGATAGAGACCGCCGAAGCGTTCTTCGACATCAGCCTGGCTGAGGCCAACCTTTTCGAAAGCGGCGACCATGGTCTCCGGCGACTGGTTACGGATCGAGCCCGAAGCGATTTCGAAGCCGTTGCAGACGGCGTCGTACTGGAACGCCTTGATCGTCAGCGGGTCCTGGGTCTGCAGCGCCTCAAGGCCGCCCTGCGGCATCGAGAACGGGTTATGGGCGAAGTCGACCTTCTTTTCTTCCTCGCTCCATTCGAAGAACGGGAAGTCGACGATCCAGCACAGCTCGAAACGGTCGCGGTCGACCAGGTTCAGCTCCTCGCCAGCCCTGGTGCGGGCCTCGCCTGCAAACTTGTAGAACTTGGCGGGATCGCCGGCGACGAAGAAGCAAGCGTCGCCGTCATCGAGGCCGAGCTGGGTGCGGATCGCGTCGGTGCGCTCTTCGCCGATGTTTTTGGCGAGCGGACCTGCACCTTCGAGCTTCTCACCTTCCTTGCGCCAGAAGATGTAGCCGAGGCCTGGCTGGCCCTGGCTCTGCGCCCAGGCGTTCATGCGATCGCAGAAAGCGCGCGAACCGCCGGTCTTGGCCGGGATGGCCCAGACTTCAACCTTCGGGTTAGAGGCGATCATGTTGGCGAAGACCTTGAAGCCGGAACCGGCGAAATGCTCGGTGACGGCTTCCATGACGATCGGATTGCGCAGGTCCGGCTTGTCGGAGCCGTACTTGCGGATGGCGACGTCATAGGGGATGCGCGGCCATTCCTTCGTGACCGGCTTGCCTTCGGCAAACTCTTCGAACACCTGGGTCATCAGCGGACCCATGGTGTTCCAGACGTCTTCCTGGGTGACGAAGCTCATCTCGAGGTCGAGCTGATAGAATTCGCCGGGCAGACGGTCGGCACGCGGGTCTTCATCGCGGAAGCACGGAGCGATCTGGAAGTAGCGGTCGAAGCCGGCAACCATCAGCAGCTGCTTGTACTGCTGCGGCGCCTGCGGCAGCGCGTAGAAGGTGCCGGGATGGATACGGCTCGGCACGAGGAAGTCGCGCGCGCCTTCCGGCGACGAGGCCGTCAGGATCGGGGTCGTGTACTCGGTGAAGCCGACTTCGCCCATGTGGCGGCGCATGGAGGAAATGACCTGCGTGCGCTTGACGATGTTCCGGTGCAGCGTTTCACGGCGAAGATCGAGGAAGCGATACTTCAGGCGAACGTCTTCCGGATAGTCCGGCTCGCCGAAAACGGGCAGCGGCAACTCCTTGGCGGCGGAGAGCACTTCGATCTCCTGCGCGTAAAGCTCGATCTCGCCGGTCGGCATGTTCTTGTTGATCGTGTCTTCGGTACGTGCCTTCACCAGGCCGTCGATGCGGATGACCCATTCGCCGCGAACGGTCTCCGCGAGCTTGAAGGCTGGGGAATCAGGGTCGACAACGACCTGGGTGATGCCGTAGTGATCGCGCAGGTCGATGAACAGCACGCCGCCATGATCTCGGACGCGATGAACCCAGCCGGCAATACGGACGGTCGAACCGACGTCGGACTTGCGCAGGGCGGCGCATGTGTGGCTGCGATAGCGATGCATAGTATATATCCTGGACTTGGCGGGCCGCGGCGAAAGGACATGCAAGCCCCTCGCCTGCCGACGAGAAAATCGGGCGGAAAAGCGCATGGCGCGCCCGATTTGTCAAGGCTCGAACACCGGAAGTCAGCTTAAAGCTGTTTCAGTCGATATCCAACACACTATGCGCAAGTAGCCGCTGCGGCGGTTTGGCTACTTCGATGCTATTGCTGAATGCTCGAGTCAACTTTAAACAAGCACTCGTATATCTTCGCCCCCCGGAGCCCGACATGCCAATCCTCACCCGCCGCAATCTCCTGAAAGCTTCAGCCGTAGCCGGCGCCTATGGCGTCGGCCTCGGGATCGCCGGTAAGTTTGCGGGCAAGGCAGCGGCGGCCGAGCCACTCACGCTGAAGACGGCCAAGATCGAGGCCAGCCTCGCCGACGGCGGCAAGACCAGGAATGTGCTCACTTATGGCGATGCCGGCATGCCGCCGGTCGTGCGCATGAAGAAGGGCGAGCCCTTCGCGGCGAGACTGATCAACGGCATAGACGATCCGACGACTATCCACTGGCACGGCATCCGGCTTCCCAACAACATGGACGGAGTGCCGTTTCTCACCCAACCCTATGTCTATACCGGCGATCATTTCGACTACGCCTTCACGCCGCCCGACGCCGGCACCTTCTGGTATCACCCGCACTGCAATACGCTGGAGCAGATGGGCCACGGCATGACCGGCGTCATCGTGGTCGAAAACCCCAAGGATCCGGCGTTCGATTCGGAAGTCGTGCTCAATTTGCGCGACTGGCGACTGGGGGGAGACGGACAGTTCATTGCGCAATTCAGGCCGCGGGATGCCGCGAAATCCGGCACCTACGGCACCGTCCGGACCGCCAACTGGCAACAGGAGCCGCAATATGACGCGCCTTCCGGCGGGCTGGTGCGGCTGCGCATTGCCATTACCGATGTCACGCGCATCTATTCCTTCCGCATGGACGGCGCCGAGGCGACAGTGATCACGATCGACGGCAATCCCGTGCCACAGCGCTTTCCGCTCGATCTTCTGCAGCTCGGCCCCGGACAACGGCTCGAGCTTGCCGTACGCATGCCCGACAGCGAAGGCGCAGTCGTCAAGCTCGAAGACATCAAGGGCACCAATCCGAAAGTGCTGGCGACGCTGCGCGCCGTCGGCGCATCATTGAAGCACGACGTGCGCGATCTGGGGCCGCTCGAAGATAATCCCGTGCAGAAGGCAGACCTCGGTTCCGCCACCCATATTCCGCTGATCCTGAGCTCGACGGCGGAGAACACCGCCGACAACAGCATATGCGGCTCGCTCGGCTACAGCTTCTGGGCTATCAACAAGGTGCCGTGGCCAGGCGATACCCCTGATCCCACAGCCCCGCTTGCCGAACTCAAGCTCGGCAAAAGCTATGTCATCGACATGGAAAACGTCACGCCGCATAGCCACCCGATCCACCTGCACGGGATGAGCTTTACGGTCCTCTCATCTTCGACTCGGCAGGTGCAGCCCTTTGTCTCCGATACCTATCTGATTCAGCCGGACGAGAAAGTGCAGCTTGCCTTCGTTGCCGACAATCCCGGCGATTGGCTGCTGCATTGCCATATCATCGAGCACCAGAAGACGGGCATGACGAGTTACGTGCGGGTGGCATAGCCGATCGTAAGCCACCCCAATTGCATGCGGTTTCAATGGAAGCTGCCGCAGTCCCCGGCAATTTCAGCGAAAAGCGAAATGCGGCAAGGGCTTTGTCCGCGAAAGTATTGACATATCGGGCTGAAAGGAGAAGGAAGTTAAGGAAGTATTTTACCATTGAATGTGTTGACATGATCGAAACTACCGCCCAATTGGAGGCGGCCTGCCAAGAGCTGGCCAAGTCGGAATTCATTACCATCGATACGGAATTCCTGCGAGAAACGACCTTCTGGCCGGAGCTGTGTTTGATACAGATGGCAAGCCCCACCACCGAAGTGCTGGTGGACCCGCTGGCCAAGGGGCTGGATCTGGCACCCTTCTTCGAACTGATGGCCAACTCATCGGTTTTGAAGGTGTTTCATGCTGCCCGCCAGGATATCGAAATCATCTTCCATCGCGGCAATCTCATTCCGCATCCGATCTTCGATACGCAAGTTGCGGCAATGGTTTGCGGCTTCGGCGATTCGGTTTCCTACGACCAGCTCGTCAGCCGCATCAAGAACGTCCATATCGATAAATCCTCGCGATTTACCGACTGGAGCCGGCGGCCGCTTTCGGAAAAGCAGCTGGACTACGCGCTTGCCGACGTGACGCATCTGCGCGACGTCTATCTCTCGCTCCAGGAGCAATTGCAGCGCGAAGGACGCGCCTCCTGGCTGCAGGAGGAGATGGCGATCCTGGAGGCGCGCGAGACCTACGACCTGCACCCCGACGATGCCTGGCAGCGGCTGAAGATGCGGCTGCGCAAGCCGCAGGAACTGGCCGTCCTTAAATTTGTGGCCGCCTGGCGCGAGCGCGAGGCCCGCGCACGCAATGTCCCGCGGGCACGCGTACTGAAAGATGATGCGATCTATGAGATCGCCCAGCAGCAACCGAAGGACACCGAGGCGCTTGCGCGGCTGCGCACCATCCCGAAGGGTTGGGAACGCTCTGCCGCCGGTACGGCGGTGCTTGAAGCGATCAACGCGGCGCTGGCGCTGCCGAAATCCGAAATGCCGCATCCGCCGCGCCACCAGCAGGCTCCCGAGGGTACCGCAGCGGCCTCCGAACTGTTGAAAGTCCTCTTGAAGCTGATTGCCGAAAAGCATGGCGTCGCGCCGAAAGTCATCGCCAACAGTGAGGATCTCGATAAGATCGCCGCCGAAGGAGAGAAGGCCGATGTCGCGGCTCTGACCGGCTGGCGTCGAGATCTCTTCGGCGAGACGGCCCTGCAACTGATCCAAGGCCAGGTGGCCCTGCGCTTCGTCGGCAAGCGGATCGAGACCGTCGCCCTCTAGCCGCGATTCCCCTTTCCCGGCGCGTTGCGATTGCGTATGATTCGCGAACCGAGAGGCCCGCCGCATCACGATTGCGCCGCAAATCTCGTGGAATGAACGTCCTGTGTAATCGTTCTATTCGATGACGTTCCAGTTTGCTGGCGCAATCCCGCGTCGATGACAGGCGTCGTTTCTCGGCGGAAAAGTGAATGGGTATTCTCCATTCGATACGCAACTGGATCCTGATATCGCTGCTTGTCGCCTCGACTGGCGTCATCTACGGCAAGATATTCTTCCCGCAAGCGCCAATGTATATCGGTGCGATCTTCGCCCTGTTCTGCGGTATGCCGCTACTGGCCTTCGAGCGTCGAATGATCCTGCCGCGGCTGAACGTCTGGATGCATCTCCTGCCAACGCCGGCCTTCATCCCTTCGGCTCTCATCGTCGATTTCCTGCTGATGAGCGTCGGCTATGCCACGGCCGGCAGCCTCATGAAACTGCTGGGCCTGGTCGACGGCTCCTGGGAAGATCTCACGCTGCTGAAGATCGACGTCTATCTCTATGCTGTCGTTGTGACCGCCATCATCATCTTCATCGGCCGCGTGCGGGAACTGCTCGGCCGCGACGTCTTTCTCAGCCTGCTGACCGGCCGGTACCGCAATCCGGTACAGGAAGAGCGCGTGTTCCTCTTCGTCGATCTCGTTGGCTCGACTGCCTTCGCCGAGGAGCATGGCGACCTGAAAACACAGGAATTCCTGGGCGCAGTGTTCGCCGCCATGGCTGAACCCGTACGGCGGCACAAGGGCGCGATAGACGATTATATCGGCGATGCCGCGATCATCACCTGGCCGCTTCGACGCGGTGTCAAGAATGCCAATTGCGTCCGCTGCGTCTTCAATATCCTCGACGATATCGAAAGAAACGCCGAAGCATGGCTGAAATCTTACGGCAGGGTGCCGCGTCTTAGAGCCGCTCTCCATGGCGGCAGCATCGTGACGGCGGAAATCGGCGTCGAGCACCACAAGATCGCCTATTTCGGCGATACGGTGAATACGACCGCAAGGCTGGAGTCTCTCTGCAAAACACTGGAGCGCCAGGTGCTGATTTCCAGCGACCTTGCCAGACGGATGGAGCTTCCCGAAGGGATCATCAAGGAAGAGCTCGGCGAACATGCCGTTCGCGGCCGCGATCAGCACCTTGGCGTCATCGCCCTTCATACGCAGGACCGGCAAGCGTTGAAGACCGTTCGCGGCAGATCGTAAGCAATACGAATTTTAGGCTGCATTTCGATATTGATGCACGCCTGGGCTTCACAGCCTATGGGTTGTCCACAGTCACCAAATCTTCACCTAAGCGTTAATTTGCAGATATGGGTCGCCTGTTAAGCGGAGTTGTTTTTGCCACTCTCCACCACAAGGTGACACGATGACCCGAATCCTTTCCGCTTCCGCGGCACTCTTCATTCTGCTTGCCGGCTCGGCCCAGGCAGACGAGCAGCAGTTCAAGGCAAAGCTCGTCGGCCAGGCGATCCTGCCGGCCAACACCATCACTGCCGCTCCTGCCGATGCACCAGATTTCCTGAAGACTTCAGGCAAGTTCACCACGCCGGATCGCAAGCGCACGGACGCTCTCGGCACCGTGCCGGGCAAGGATGGCGCCCGCGTCACCGACCTGAAGCTGCCCTTCGCCGGCCAGCCGATCCAGGGGTTCTCTGGCATCAAGACCATGCCCGACGGCACCTTCTGGACACTCTCCGACAACGGCTTCGGCTCCAAGCAGAACTCGTCGGACGCGATGCTTTTCCTGCATCAGCTGAAGCTCGACTGGGACAGCGGCAAAATCGAGGTCGTCAAGAACCTGTTCCTGTCCGACCCGAACAAGAAGGCCCCCTTCCCGATCGTCATGGAAGGTGCCGAAAAGCGTTACCTGACGGGCGCCGACTTCGACATCGAATCGATCCAGCCGGTTGCCGACGGCTTCTGGATCGGCGACGAGTTCGGTCCTTACCTGCTGAAATTCGACACCGATGGCCAACTGACCGACGTCTTCGCAACGACGCTCGACGGTAAGCCGGTCATGTCGCCCGACAATCCGCTGATCCAGCTGCCGGGTAACCCCACGCAGAAGATGCCGGCCTTCAATCTGAAGCGCTCGGGCGGCTTCGAAGGTCTCGCCATGTCCAAGGACGGCTCCAAGCTCTACGGCCTGCTGGAGGGCCCGATCTACAAGGATGACGGCCAGATGGAGAGCGTCGATGGCAAGACGGCCATCCGTGTCATCGAATTCGACGTCACCTCGAAGAGCTGGACTGGCCGCAGCTGGCTCTATCCCTTCGCGGACAAGGGTGTGTCGATCGGCGATTTCAACATGCTCGATGAAAAGACTGCCCTCGTCATCGAACGCGACAATGGCGCCGGCACGAAGGACAAGGCCTGCGCCGATCCCAAGCAGCCGAAGCCGGATTGCTTCGAGGCCCCGGCAGAGCTGAAGCGCGTCTACAAGATCGAATTCAGCGACGCCAATGTCGGCAAGTCCGTCCGCAAGATCGGCTACATCGATCTGATGCGCATCGAAGATCCGGACCACAAGCGTCGCCAGGGCGGCGGTGAAGGCTTCTACGACATGCCCTTCGTCACCATCGAGAATGTCGACCGCGTCGATGCCACGCATATCGTCATCGGCAACGACAATAACCTGCCCTTCTCCGCAGGCCGCGCGGTCAACAAGGCTGACGACAATGAATTCAGCCTGCTCGAAGTCGCCGATTTCCTGAACGCGAAGTAAGCACAATGAAACCGCCTCTCCCTGCCGTACAGGGAGAGGCTTCAATCCCATGCAACACAAAGCCTATTCGAAGCAGAAAGCCAGGCGACGGTTGGTGAGCTTGCCGAGCTGCTGCAGGCGGCCGTCCAGCCTCTCGCCGGCAAAGTCGTGATATTCAGAGGGAACGACGAATTCGAGATCGAGATCAGGCTTTGTCGAACGGCGGAACGACAGATTGCGCACGATACCGGGCATCGACGCCGAGAAGAGATAGACGACACGCAGCAGGCCGCCGAGCAGCTTGGCGCGTTCGATGTAAAGCGGCGTAGCGATCGTTGCCAGCGGCTCGGTCGCACCGTCGTCGTTCAAGCCCTCGAAGCGATAGTAATTGGCAAGTGCGATGAAGGCGCGGCCGGCATGGGTGATACCGACAAAGGACGTGTGGGCGATGATGTTCAGCGCCTGCAGGCCGCGATAATCCGGATGGGCGCGCCAGCTGATATCGGCAAGCAGACAGGCTGCCTGACGATAGCGGCTTTCCTCGTCAGTCTCGGTGATCCCGAAGAAGGGCATCATTCGTCCGGTCCAATCGGCAAGCTCGCGGGCATGTTCCGGCGAGCGCGCACGCAGGATGGCAAGCTCGCCGGCGGCGGTGAGCAGCGGGTCGCTGTTGCGCTCGGCCTCGGTCAGCAGCGAATAGAGATAACCTTCACGAACACCCTGGGCGGAGAAGGAGATGACGGACGGCGTCATGGCCGTCAGCACTTCGCGCATGGCGACTGCGCCGAAAGGCAGCAGCGAACGGCGATGCTTGGACACCGCCTGAAATGCCGGATCCTTTGAATCCTTCGCTTCGACGATCTGATCCAGGAACCGCAGCATCTCATCGAGCGGCACTTCGTAGCCCTGCATCATGTGGAGCGGATATTTGCGGATTTCCATGTGCAGCTTGGCGACGCTTCGCCATGTACCGCCGACCGCATAGAACGTGCGGCCCTCGCCCTTGCTCAATAGTTTCGCGGTCTTGACATGCTTGCGCGCGAAGCTGCGCGCCTTATCGATCGAGCCGCCGGCATATTCGGACAGGCGCAGGCCGCCGAGCGGCAGCGTGATGCCCTTGCCGATCTCGTGGTCCTTGATGTCGATCAGCTCCAGCGAGCCGCCGCCAAGATCCCCGGCAATGCCATCGGGATGGAAGAAGCCGCTGATGATGCCGAGCGCGGAGAAACGTGCCTCTTCTTCGCCAGACAGCACGCGCACTTTGCGCTGGAGGATGGCTTCGGCCTGATGGATGAACTGCGGACCGTTGCTGGCTTCGCGTGCCGCGGCCGTTGCCAGGACGTATATGGTGGAGGCACGCGCCTGATCCGACAGCGCCTTGAAGCGATGCAGGGCTGCAAGCGCCCGCGCCACGCTTTCCTCGTCCATCTTCCCCGTCAGCGCTATGCCCTTGCCGAGGCCGCACAGCACTTTTTCGTTGAAGAGGATGGTTGGCGACCGCGAGTGGCCTTCATAGACGACAAGACGGACCGAGTTCGACCCGATATCGACAACGGAGACAGGGGCGATGCCCGGAAGACGCCCCTGGGCTTCTGATTCAACCATGCAGGTCCAATTTATTTGTTGCGGCCCGACAGCAGTCCAGCGATGAGTTTCGGAGCGCTGGATTTCAAGGCTTCACCACGGCCAGACAGGCTGGGATTGGTCATGAAATATTGCTGCGCATTGAATGGCTCTTTTCCCTGACGCACTTCCATGCGCCGTGAAGTCCCGTCCGGCAATATCTCGTAGCTTTGCTGATTGTCAATGATATTGCCCAGCATGATCTGTGAAAGCACCTGTTCATGCACGGTCTTGTTGGTGAGCGGCACGAGGGTTTCGACGCGGCGGTCGAGGTTTCTCGGCATCATGTCGGCGGAGCCGATATAGACCAGCGCCTTGTCCGACGGCAGGCCCTGACCATTGCCGAAGCAGAAGATGCGGCTGTGCTCGAGGAAGCGGCCGATGATCGACTTGACGCGGATATTTTCCGATAGACCCGGTACCTGCGGACGCAGGCAGCAGATGCCACGCACCACCAGATCGATCTCGACGCCGGCATTGCTGGCGCGATAGAGCGCGTCGATGATGTCGGGATCGACAAGCGAGTTCATCTTCATCCAGATCGCGGCAGGATGGCCGTTCTTGGCGTGCTCGATCTCGCCTTCGATATGCTGGAGGATGCGGGGACGCAGCGTATAGGGCGAGACCGCGATCTTCATGTCGTGTTCCGGCTCGCCATAGCCGGTGATGAAGTTGAAGATATTCGCCATGTCGTGGGCGATCTTCGGATCGCAGGTGAAGTAGGAAAGATCGGTGTAGATCTTGGCGGTGACCGGATGGTAGTTGCCGGTGCCGAGATGGCAATAGGTGCGCAGCTTGCCGTCCTCGCGACGGACGACCATCGACATCTTCGAATGGGTCTTGAGCTCGATGAAGCCGAAGACGACCTGCACACCGGCGCGTTCCAGATCGCGCGCCCAGCGGATGTTGGCTTCTTCGTCGAAGCGCGCCTTCAGTTCCACCAGCGCCGTAACCGATTTGCCGAGATCGGCTGCATCGATCAGCGCGCGAACGATCGGGCTGTCGTTGGAGGTGCGGTAAAGCGTCTGCTTTATCGCCAGAACATCAGGATCCCTAGCAGCCTGGAGAAGGAATTGGACCACCACGTCGAAGGACTCGTAGGGGTGGTGGACGACCATGTCCTTTTCACGGATCGCGGCGAAGCAATCGCCGGCATGTTCGCGGACGCGCTCAGGAAATCGGGCATTATAGGGCTCGAAACGAAGATCGTCACGCGGCGCCTTGCAGATTTCGGAGAGCGTGTTGAGCGCCAGCAGGCCGGGCAGAACCGCGATGCGGTTTCCCGGGACGTTCAGCGACTCCACCACGAACTGGCGGAGCTCGAGCGGCATTTCGGAGTCGGTCTCAATGCGGATCACGGAACCGCGGCGGCGGCGCTTCAGCGCGGTTTCGAAGAAGCGCACCAGGTCTTCGGCTTCTTCCTCGACTTCGATATCGCTGTCGCGGATGATGCGGAAGGTACCCGAGCCCTGAACCTCGTAGCCCGGATAGAGCCGATGGATGAAGATGTTCACCACATCTTCCAGCGTGATGTAGCGGATGACGTTGCTGGCGTCCGGCAGGCGCACGAAGCGGTCCAGCGCCGGCGGCAGGCGCAGCAGCGCCGTCATCGGTTCGCGGCCGTTCATGCTTTTGAGCTGCAGCGCAATCGAGAAACCCAGGTTCGGAATGAACGGGAACGGATGGGCCGGGTCGATGGAGAGCGGCGTCAGGACCGGGAAGATCGCCTGCTCGAACTCGGTGTGCAGCCACTGGCGATCGGCATCGGAAAGGGCAGCCGGCCGGACGATCAGAATATCTTCCTTGGCGAGATATTGCTGCAGGACAGCCAGCGAGGCCTGCTGCTCCATCTGCAGATTGTCGATCTCGCGCAGGATATCATCGAGCTGTTCGGCGGGTGTTTTGCCGTCTGGAGTGCGCACGAGGATCTTCTGGCGCACCTGGCCTTCGAGGCCGGCGACGCGCACCATGAAGAATTCATCGAGGTTGGCGGCGGAAATCGAGAGAAAGCGGACACGTTCCAGCAGCGGGTGAGCGGTGTTCAGCGTCTCCTCAAGGACGCGGCGGTTGAACTGCAGCCAGGAAAATTCGCGATTGATGAAGCGCTCGGGGCTGGTCATCAATTCGCTGACCGCAGGTGCCGCCTCTGGATTTTCCTGGTTGGCGTCCTGATGTTCCGTGAGTGCCGAGTCCATGTTCCACCTACCCTCTTTCCAATCTTGTGCCACCTATATCAGTTTGACGACGGAACTGTGACAGCCGCGGCCAGCTCAATCCGGCTGGCCGGAACTGCCCAGCTCGTTCAGGACCTCGGCGGCCAACAGGCGCGTGATCCTTGTTCCCCGTCCAAGCGCCAGCCGGTCCAGCCTGTCGACAATCAGCTGCGCCGCGTTTAAGGAACGCTCCATGCGATTGACGATATAAAGGACGAGTTTGTCATCGATATAAAGCTGGCGGTCGGCGAAGAGCTTGACGATCACCTGCGACAGCAATTCCTCGTCCGGTTCGCCGATCTCGACCACCGTTGCCGCCTTCAGGCGGGAGCGCAGATCGGGCAGTGTCACCGGCCAGGACATCGGCCAAAGCCTGCTCGTCATCAAAAGACTGGTGCCGTTTTCGCGAACGCTGTTGATGACATGGAAGAGTGCGGTGTCGTCAAAGCCGATGCGATCCACGTCTTCGAAGATGACGGGGCCGTTCGCCGCTGCGACTGCCGCATCGGAGCCGGAGACAGGATGAATGTGGACGGCGCCGCACCGCTCGGTCCAGATGCTGGCGAGATGCGATTTGCCCGAACCGACAGGCCCCGCCAGGATCACCACCGGCGACGGCCAGTGTGGCCAGGAATCGATGATCCTCACCGCCGCGCTCAAGGGATCGGCGACGAGCAGATCGTCGCGCCCGTTTGCGGGGTCATGCGTAAAGGCCAAGGGCAGCTGCTCGGCGGCCTTGCGCCTTAGATCAGCGTTCTTTGCGTCGGTCATGTCTAGCTATTCTCGATCTTGCCGGCCTTGGCTCTGCGCGCCTTGCCCGCTTCCGAGCGTCCGTAATAGAGATCGCTCTGAAGGTAGCGCGAAAGGGCGAAGCGGACAAGAACGCCGCAGGCTGCAGCGGCAGGAACGGCGATCAGCAGCCCGACGAAGCCGAAGAGCGCGCCAAAGGCGAAAAGCGCGAACATCAGCCAGACCGGATGCAGGCCGACGCTTTCGCCGACGAGCTTCGGCTGCAGCACATTGCCTTCCAGGAACTGGCCGGTGAAGAAGACGACGAGCGTCAGACCGACCCAGAGATAGTCCGGCCAGAACTGAACGAGCGCGACGCCGACGGCCAGAACGAGGCCAACCATCGAGCCGACATAGGGAATGAAGCTGATCATGCCGGCAAAGAGGCCGATCAACAGGCCAAAATTCAGGCCGACCAGCGACAGACCGACGCCGTAGTAGACGCCGAGAATAATGCAAAGCGAGCCCTGCCCGCGGATGAAGCCGGCGATCGCCTGATCGATCTCGCGGGCGATTTCGCGAACGGTGGCAACATGATCGCGCGGGATCCAGTCGTCTACCTTGGCGACCATCCGATCCCAGTCGAGCAGCATATAGAAGGCGACGACGGGTGTGACGACCATCAGCGAGAGGATGTTGACCAGCGCCTTGCCGGAGCTCCAGAGCTGCGCGAACAGACCGCCGACAAAGCTCAGACCTTCGGACATGATGCTGGAGAAATTGTCCTTGATCGCGCCGAGCTGGTTGCGGATCCAGTCCGGCAGCACCATGGTCTGCGCCTTGGCGATCAGCTGCTGGATCTGCTGCACATAGGTCGGAATGTGCTGGATGAAATCGTTGAACTGATTGACGATGATCGGGATGAAGATCGTCAGAGCCAGTGCGAAGACCAGCACGAAGGAGACGAGGATCACCACCGTTGCCATAAGGCGGCTGAGGCCGATCCGTTCCAGCCGGTCGGCGACCGGATCGAGGAAATAGGCGACCGCCATGCCGGCGATGAACGGCAGCAGGATCGTGCTGAAGATATAGATAAAGGCGATGAAAACGACGAGCACGATCACCCAGAAGGTGACTTGACGCTTGAGGCTCGCCCCGCTGACCTTTTGCTCCATCGTCTTCCCCGTTACTCCGCGCCCGTTTGCCGTGTGCTTAGGACATAGGATGATGCCGCAATTATGGTCAAGTCTGCGGCCGGAAATCTGCCCTGAGCAATGGGAAGCGGGGAAAATCGAAGGGTTTGCGGCGCTTGCGCCTTGCATAAAGGCCCCTATCATGCAATGGCGACCCGATCAAAGCCCTGTCATAATGGACGGGCGGCCATCGGAGGCGGAAGCATGAGCCAGTCTGGAAAAAACGGTCTGACCTATAGCGACGCGGGTGTCGATATCGACGCCGGCAACCTGCTGGTCGAGAAGATCAAGCCTGCCGTCCGTTCGACGCGCCGGCCGGGTGCCGATGGCGAGATCGGCGGCTTCGGCGGCCTGTTCGACCTCAAGGCCGCCGGCTTTACCGATCCGGTACTGGTCGCCGCCAATGATGGCGTTGGCACCAAGCTGAAGATCGCGATCGACGCCAACTATCACGACACCGTCGGCATCGACCTCGTTGCCATGTGCGTGAACGATCTGGTCGTCCAAGGCGCCGAACCGCTGTTCTTCCTCGATTACTTCGCCACCGGCAAGCTCGACCCCGACCAGGGAGCGGCGATCGTCGGCGGCATCGCTGCCGGCTGCCGCGATGCAGGCTGTGCGCTGATCGGCGGCGAGACTGCGGAAATGCCGGGCATGTATTCCCACGGCGATTACGATCTGGCCGGCTTTGCCGTCGGTGCGGCCGAACGCGGTCAGCTGCTGCCGTCCGGCGATATTGCCGAAGGCGACATCATTCTTGGCCTCGCCTCATCAGGCGTTCACTCCAACGGCTTCTCGCTGGTGCGCAAGATCGTCGAGCTTTCTGGCCTCGGCTGGGATGCGCCGGCTCCCTTCGCCGAAGGCAAGGCGCTCGGCGAAGCGCTGCTGACGCCGACGCGCATCTATGTAAAGCCACTACTCAAGGCGATCCGTGAAACCCATGCCCTCAAGGCTCTCGCCCATATCACCGGCGGCGGGTTCCCGGAGAATATTCCGCGCGTACTGCCGAAGCATCTCGCCGCCGAGATCGATCTGGCCGCCGTCAAGGTGCCGCCGGTCTTCTCCTGGCTTGCCAAGACGGGCGGCGTCGAGGCCAAGGAAATGTTGCGCACCTTCAACTGCGGCATCGGCATGATCGTGGTCGTCGCTCAGGAAAATGTCGACGCCGTGAAGGCCGCGCTTGAAGCTGAAGACGAAGCGGTCGTTACCCTTGGCCGCATGATTGCCCGCGAAGAAGGCGCTCCCGGCACCGTCTACAAGGGCACGCTCGCTCTATGACCACGCCGCGCAAACGCGTCGTCGTCTTCATCTCGGGCGGCGGCTCCAACATGCTGGCTCTTCTGAAAGCCACCAAGGCAGTGGACTATCCAGCGGAGATCGTCGGCGTCATCTCCGACAAGGCGGATGCGGGCGGGTTGGCAAAAGCCGCGGCTGAAGGCATTGCGACCTTCGCTTTCGTGCGCAAGGAATTTGTCAGCAAGGAAGCCCATGAAGAGGCGATCCTTTCGCAGCTGGAAGCCCTCTCCCCCGACATCATCTGCCTTGCCGGTTATATGCGGCTGCTCTCGGGCCGCTTCATCCAGGCCTATGAGGGCCGGATCATCAATATCCATCCGTCGCTGCTGCCGCTTTTTCCCGGCCTGCACACGCATCAGCGCGCGATCGACGCCGGCATGCGCATCGCTGGCTGCACCGTGCATTTCGTCACCGAGGGCATGGACGAAGGTCCTGTCGTCGGCCAGGCTGCCGTGCCTGTCTTGACCGACGATACCGCCGACAGCCTTGCCGCCCGCGTACTTACAGTCGAGCATCAGATCTATCCGCAATCGCTGCGGCTTCTGGCGGAAGGCAAGGTCAGGATGGAAGGCGGCAAGGCCATAAGCCTCGGCAAAACGCCTGCTGTCGATGGACGGCAGGTTTTGTCACTGCTTGGGGACATAGGTTAAATAAGGAATTCCGGCGGCAAGCAGTCCCCCTCATCCGCCGCTCTCAATCGCCCTTCCTCAAGCCGCAATTGCCATCAGCGGATGCAGCGTGCCGTCGCTATAGACGATGCGGCCGCCGCGGAAGGTTGCGCGGATGCGGTGAACCGAGCCGGGCTCGACGGCGACCAGATCGGCAAGCTGACCGACAGCAATCTCACCGCGATCCGTCAGACCGGCCGAACGGGCAGCGTTGGAGGTTGCCGTCGCAACCGCCGCCGGCAGACCGCCGGCAACAACATCGGCGATCTTAAAGATCGCCGGCACAAAGGCCGCCGGGTGATAATCAGCCGCGATGATGCCGAGCAGGCCGGAGCGCGCCGCATTCAGGGCGCTGAGATTGCCGGACATGGACTGGCCGCGCAGTGCGTTCGGCGCGCCCATCAGGGTCCAGAGACCGCGACGGCAGGCTTCCTCCGCGGCAGGTCCCGTCACCGGAAATTCGCTGATCGTCACGCCGAGATCGTGCATCGCGGCGACTTTTTCGGCACTGTCGTCGTCATGCGAGGCGAGCGATAGCTTGTGCTTCAGCGCAAGTTCAACCACGTCATGCAGCTTGCGTTCGATCTCAGGGTCCTCGCGCTGTGCGATGCGCTTTGCCACAACCTCCTCGGCCGCCTCGCGCGACATGGACCGACGCTCGGACATGCTGCGGATATAGCTTTCGATGTCGTTATACTGCCCCTGCCCCGGCGTGTGGTCGGTGAGCGAAATCATATCGACGGAGCCTTCTTCCAGCAGCCGCTCCAGGGTCGGCGCCGCGCCGAGATTGGTGATTTCGTAGCGTGCATGGACACGGTGGTCGATCAGGAGCTCATCGCGCAGGCTGCCGATGCCGCGGATCACCGCCGAGGTGGTTTCGAGCGAACGGACATGGCCGTAGACGCTTTCGGTCGCAAAGGAGAGCGCCGCAAAGGCCGTGGTGACGCCAGCCGCCGCCAGCTTCTTGTCCAGCTCGTGAATGCCGAAATCGATCGGCATCATCGCATTCGGCCGCGGCGCGATCTCGCGCTCCACCATGTCACAATGCAGATCGACGAAGCCCGGCATCAGCAAGCGGCCACCGCCATCGAACGTTGGCTGCGCCACCGGCTCCGAGCGGATTTCGGCAATCACGCCGTCCTCAATGCGCACTGCGCCCTTCTCGATGACTTCATGAGGAAGAACGAGCGTGAAATTGCTGAACCACATCGGCTTTCTCCTGAAACATCCATAAGCGAAGGAAGGGCGGAAGCATTCGAGTGTCTTCGGCCGCACGCCCCGGTAAGCTCGATTCGTGACAATGTGATGAATGGGAGAGCAAGCTCCCACCCACGCAGCCGCCTATTTCAGGCTGGCGACATTCAAGGCCGCCCATTGCAGCAGCATGATCGTCTTGGCGTCACAGATATCGCCGGTCTCGATCATGACAATCGCATCGGGCAGGCGAACTTCCAGCACCTCTATATCCTCATGCTCTTCCGCAAGCCCGCCGCCATCGGCAACACGGTCGGACGTGTCAATCACGGCGGCGAAGAAATGAATGACCTCCGTCGAGGAGCCGGGCGAGGTCATCGCCTTGAACAGGAAGCGGACGTCGCGCACGCGAAAGCCGGTCTCCTCCATAGCCTCGCGGCGGATCGCGGCTTCCGGCTGGTCGCCGTCGAGCAATCCGGCGGGCACTTCGATCATCCAGGACGTCTCGCCGACCAGCCGGGCCGGCAGACGGTATTGCCGAACGAGCACCACGGTTTCGCGCTTGGGATCATAGAGGAGGATGCAGGCCGCCGGCGTGCGATGATAGACCTCGCGCTTCAGGCGATGTCTTTCGCCTCGTGAATCCGTGTAATCGACCTCAAAGGTACTCAGCCGCGTCCATTGGTCCGCCAGCGTCTTTTCGCTGACGATCTCGGCTTTCGCGTTTTCGAATTTACTCATGCCACGTCCTTGCGAAGCCATACCTTGTTGTCGTGGACAGCCGCGCCGCCATAGGGCGCGACCGGGTCCGCGCCGGTGAGCACATTGATCCCCTCGCCGTCGACATGAGCCTTGTTCGGCCAGAGCCCCTCGGCGATCAGCACACCGGGTCTCACTTCCGTCGTCACGCGGGCGTGGAGGCGGATATCGCCGCGGCTATTGCCGATGCGGATCAGCTCGCCATTGACGATATCGAGCCGCTCGGCGTCGGCCGGATTGATCATCACCTCGGGGCGGCCTTCCTTCTGCCGTGACGTCTTCGTTTCCGCGAAACTTGAATTCAGGAAATTGCGCGAGGGCGAGGTCGCGAGCCGGAAAGGATGCTCGGGGTCGGCCACCTCGATCACATCGACCTGGTCCGGAAACTCCGGCAGTTCGACGTGAGGGCCGAGCAGACCGACGGATGCTGGCGGACGGTTCGGCGCCGGCTGATTGGTCCAATCGGGGCGAAAGCGGAACTTGCCGTCGGGATGAGCGAAGCCGTTGACGAAATGTGCCTCCTCGAAATCCGGCTGGCGGTCGAACCATTTGTGTTCGAGGAAGTAATCGTAATCCGGCAGGCCGCTCCTCGACAGAATCCTGTCGATCATCTCGCGGGCGGAGAAGCCGAAACCGGGGCGATCCGCGACGCCGAGGCGTTTGGCGAGCTCCTCGATGACGAAGAGATTGCTGCGAACGGTCGGCGGCGGCTCGACAAGCTTGGGACCGAGCAGGATGTGGTTCTGCCCGCCGGCGCGGTAGATGTCGTCATGCTCGACGAACATGGTGGCGGGGATGACGATATCCGCCATCTCGGCCGTATCGGTCATGAACTGCTCGTGTACCGCCACGAAGAGGTCAGAGCGGGCAAAGCCGCGCTTCACCAGCCGCTGCTCCGGCGCAATATTCACCGGATTGGTGTTCTGGATAAGCATCGCGGTCACCGGGCCGCGATGGCGCAGCGCCACGGCATCGCCGGTCAAAGCGCGGCCGATCTGCGACTGATCGATCATGCGGATATCCTGATCCTTCATGGCGCGGCCGGTGAGTTCGCTCGCGTCCATGCGGAAGATATCGCTGTTCGAATGAAAGGCGCCGCCGCCTTCATATTGCCAGGAACCGAGAACTGTGGCGATCGAGGCTGTCGCATGCATGGCGATCGCGCCATTGCGCTGACGGGTAAAGCCGTAGCCGAGGCGGAAGTAGGTCTTCTTCGTCGTTCCCACGAGCTTGGCGAAAGCTTCGATCTCATCAACCGAAAGGCCGGTGATGCCAGCAGCCCATGCCGGGGTCTTCGACTTCAAATGCTCTTCGAGGCCGGCGGGATCGTCGGCATATTTGGCCATGTAGTCGCGGTCGGCATAGCCATCGCGGAAGGCGATGTGCATGACGGCGCACGCAAGGGCCGCATCCGTGCCCGGCTTAACGATCAAGGCCATATCGGCCTGCTTCATCGTCGGGTTGTCGTAAATATCGACGACGACGATCTTGGCGCCGCGCTCCTTGCGGGACTTCACCGCATGGGTCATGACATTGACCTGCGTCGCCACGGCATTCGTGCCCCATATGACGACGCAATCCGTGCGGCCCATTTCCCGCGGATCGGGGCCGCGCAGCACGCCTGTCGCCATGGTGAAGCCGGTCCAGGCCGGATTGGTGCATATCGATGAGAAGAAGCCGGAATAGCGCTTGGCATGGCGCAGCCGCTCGATGGAGTCGCGCTGCACCCAGCCCATCGTTCCCGCATAGAAATAAGGCCAGATCGCCTCACTGCCGTCTTTCGCTTCCGCCTTCACGAAGGCCTCGGCGATTTCATCCAGTGCCGCGTCCCAGGAAAGCTCCTGCCAGCGCCCCTCGCCCTTGGCGCCGGCGCGGCGAAGCGGCTTCATCAGGCGATCAGGATGGTAAAGCCGCTCGGCATAGCGCGCGACCTTGGCGCAAATGACGCCCGAGGTGTAGGAATGGTCGTTTGCCCCGCGAACCCGGCCGATCCTGCCGTCTTCAGTCAGATCGACCTCCAACGCGCAGGTGGAGGGACAGTCATGCGGACAGGCTGTGTGGCCGATGCGCGATTTGGCTTGGATGGGGGTCGCAATGTTCATGATGTTTGTATATTTCAAGCGATGTCCGGCCACTAGAGACAATCCGGCCCATCTCAACAATTCATGCGGACTTCACCGACAATGAACTATCGGCACATCTACCACGCGGGCAATTTTGCCGATGTCTTGAAACACGTTGTTCTCGCGCGCCTCGTCCGCTACATGCAGAACAAGGACAAGGCGTTTCGAGTTCTCGACACGCATGCCGGCATCGGACTTTACGATCTCTCCTCCGAGGAAGCGCAGAAGACCGGCGAGTGGCGCGATGGCATCGGCAGGGTGTTGGAGGCGGAACTCGTGCCGCAGGTCGCCGAGCTTCTGGAGCCCTATCTTGCCGCCATCCGGGAATTGAACCCCGAAGGCGGCGTCAGGCTCTATCCCGGCTCGCCGAAACTCGCCCGCATGCTGTTTCGCCCGCAGGACCGGCTTTCGGCGATGGAACTGCATCCGGACGATTTCCAGCGGCTGCATCGCCTTTTCGAGGGCGACCACCACGCTCGTATCACCGAACTCGACGGCTGGCTGGCGCTCGGCGCGCATCTGCCGCCGAAGGAAAAGCGCGGCATCGTGCTCGTCGACCCGCCTTTCGAGGAAGAAGGCGAATATGAGCGACTGATCGACGGCCTCGCAAAGTCCTGGCGCCGCTTTCCCGGCGGCACCTATTGCCTCTGGTATCCGATCAAGAAGGATGCGCCGATCAAGCCTTTCCACGAGGCGCTACAGGCGCTGGAAATTCCGAAAATGCTCTGCGCCGAGCTGAGCGTCAAAAGCGATCGCGGCTTCACCGGGCTTACCGGCTCCGGCCTCATCATCGTCAATCCGCCCTTCACGCTCAAGGACGAGCTGCATGCTCTGCTGCCGGCCTTGAAGGATATTCTGGCGCAGGACCGCTTCGCCTCGCAGCGCGCCTTCTGGCTGCGCGGCGAACATTGAGACTTTTCACATACATATCCCACAGGTGATTTCATGAGACTTCTTTGCTCGCCCACCTCCCCCTTCTCCAGCAAGGTGCGCATGGCGGCCCGCCATCTCGGCATCAAGCTCGAGGAAATCCACGTCGACACGAATGCCGGTCCAACACTGCTGATCGACAACAACCCGCTCGGCAAGATCCCGACATTGCTGATCGGCGACGGTGAGGCCATTTTCGACAGCCGCGCCATCATGCATTATTTCGACCGGCGCGAGGGCGGGCTCTATCCTTCGAAGAGGGGTAAACGCACCGAAATTGAGGTTCTGGAAGCGCTGATCGACGGCACCAACGAGTGCCTGCTGTCGATCGTCTACGAGCGGCGCCTTCGCGAACCCGAGAAGCAGCATCAGCCCTGGATCGACCGCCAGTGGACAAAGGTCAGCCGCGCCCTCACCCATCTCGACGCCGAGCCGCCGAAGATCGGCAAGAAGCTGCATGCGGGTCACTTCGCGCTTGCCTCCCTCATCGGCTATCTGCAGCTCCGCTTCGAAGGGCAATGGGAAGGGGACTATGCGGGATTGACGGACTGGGCACGCAAGTTCGAGAAGCATTTCCCCGATTTTCCGGCGATGAAGCCGCAAGTCTGACGCCGTCGACTCAGCCCTGGCGGGCAGCGTCGGCCTTTACGAAATCGACGAAGGCGCGCAGAGCCGTCGGCAACTGCCTGCGGCTCGGATAATAGAGAAAGAATCCGGGATAATAAGGACACCAGTCCTCAAGCACGCGGATCAGCCGGCCATCCCGCAAGGCCGGTAGCGCGTGATCTTCAAATACGAAGGCAAGACCGGAGCCATTGATAGCGGCATCCAGCATGATATCGAGATCGCCAAGCGTGAGCGGCCCCTGCACCTCGATCTCCAGCTCGATGCCCCCGCGCTCGAACTCCCAGCGATAATAGGTGCCGCTCGCGAAACGGTAGCGGATGCAGGGGTGATCCTTCAGATCGTGGGGCGTGAGCGGTTTGGGAAAACGCTGAAAATGTTCGGGCGAGCCGACGATCGCCGTCCGCTGGCGAGGCCCGATGGGGACAGCGATCATGTCGGCGGCGATGCGTTCGCCGAACCGTATGCCGGCGTCGAAACCGGAGGCAACCGTATCCACGAGCGCATCGTCCACTACGATTTCGACTTCGATGGCGGGGTAAGTCCTCAGGAACCGCGACACGATCGGCAGCAATACCATCCTGGCTGCAGGACGCGGGGCATTGATGCGCAGCTTGCCATAGGGCTGGCCGCGGAATTTATCGAGATCCTCCAGCGCATCGTCGATATCGAGAAACGCCGGGCGGATGCGATCGAACAGGCGTTCGCCGGCTTCCGTCAAGCCGACGCCACGGGTGGTGCGATTGACCAGCCGCACATCCAGCCGCTCCTCGATGGCGCGCAACGAATGGCTGAGCGCGGAGGGAGTCACCCCCAATTCCACCGCCGCTTTGCGAAAGCTACGGTGTTCGGCAATTGCAAGGAAGATCGCCAGATCTATCGAACGGATGCGTCGCATTGGTGAGATTTTCTCAGCTCTTCATGGAAGAGAAAGTAGATTATCTCAGCGATACCATCAAGCTACCTTTCTCCTGCAAGCGAATTCCACCTATGGAATTGCAAACTCACGAAGGAGAAAGCCATGCGTGTTTGGTTCATTACGGGTGCATCCCGCGGGTTCGGTGCCCTTATCACTCAAGAAGCCCTCACCGCCGGCGACGCCGTTGTCGCTACAGCTCGCAATCCCGTTGGGCTGGCGGAGAAGTTCGGCAATCACCCGAACCTCCTATCCGTCGCCCTCGACGTATGGAGCGAGGCGCAGGCCCATGAAGCCGCCGAGATCGCCGTCAAGCGTTTCGGCAAGATCGACGTCCTTGTCAATAATGCCGGCTACGGGCTTCTGGGTGCCGTGGAGGAAGCAACTGCCGAGGAAATCGAAAAGCTCTATGCGACCAACGTCTTCGGCCTGCTGAAGGTCACGCGCGCCGTCCTGCCGCACATGCGCCGGCAGCGTTCGGGCCATGTCATCAACATGTCCTCGGTCGGCGGTTATCAGAGCTTTGCCGGCTGGGGCGTCTATTGCTCGACAAAGTTCGCCATCGAAGGCCTATCCGAAGCGATGGCAGCGGAGTTGCAGCCGCTCGGCATCCAGGTCACCGTTGTCGAACCCGGCTTTTTCCGCACCGACTTCCTTGATGAAAGCTCGCTTGCAGTCAGCCCGAGTTCGATTGTCGACTACAGGGACACTCCGGCCGGAGCGATGCGCGATTTCGCGGCCGACCATAATCACGCTCAGCCCGGCGATCCCAAACGTCTTGCAAAATCGATGATCACGCTTGCCCATTCGGCCAACCCGCCTCTGCGCATGCCTTTCGGCTCGGATACGGTCGGCGCGATCGAGACCAAGAACGAATATGTCTCCAGAGAGCTGGCCGATTGGCGCGAACTGGCCGTCTCGACTGACTTCCCGAAGGAGGCCGCCTAGACATTCCGAGGCGTAATGCAAAAAAGCCGGGGTTTTCACCCCGGCCTTTTCTTCAGGCTATGCCTTCAGATAATTAGAACTTGACGCCGATACCGACCTTTACGCTCTGCTCGTCGTAACCGCGAGAGAAGCGACCGGAGTCGAGGTCGAAATTCTTCTTGCCGTAGTCCGTGTAGCGGTACTCAAGGCGAGCGGTGATGTTGTTGGTGATGAAGGTTTCAGCACCTGCACCAACCGTGTAACCAACAGCCGTCTTGCTGTCGGACGAGGTAGTGTCTTCAAGCTTGTTCTGAGCGAGCGCCAGACCGGCCGTGCCGTACAGCATGAACGGGTTAAAGTCGTAGCCGATACGACCGCGAACCGAGCCATTGACGCCATTCTTGGCGGTCAGACCGTTGCGGGTGCTGTCAATGCCTGCATAGCCGAGGTCTGCTTCAACGCCGTATACGATCTGGCCCTGCTGCCAGTTGTAGCCGGTGAAAGCCTGGCCGCCGAAGCCATAGCCGTTGCCATTGTGGCTGAAATGACCTTTGCTCCAGTCGCCTGCACCGCCGATGTAGAAGCCGGACCAGTTGTTGACGGCCGGAGCTGCTTCCTGAGCGACGGGCGGCTGCGGAATCTGCTCGACAGCGTCAGCGGCGTGAGCTGCGGTGTAGCCACCGAGGGCGAGAGTGGAGACCATGAGGGTCTTGATAAGAGTACGCATACTTTTCTCCTTTCAGGCCCGTGTGCTTCGCTTACTGTCTTCGACTGTGAAGCGCCACGAGCAATTAAACATATCCCTCCCGGATCGAGGTTGAAATTGGAATGCAAATGAGGAATTGGAAGAGCCAAAATATGATATCATTGTGGCACAGAGGTGGCTGAATTTCGATGTTGCTTCATCGCAACAGAGGAATTATTAACCATAACCAATGGTTAAAGCATGTATACTTATTTTAAACTAAATATATCGCAAGTTTTACATAAGAAATTCCGAAGCGTGTCATTTGCTCACACATCTTTTCATATGGTGTATCGACGCCCTATATGAACATCGATCGGGTAACGACGAGCAGAAGGCGATCTCTTGAGCCAGGAAAAACTACGCACGGCGCTGATAACCGGCGCGTCCAAAAGAATAGGTCTGGCAATTGCCGAGGATTTATCGGCTCATGGCTTCGCGGTGGCGTTGCATGCCCATCAGTCCCTTGCCGAGGCGGAAGAAATTGCGGCGAAACTGCGGCAAGCGGGCCGAAAGGCGATTGCGATCAAGGCCGATCTGCGAGATTTGGCCGAGACGTCAACCCTTGTCGAAAGGGCCGCGGATGCTCTTGGTCCGCTCGATCTTCTGGTCAACAACGCCTCGGCTTTCCTCGGTGATTCCGCCGATCATTTCGACGCCGAAGCCTTCGAGGCGCACTTCGCCGTGCACGTGCGCGCGCCATCCATTCTGGCTGCCGATTTCGTCCGGCAGCTTCCCGAACCCTATCCGGGCCTGATCGTCAACATGGTCGATCAGCGGGTCTGGGCGCTTAATCCCCGCTTCTATTCCTATACGCTGTCGAAAGCTGCTCTCTGGACCGCAACCCAGACGATGGCGCAGAGCTTTGCGCCGCGTATCCGCGTCAATGCGATCGGCCCAGGTCCGACGGTGCGCAGCGTGCGGCAGAGCGAGGAGGACTTTCAAGCGCAGATCGACGGCCTCATATTGAAGGCGGCGCCGAGGCTCGAAGAATTCGGCCGGACCATCCGCTTTCTTTTTGACACGCCCTCGATCACGGGCCAAATGATAGCGCTCGATGGCGGCCAGCACCTTGCCTGGGAAACGCCAGACGTGTCGGAGAGTGCGGAATGAATGGAAGAAAGCTGCCCGATGGCGGCGTTCTCTATGACGAATCAGAGGATATCGAAGACGACATCGAGGTGGAGGGCGATGCCGCCGCCTCCCCTGTTGCGCCTGTCGATTGGAATGAAGGCGGCAAGAACGAGACCGGGCTTCGCGGCGCCGAACTGATCGCCGAATTCGTCAAGCGGCTGCCGAACAATCCCGGCGTTTATCGCATGTTCAACGAAGCCGGCGACGTACTCTACGTCGGCAAGGCGCGAAACCTGAAGAAGCGCGTTTCCAACTACGCTCTGGGCAAGGTGCACTCCAACCGCATCGCCCGTATGGTGCGCGAAACCGCCAATATGGAATTCGTCACCACGCGCACGGAGACGGAAGCGCTGCTGCTGGAAGCGAATCTCATCAAACGCTTGCGCCCGCGCTTTAACGTGCTGCTGCGGGACGACAAATCCTTCCCCTATATTCTGATCACGGGCGATCATCGCGCGCCAGCGATCTTCAAGCATCGCGGCGCCCGCGCCCGTAAGGGGGATTATTTCGGGCCCTTCGCTTCGGCTGGTGCGGTCGGGCGCACCATCAATTCGCTGCAGCGCGCCTTTCTGATCCGCACCTGTACCGATAGCGTCTTCGAGACGCGCACGCGGCCCTGTCTGCTCTATCAGATCAAGCGCTGTTCCGGCCCCTGCACCCATGAGATCAGCGATGCAGGCTATGCGGAACTAGTACAGGAAGCGAAGGACTTCCTTTCCGGCAAGAGCCAGAACGTCAAGGCGCATATGGCCGAGGCGATGAATGCCGCCGCCGAAGATCTGGATTTCGAGCGCGCCGCGATCTTTCGCGATCGGCTTGCCGCGCTCTCGCATGTGCAGAGCCATCAAGGCATCAATCCGGCCGGAGTGGAGGAAGCAGATGTCTTCGCCATCCATCACGAGGGCGGCATTTCCTGCATCCAGGTCTTCTTCTTCCGCACCGGGCAGAACTGGGGCAATCGCGCTTATTTCCCCAAGGCCGATCCATCGCTCTCGGGCGCCGAAGTGCTGAACGCGTTCCTTGCGCAATTCTATGATGACAAGCCCGTGCCGCGGCAGATCCTGCTGTCGGAGACCATCGAGGAAATGGAACTTTTGGCGGCAGCGCTTACCGAGAAAGCCGGCCACAAGGTCGCGATCCTCGTGCCGCAGCGCGGCGAAAAGCGCGATCTGGTCGAGCATGTCATCGCCAATGCGCGCGAGGCGCATGGCCGCAAGCTGGCGGAAACCGCCTCGCAATCGCGGCTGCTCGAAGGTTTCAAGGAAACATTCAAGCTTCCCTATGTGCCGCAGCGCATCGAGATCTACGACAACTCCCATATCATGGGCACGAATGCGGTTGGCGGCATGGTGGTGGCCGGGCCGGAAGGCTTCGTCAAAAACCAGTACCGCAAATTCAACATCAAATCGACCGACATCACGCCGGGCGACGACTTCGGCATGATGCGCGAGGTCATGACCCGCCGGTTCTCACGCCTCCTGAAGGAGGAAGGAAAGCCTGAGCGGACAGCTGCCGCAGAAGCATCCGGCACCGATGCAGCCGACCAGCCCTTCCCGGCCTGGCCAGATGTCATCCTCATTGATGGCGGCCAGGGGCAGATGACGGCCGTACGCGCCATTCTCGAGGAGCTCGGGATCACCGACAGCGTCATCGCCATCGGCGTCGCCAAGGGCGTCGACCGCGAGGCCGGGCGCGAGCGCTTCTTCGCTCCAGCGCGCGAAAGTTTCTCGCTGCCGCCGCGCGATCCCGTGCTCTATTTCATCCAGCGCATGCGCGACGAGGCGCACCGCTTCGCGATCGGCTCGCATCGTGCCCGGCGCAAGAAGGAGATGGTTAGAAATCCGCTGGACGAGATCGGCGGCATCGGCCCTTCGCGCAAGCGCGCGCTGCTGCAGCATTTCGGCACCGCCAAAGCCGTATCGCGGGCAGCGCTATCGGATCTGATGGCGGTGGAGGGCATATCGGAAACCGTGGCGCGGCAGGTCTACAACCATTTCCACGAGGACGCCGCGAAATAAGCAATGCCGGTCGCAAATTCCACGCAATGGCGGTGAAAAAACAGAAACAATATTGACGATAAGGTCGCCCAACCATCATCTATGACTTGATCCCAAAAAGTGCGAAGCGGTTTTTGGAGAAGATCAAGAAAATCAAATGCTCGGAGCGCGATGAAACCCGAAATCGAGGCTCATCGCGATCCGCCGAGACAACCGAAACGAAACGATTTCCATGGCTTCGCGCGCTTACAGCATCCCCAACCTGCTCACCTACGGCCGCATCCTTTGCGTTCCTCTGATCGTTCTTTGCTTCTTCGTCGAAGGCAAGCTGGAGGGTTCCGATTTCGCCCGCTGGGTCGCGCTCTGGATCTTCGTCATCGCCTCGATCACCGATTTCCTCGATGGTTATCTTGCACGCATCTGGAACCAGACCTCCAATATCGGCCGCATGCTCGATCCGATTGCCGACAAACTGCTGGTCTCGGCGATCCTGCTTCTGGTCGCTGCCGACGGCACCATTGCCGGCTGGTCGCTCTGGGCCGCCATCATCATTCTCTGCCGCGAAATCCTCGTCTCCGGCCTGCGCGAATATCTGGCGGCATTGAAGGTCAGCGTTCCCGTGACGCGGATCGCGAAATGGAAGACAACCGCCCAACTCGTTGCCATCGCTTTCCTTCTGGCTGGGCCGGCAGGCGACAAGGTGCTACCCTATACGACGGAAATTGGCATCGTCCTGCTCTGGGTCGCAGCGCTTTTGACCATCTATACCGGCTACGATTATTTCCGGGCCGGGCTGAAGCATGTCGTGGATGAGGAATGATGACGAAGCTCGTCTATTTCGCCTGGGTGCGCGAGCGGATCGGCAAAGCGGAGGAAGAGATTTCCCTGCCCGCCGATGTCGTTACCGTCGGCGATCTCCTGAGTCATTTGAAGGGCTTGGGCGAAGAATACGAGGCGGCACTTCAATTCCCCCAGGCGATCCGCGTCGCGATCAATATGGAGCACGCCGAGCACGATGAGCCGATCGCCGGAGCGCGGGAGATCGGGCTCTTTCCGCCGATGACAGGGGGATAAGTCGATGGCTATTCAGCCGGTAGTCCGCGTTCAGCGCGAGGATTTCGATCTCCAGGCGGAGATCGATCGGCTGACCGACGGGCGGCGCGATATCGGCGCTGTCGTGACCTTCTCGGGCCTCTGTCGTGACGAAGGGGGCGCGCTCGGTGCCCTCGAACTCGAACATTATCCCGGCATGGCGGAAGCGGAGATCACCCGCATCGCCAAGCTCGCCATCGAGCGTTTCGAACTTCTCGGCCTCACCGCTATCCATCGCTACGGCAAGATCGCGCCCGGCGAGAACATCGTGCTCGTCATTGCCGCGGCACCGCATCGCCAGGCCGCCTTCGACGGCGCCAATTTCGTCATGGATTTCCTGAAAACCTCCGCGCCATTCTGGAAGAAGGAACACGGCAAGGATGGCACGCAAGGCGGTTGGGTTTCCGCCAAGGATGCCGACGATGCCGCGCGGGCCAAGTGGGCTGGTAACAAGTAGGCTTCAGGGCACCACTCGTTCACGGCGGCTCAACACCAGCAGCAGCACCAGCAACGAGAAGATGACGAAATCGCGCCAAAGGAACGGACCGTAAGCTCCCCACATCGTCTCCGTCAGGCCGAGGAGCGCAGCCCCGCCGGCCGACTTCAGCGGCTCGGAATAGCCGCCGACCGCCGCAATCATCAGCACCTTCAGCCCGAACATCAGCCCTGCGCCGAAATCCATGGTTCCGTAGTAGGAAGTGGCGAGCAGACCGCAGATGGTCGCGACCATAGCGGAGGCGACATAGGCCGTCAAAAAGACACGGCTGGCGCTGGCGCCGCACAGTTCGGCTGCAAGCGCGTCATCTGTAACGGCCCGCCAGATGCGGCCCCATCCGGTGCATTTGAGGACATAGGCACCTATAAAGATAACGAGGATCATCAGCACGGTGTTGAGCAGCTGGATTTCCGTCAGCGTCACGCGGAAATCGCCGCTATCCCAGAAGACGACGGCATCGTTCAGGAAGGGCGGCAGCCAGATGCCGCGCGTGTTCGAGGCAAGCCGCGCCGTTTCCATCAGGATGATCATCATGCCGAGTGCTGCGACGATGACCGTGTTCGGCGATTTGCGCGATAGCGGTAGCATGATCGCCCGACCGACCAGAAAGCTGGTGCCGATCGTATAGCCGACGGCGATCACGGCCCCGAAAGCAAAGGCAGCCGGCAGGATGAGATACATCTTCGTATAACCGACGTCCGTGAAGAGCACGAGCATCTGGCCGGCAAAGGCGAAGAGCGCGCCATAGGTGATATCGGCCCGCTTCATGACCCCGAAGGCAATGGAATAGCCGAAGGCCAGCGTCGCATAAAGTGCAGCGAGCGGAACGGCATTCGCCAATTGCTGCAGAAGATAGGCCATTCCACCCCTCCGAAGAACCAGCAAATAGTAACTGGCAAAAATCATTTTACCAGTTATAATTTTTGTTATGAGCTTTACCTGGACCCCACATCGCTTTTCCGGTGGCGCGCTTGCGCTCGATGTCGCCAACAGCGTGATCCTGCGCCATGACGACGAGCGCCGGATCGACCGTTTCGAGGCGGCAGGACAGATGGATAGCTTTCCGAAGGCGGCAGCCAATTTCTGCGCCGAACGGGCTCTCTTCGGCGATATCCTGCCGGTGAAGCGGGAAAACCGAACCGATTTCATCGCACTCCGCGAATTGATCGATCGTTATTTCCGGGCACGCGTCCTTGGGGAGGCTGCCGATCTGCTGCTCGCCGATCTGCTTGCGGCATTGGCTGGGGTCCTGAAGCGCGCGTCCTCCGATGGGCTCGATGCCGCAACCGTGCATTCGACGCTGCGCCTCATCGCCATGCCCGATCCGGAACGAATGAAAATATGCCGCAACTGCGGCTGGCTTTTTATCGACCGCAGCAAGAACAAGAGCCGCGCCTGGTGCGACATGGCAGTCTGCGGCAACCGGGCCAAAGCCAGCCGGCACTACCGGCGCAAGAAGGAGGAGACTGCGCCATGACAATAAGAAGGGTTATGCTGACGACGATAAGTGTCGGGATCATCGCCGGCCTGGCGCTGGCCGGCTGCCAGAGGAAGGAAGACGAAGGCCCGACCCAGCTCACCGGCCGTCTCTTCATCTTCAACTACCGGGTGGCGAGCGCGAGCTACATGATCACGCTCAAGAAGATCGCCCCGATCCCCGAGGGAACAAAGGCGATCGCGGAATTCGAAAACCCAGCCGGCGGCGATCCGCTTGTCGTCAACCAGAAGATCTATACATTCTGGGACAAGATCACGCTGGAAAGTCCGGATCTCCATTGCGTCCGCAAGGACCGCCCTTACTCCGTCTCGATCAAGCTGGTCGATGCCAGCGACAAGACGATCCAGACGATCAAGACCGAGGTCAAATCCGATCTGGACCAGACCGTGCTGCCGACGAAGCCACTGGTCGTCGGCCCGGTCTATACCGCCAATCCAGATGTCTTCAAGGGCGATGGCAGCGCCGATTATGGACATGATGCCGCCTGCCCGGCATGAAAAAAGCCGGGACGCGAGGTCCCGGCTTTCATGAGTCATTTCAAATCGTTCAGCGCTGAAGCTGAAAGGCTAAATCAGCCGACGATTTCGGTTTCGGAGAACCAGTAGGCGATTTCGACGGCAGCCGTTTCCGGAGCGTCCGAACCGTGAACGGAGTTTTCGCCGATCGACAGAGCGAAGGTCTTGCGGATCGTGCCCTCGTCAGCGTTGGCCGGGTTGGTCGCGCCCATGATTTCGCGGTTCTTCAGGATGGCGTTTTCGCCTTCGAGAACCTGAACGATGGTCGGGCCCGAGGTCATGCCTTCAACGAGTTCGCCGAAGAACGGCCGTTCCTTGTGAACGGCGTAGAAGCCTTCAGCTTCGCGCTTGCTCATCCAGACACGCTTGGAGGCGATGACGCGCAGGCCGTTGTCTTCAAAAACCTTGGTGATGGCGCCGGTCAGGTTGCGCTTCGTCGCGTCCGGCTTGATCATCGAGAAAGTACGTTCAATCGCCATGGGTCCGTTCCTTGTAATCAGAGAAAAGTGGGCGGTCTTTACCTGCCCCAAGGCCCGAAAACAAGGGGGATGGGCCAATTTCACGCCGCTGTCACAGTCCAGGCATCCGATTCGCAATCGACCGATGGCATTGCGACGGTTTATTCGCAAACTCGGCGGCAACATCGCCGCACCATTGAGGAGAGGTCATATGCTCAAACATTTCAGGATGCTTGCCGACTACAATCGTTGGGCCAATGTTCAGGTCTACAACGCCGCGGCAGACCTCAGCGACGCGGAATTCCACGAGGATCGCGGCGCGTTCTTCGGTTCGCTCCACGGAACGCTGAACCATCTGCTTGTCACGGATCGGCTGTGGATGCACCGTTTCAACGGCACCGGCGGGGTGCCGGCGTCACTCGAGACCGTCCTTCACGACACGCTTAAAGGACTCTACAGCTTACGGGAGGTGGAAGATCGAAATATCATCACCTGGCTGGAAACACTCGATGCCGACGCGCTTGCCGTCGATCTCACCTATACCTCGATCCTTCGACCGGGCGCCATCACCGTTCCCCTCCATGCGGCGGTAGCACATATGTTCAACCACCACACTCACCACCGCGGTCAGTGCCATACCATCCTCACATCCATGGGCAAGCCGTCGCTGGTGCTGGACCTGCTGAACTTCCTGCGCAGTGAAGGAACACGCTGGATGTGAACGAAAAGCGAATTGCTGTTTTCCGCTTTCGCCAAAGCGTTGAGCACCTGCCTCATTTTATTGCGACGCAGCGTGAATAAGGCATTTTGTTCATGTTCCCTTAACCTGCCGACCTGCAGATTGATAAGATATATCAGCTCACGGTCAGAAGCAGGCATGAAGAACTCGCAAACAAGCGTTTCGGCATATTCCATCGATAATGATGAAACGGAAACCGAGCTTGAGATCATCGGCCGCTTCATGACGCGGCTCAAGGTCAAGAACCTGCCGCGCAACTATCAGCTCTTTCACGAGGCGCTTTACGGGCAGGATCGACGTCTTGCCGAAGAAATCGAGGCGCTTGGCCCCCTTCCCTCACAAAGCGGGCTCGACGAAATCGGCCTGAAGTATCGTCTCGTCAGCCATTGCGGGCTGGTGGCGCGCAAATCGGAAAGCGATGCTGCCGAAATGCTCCGCGAAGTCGCAGATCAGCTCGCTAAGGGGCTGATGAAGAAACAGCGATTTAGCCGCGAGACCGAAACGGCAGCGAATGCGAACCCCGCCCTCGACAGCCTCAATGCCTCTCTCAGCAATCTCATGCTCTACGAAACTGAGCTGACCGAGCGGCTGCGCAACTGCGCCAACCTCGCGAAGCCCTCGCAAAAGGCTGGCGCCTAAGCGACTTCGCGCTCTTGCCTTCGGCGTCGAGTTCGGCCAAAACCGCGCCATGATTTCGATTTCAGACCTTTCCGCCCGCATTGCCGGCCGCCTTCTCATCGATCATGCCAGCGTGACGCTTCCGGCGGGCACGAAGGCTGGCCTCGTCGGCAAGAACGGTGCTGGCAAATCCACGCTGTTCAGGATCATCACCGGCGATTTTGCTGCCGAAAGCGGCTCGGTCTCGATCCCGCGCAATGCCCGCATTGGCCAGGTTGCGCAGGAGGCCCCCGGCACCGAGGAACCCCTGATCGATATCGTCCTCGCGGCGGACAAGGAACGCTCCGCACTGCTTGCGGAAGCCGAAACCGCGACCGATCCGCACCGCATCGCCGATATCCAGACGCGGCTTGCCGATATCGATGCGCATTCGGCCGAAGCACGTGCCGCGAGCATCCTCGCCGGCCTCGGCTTCGACCACGAAGCGCAGAAGCGCCCCGCCTCCTCCTTCTCCGGCGGATGGCGCATGCGCGTGGCTCTTGCGGCCGTGTTGTTTTCCGAGCCTGATCTGCTGCTGCTCGACGAGCCGACGAACTACCTCGACCTTGAAGGCACGCTCTGGCTTGAGGACTATATTCGCCGCTACCCTCACACGGTCATCATCATCTCGCACGACCGCGATCTATTGAACACGGCCGTCAACTCCATCGTGCATCTCGACCAGAAGAAACTCACCTTCTATCGCGGCTCCTATGACCAGTTCGAGCGGCAGAAGGCTGAAGCCGATGAGCTGCAGATGAAGGCGAAGGCGAAGAACGACGCAGCGCGCAAGCATTTGCAGAGCTTCATCGACCGCTTCAAGGCCAAGGCTTCGAAGGCAAGGCAGGCGCAATCGCGCATCAAGGCGCTTGAGCGGATGGGTACCGTCGCCGCCGTCATCGAAGACCATGTGATGGGCTTCAGCTTTCCGGAACCCGAAAAGCAGCCTGCCTCGCCGATCGTCGCGATCAGCGGCGGCGCTGTCGGCTATGAGCCCGGCAAGCCGATCCTCAAGCGCCTGAACCTGCGCATCGATGCCGACGACCGCATCGCCCTGCTCGGCTCCAACGGCAACGGCAAATCGACCTTTGCGAAATTCATTTCAGGCCGACTGGGTGCGGAGAGCGGCGAAGTCAGGCTGGCACCGAACCTGAAGATCGGCTTCTTTGCTCAGCATCAGCTCGACGATCTCATTCCGAACCAGACGGCCGTCGAGCATGTCCGCCGCCGCATGCCTGAGACACCGGAGGCGAAGGTGCGCGCGCGCGTCGCGCAGATGGGCTTGGCGACGGAGAAGATGGACACGCAGGTCAAGGATCTCTCCGGCGGCGAGAAGGCACGCCTTCTCATGGGCCTTGCCGCCTTCGACGCACCGAACCTGCTGATCCTCGACGAACCGACGAACCATCTCGATATCGACAGCCGCAATGCGCTGATCCAGGCGCTGAACGATTATTCCGGCGCCGTCATCCTGATCTCGCACGACCGCCATCTGATCGAAGCCACCGTCGATCGTCTCTGGCTGGTGCGCGACGGCACTGTCTCGACCTTCGACGGCGATCTTGAAGAATACCGCAGCCTCGTCGTCGCCAGCCCGAAGTCGAAGGACGAGAAGACCAAGCCGAACGGCATCGACGATTCCGTTTCCAAGGCCGACCAGCGCAAGCTCAACGCCGATCGGCGCGCGTCGCTGGCGCCGCTCAAGAAGAAGATCAACGAAATCGAATCCTTGACCGGCAAGCTTGAGAAATTGATTCAGGCTCTTGATGCAGAACTTGCGGACCCCGCCCTCTACGAGAAGGCGCCGGCAAAGGCTGTGGAAAAGGCAAAGCAGCGCGCCGATGCCGCCGAGAAGCTTGCGGCAGCCGAGGTGCAGTGGCTGGAACTTTCATCGGAATATGAAAGCGGCATGGCCGGCTGAAGCTGACTGCTTGTTAAGGAATTCGCGGTCGCTCCTAACCGATCATTAACCATAACTGCAGAATATGCGCTCAACTTTCATAGACATAGTGTTGAGCGATTCTGATGAACTACCGTCTGTTGCTGGCTGGCCTTGCCGTGTCCCTGGCTCTCGGAGGATGCGCCACGAAGCCAGGCAATGAAGCGTCGCTGAAGAGCAGCTATGCCGCCGAAGAGCCGCGCCACAAGTCTCTGAAAGCCAACGATCCCATCGAGATGGAGCCGAAGAAATGGCTCGTTGCCGATCTCGAAACCCGCGATGACCTGGCCGGCATGAACGGTCCGCACAATCTCGCCGGCCGCACGCTGGAAGTTTCCTCGCTCAAGGATATCAGGCTCGCCGACAAGGAGGTCATTCTGACCTTCGACGATGGCCCGGCTCCCGGCAAGACGGAACGCATTCTGGCCACGCTCGACAAATTCGGTGTCAAGGCGGCATTCATGATGGTCGGCGAAATGGCACAGGCGCATCCGGCGACGGCGCGTGAGGTGCTCGCGCACGGCGATGCGATCGGCAGCCACACCTTCCGCCATCCCGATCTCGACAAGATGACCTTCGACGCGGCGATGACCGAGATCGCCCGCGGCAAGGATGCCGTCACCAAGGCGATCGGCACGGATGTTCCCTTCTTCCGCTTCCCCTATCTCGCCGACTCCAAGCGCCTGCGCTCCGCCATCGCGGCCCGCGACATGATCGTCATGGACGTGGATATCGACAGCAAGGATTACTTCACCTCGACGCCCGCCTCGTTGGTCGATCGCACCATGAAGCAGCTCCATCAGCGCGGCCGCGGTATCGTCCTGATGCACGACATTCACCAGCGAACTGTCAGGATGCTGCCTGCTCTCCTGAGCAGGCTGGAGAATGAGGGCTACAAGGTCGTCACGCTGAAATACAAGCGCGAACCGGGTGCGGCGACCAATCTCGTCGCACAGGCCGGCACCAAGATGGTCCGCTGAACCGGGTCGATACCGAAAAATCTATGACCAATACGGGGCGGGGAAGCACGGTTGCTTCAGCGCCCGTATTTTGGTTTGTTGATGCCTCATCACCATCAGCAATAGAATCCGGAGCCGCCATGCACCTCCACCTCGAACGCGACGACGATCCGCAAACCTTGCAATTCGTCGCCAAAATGGATGCGGACTCCGAGCGGCTGAAGACGCCGGAATTCGAGGCGGATCGCATCGCGATCAAGGACATGATCGAACGCGAGGACCGGCTGATCACCACCACTCGGCGCGGCAACTGGCTGTTCGATTTTCATCGCAGCGCCGATCATCCGCTCGGTCGCTGGTATCGGCTGCCGGCCGATCGCACACCCCTGGCCGATGCGCCGTGGGAACCGATCTTCGATCTCGATGCTTTCTGTGCGCAGGAAGACAGGAAATGGCTCTGGCGCGGCGCCATCACCTGCCCCTGGGAGCCGACGCGCGTGCTGCTTTGCCTTTCCGATGGCGGCTCCGATCCCATTCGCATGCTCGAATTCGATTGCGAGACGAAGAGCATCGTCGAAGGCGGCTTCGACACGCCGGCCGTGCGCAGTCACGCGACCTGGCTCGGCCGTGACGAAATCGCCTATTTCGGCTCCATCGACCGCGAATCCTCGACGCGCGTCGGCCGCCGCTGGGCTACAGCTTCCTGCGGGAAACGATCGTGAAAGGCAAAAACCTCTAGGCCGCCCCTCTTCCGGGTTCGAGCAAAAATCAATGGTTGCACGAGCTTCCGATACGCTTGAAACGCGTCGAGGGGCGTGATTAGCTGCAGCCGTGATCACGAAGAGCGGGCGAGCCCGCCCGCTCGTATCCGGGGGGAGTAATAGATGGATCGTCGTTCATTTCTGCGCAAGGCCGGCGTCGCCGGTGCGGGTTCGGTGGCAGCGGCCGCAACGCTTGCTGCTCCGGCCATTGCCCAGAGCAATCCGAAGATCAATTGGCGCCTGACATCGTCGTTTCCGAAATCGCTCGATACGATCTATGGCGGCGGCGAAGTGCTGTCGAAATATGTGTCGGAGGCCACAGACGGTAATTTCAACATCCAGGTGTTTGCGGCAGGCGAAATCGTGCCTGGCCTGCAGGCGGCCGACGCGACCTCGGCCGGAACCGTCGAGGCCTGCCATTCGGTCGCCTATTATTATTGGGGAAAGGATCCGGTCTGGGCCTTGGGAGCTGCCGTTCCTTTCGCGCTCAACGCCCGCGGCATGAATGCCTGGCAATATCACGGCGGCGGCATCGATCTCTTCAACGAATTCCTGGCGACGCAGGGGCTGATCGGCTTCCCGGCCGGTAATACCGGCGTGCAGATGGGCGGCTGGTTCCGAAAGGAAATCAACACGCTTGCTGATCTCAAGGGCCTGAAGATGCGCATTGGCGGCTTTGCCGGCAAGGTGGTCGAACGCCTCGGTGTCGTGCCGCAGCAGATCGCCGGCGGCGACATCTATCCGGCGCTCGAAAAAGGCACGATCGATGCGGCCGAATGGGTCGGCCCCTATGACGACGAGAAACTCGGCTTCTACAAGGTCGCGCCCTACTACTATTATCCCGGCTGGTGGGAAGGTGGCCCGACCGTGCACGTCATGTTCAACAAGGCGGCTTATGAAGGCCTGCCGAAGGCCTATCAATCGCTGCTGCGCACGGCCGCGCAGGCGACGGACGCGAACATGCTGCAGAAATACGATTATCTGAACCCGGCTGCCATCAAGCGGGTCGTTGCCGAAGGGGCGAAGCTTAGACCCTTCAGCACCGAGATCATGAATGCCTGCTTCGACAAGGCCAACGAGGTCTATGCCGAGATGGAAGCCAACAACCCGACCTTCAAGAAGATCTGGGAATCGATCAAGGGCTTCCGCGGCCAGCACTATCTCTACACCCAGGTCGCCGAATACAGCTACGACGTCTACATGATGACGCTGCAGCGCTCCGGGAAGATTTGAGCGAATGCCGATCTCAAAGGAGGAAACCCCGGAGCGATGTTCCGGGGTTTTTCGTTGTGTTAGATCGACAAGCAGGCCGATGCGCGCCGTGTGCATCAATTAAAAGACGGAGGTTGGCTGAGATCGTTGGCTGGCGACTTCGGCTGATCGCCGGCGCCCTGATCCGCCGGCTTGCCGTCAAGCGGATTGCCGCCTGGAAGCTGCAGCCCCGGCAGACCGAGGCCTCCGCCATTGTCCTGGCCGGGTGCGCCGAAGCCGGGGACATCGATCTTGATCGTGTTGGGATCGACACCCGTGCCCGCTCCCTTGTAGTGCATGACCATCTGCGGGAACATGATCGTCAATGCCACCATCAGGATCTGGATGCCAACGAAGGGCACGGATCCCCAGTAGATCTGCCCTGTCGTGACGGGCGCGATCTGCTTGCCCGTCACCCTGTCGAGATAGGGCACACGGGCAGCGACCGAGCGGAGATAGAACAGCGCAAAACCGAAGGGCGGGTGCATGAAGCTCGTCTGCATGTTGACGCCGAGCAGAACACCGAACCAGATGAGATCGATGCCGAGCTTATCGGCGGCAGGTGCCAGCAGCGGCACGATGATGAAGGCAAGCTCGAAGAAGTCGAGGAAGAAGGCCAGCACAAAGACGAGGATGTTGACGGCGATCAGGAAGCCGACCTCGCCGCCGGGCAGCGAAACCAGCAGATGCTCGACCCAGAGATGGCCGTTGACGCCATAGAAGGTCAGCGAAAAGACGCGCGAGCCGATCAGGATGAACAGTACGAAGGCCGAAAGCCTTGTCGTGGAGGTCAGCGCCGAGCGGATGACCTCCATGTTCAGCCTGCCCTTGGCCGCGGCCATCGCAAGCGCGCCGACTGCCCCCATGGCGCCGCCTTCCGTCGGCGTCGCGATGCCGAGAAAGATGGTGCCGAGAACGAGAAAGATCAGCGCCAGCGGTGGAATGAGGACGATGATGACTTGCTGCGCCAGCCGGGACATGACGTTGAACTTCAGCCTCTTGTCCAGGACTGCAATGGCATAGATGAAGGCAACGCCGACGGTGGCACCGAGAATATCCGCATCCCCGCCATAGGTCGGGGTCAGATAGATGTGGGCGGCATAGGCCACGCCGGCACACACCAGCAATGCGATCAGCAGGGATGTGACGCCCGAGCCGAGCGAGCGGGCCTCCTTCGGCAATGCCGGCATGGAGTTCGGCTTCACGATCGACATGATCAATACATAGAGCATGTAGAGACCAGTCAGCACGAGGCCGGGAATGAGGGCGCCGGCATACATGTCGCCGACCGAACGGCCGAGCTGGTCGGCAAGCACGATCAGGACGAGCGATGGCGGAATGATCTGTGCCAGCGTGCCGGAAGCGGCGATGACGCCGGAGGCAACTCGCCGATCATAGCCATAGCGCAGCATGATCGGCAGCGAGATCAGCCCCATGGCGATGACCGAAGCCGCGACGACGCCGGTGGTGGCGGCGAGCAGCGCTCCGACGAAAATCACCGCATAGGCAAGACCGCCGCGAATAGGGCCGAAGAGCTGGCCGATCGTATCGAGCAGGTCTTCGGCCATGCCGGATCGCTCCAGCACGATGCCCATGAAGGTGAAAAACGGGATTGCCAGCAGCGTGTCGTTCGACATGACGCCCCAGAACCGATCCGGCAGAGCATTGAGGAGCGGCCATGAGAGATGGATGGTGCCGCCCGAATAGGGTGCAAGCTCGACGCCGATCCAGAAGAACAGCAGACCGTTGGCAGCGAGCGCAAAGGCGACGGGATAACCCAGAAGCAGGAAAATGATCAGCGAGGCGAACATGATCGGCGCCATGTTCACGGCGATGAATTCGATCATCAGCGCGCCTCCCCGGCCGGGGTTTCGATATCGAGCGGCGCATGCGTCGGTACATAGGGCGTCGGATCATCCATATCGCCGCGCATGACTGCGATCTTCTTGATGATCTCGGAGATCCCCTGCAGCGCTAGCAGGAAAAACCCAACCAGCAGCAGCGCCTTGCCCGGCCAGATGATCAGGCCACCGGCGCTGGAAGACACCTCTCCAGACAGGAAAGATGTGCGGACATAGGGCACGAGATCGTAGACCATGAGCAGCACGAAAGGCATCAGGAACAGGCAGTGGCCGATGAGATCGATCCAGTGCTGCACCCGGCGCGGCAGCGAGCCGTAGACGATGTCGATGCGGATATGCTCGTTCTGCCGGAGCGTGTATGCGGCGGCGAGCATGAAGGCTGCGCCGAACAGATACCATTGCGCTTCCAGCCACGCATTGGACGAGGTGTTGAAGACCTTACGGACGACCGCGTTTCCGGCGCTCACCAAGACGGCGACCAAAATAAGCCATGAGACTGATTTTCCAATGATCTCAGTCACATAGTCGATGATTCGGCTGAAGCCGAGCAATGTTTTCATGATTTCCCCCCGCAGTGATTCTTCCCGGATCTTTTGGCCGCGCAGTGGAAGAGTGCCGATTTCAAGCTGTGAATCAAGAGCCCGCACCCGTTTTCCAAGCATGATGACGCCTGGATATATCCATCCAAGATTGGACCTGACTCCTGCATTTGCGATTTGCCGCCCTTGCCCACATGCGGCATTCTGATAAAGATCGCATCAATAATCATACTAATCGAGAGACACCCATGTCCCCCATCAACCTCGCTATCGTCGGTGTCGGCAAGATCGTCCGCGACCAGCATCTTCCGTCCATCGCGAACAATGCGGATTTCAAACTGATCGCCACGGCAAGCCGTCACGGCACGGTCGAAGGCATTCCCGCCTTCACGACGATCGAAGCCATGCTCGATGCCGTGCCTGACATCGATGCCGTTTCCCTCTGCATGCCGCCGCAATATCGTTATGAAGCCGCATACAAGGCGCTTTCGGCCGGCAAGCATGTTTTCATGGAAAAGCCGCCGGGTGCGACGCTGAGTGAAGTCGCCGACCTCGAAAACCTCGCCAAGGCCAAGGGCGTATCTCTCTTTGCTAGCTGGCACTCGCGCTATGCTCCGGCGGTGGAGGCTGCAAAGAGCTTCCTCGCCAGCACCAATATCCGTAGCGCTCACGTAATCTGGAAGGAAGATGTCCGCCACTGGCATCCGAACCAGGAATGGATCTGGCAGGCCGGCGGACTCGGCGTCTTCGATCCGGGCATCAATGCGCTGTCGATCGTCACCCATATCCTGCCGCCGCTTTTCCTGACCGGCGCGACACTCGAATTCCCGGAAAATCGCGATTCGCCGATCGCCGCCGACCTGCATTTCAAGAGCGGGACCGGCCTTCCGGTCCACGCCGAATTCGACTGGCGCCAGACCGGCAAGCAGAGCTGGGATATTGTCGCAGAGACGGATGCCGGCCAGATGGTTCTGGCCGAAGGCGGCTCCAAGCTTTCCGTCAACGGCGAGCTGACATTCTCCGCGCCCGAAGCCGAATATCCATCGCTCTATCGTCGTTTTGCCGAGATCGTCAAAGCCGGTACATCCGACGTCGATCTTTCGCCGCTGCGCCACGTCGCCGATGCCTTCATGCTGGGCAAGCGCAAATTTGTTGAAGCATTTTACGATTGATGAGGCTTTCCCGGTGAAGACAATGCCGCCCGCGGCGTGCTAGCGTGGCGCATCGTCTTCACTGGAGAGATGCCTATGGCATCGGAGCATGAACAATCTTTTGGCCTCGGCGTCGGCAACAAATCCGTCAAGCTCGCCGACCCGAACCAGAGCTGGCATGAAGCCTATTTGCTGGAGGAAGCTGCCATTCGCAAGGCTCTCGGAGACCTTGCCGTCGATGTCCAGCATTTCGGCAGCACCTCGATCCCAACGATAAAGGCCAAGCCGATCATCGATATTGCCGTCGGCGTGCGGCGTTTCGAGGATGGGCTTGCCTGTGTCGAGCCGATGGCGTCTATCGGCTACGTCTATGCTGGCAGCAAGATCGTGCCGGACGACCATATTTTCGGTCGTGACATTCAAGGGGATACCCGCACGCACCTCGTGCATGTGGTCGAATATGGCGGCCCGACCTGGCGCAACTTCCTGATCTTTCGCGACCGATTGCGCAGGGAGCCGGATCTGGCGCATGCCTATGAGGCACTGAAGATCGAGCTTGCGGCAAAATATGCCAATGATCGCGCGTCCTATACGGCGGCGAAGAAGGATTTCATCCAGAAGATCCTGTCGGAAGGCGCGTAAAGCACCTTCCCGCCAATCGGAAGAAGGTCAGGCCTTCTTCTCCCAGCGGCCATCCTGCGTCTGCTGCCAGTAGGTGAGGTTATGTCCCTCGCCTTTCAGGCGCTTCCATTGGGCGCGCGCGCTTTCCAACTGCTCCTGATCGTAGCCGTCGAACATCAGCACGACGCGCTGATAGGTCCCAACATCCGTTGCCTCGGCCCCGTCGATGAAGAAACGCACCGAAGCGTTATTTATATTGTCAGAGGAAATGGTCAGCAGCACCGGCTGCTTGTCTGCCATTTCGCTTTCATCCGTGCCATGCGGCAGAAAGCTGTCCTCGCGATAGGTCCATAGATGGCTATCGAGGAGATCGCGCCGGGCTGGCTCGCGCATCTGCACGGCGACCTGCCAGCCACGTTCGACACTCTTGTCGATCAGCGGCGGCAGGGCGTCTTCAAGCTTCGATTCCGTCAGATGATAGAAGAGAACGTCGGTCATGGCGCCCCTTCTATCTTACAAAATCCGGCTGGTCACGATTCGTAATTGGCACGGACCAGTTCATCGAGCAGGCGCACGCCGAAGCCGGAACCCCAGGACTGATTGATCTCGTCCTGAACCGAGCCCATCGCCGTGCCGGCAATATCGAGATGCGCCCAGGGCGTGTCGCCGACGAAGCGCTTCAGGAACTGGGCGGCTGTGGTCGAGCCGGCATGGCGTCCGCCGGTATTCTTCATATCGGCGAACTTGCTGTCGATCATCTTGTCGTAGTCCTTGCCAAGCGGCATGCGCCAGAGACGCTCGTCGGTCGCAAGACCCGCCGCCGTCAGTTCGCCCGCCAGCTTGTCGTCATTGCTGAAGAGGCCGGCCTGCAAATTGCCGAGCGCCACGAGGATCGCGCCGGTCAAGGTCGCCAGATCGATCATGAACTGCGGCTTGAAGCGGTCGTTCGTGTACCAGAGTGCATCGCAGAGAACGAGCCGGCCTTCGGCGTCGGTATTGATGATCTCGATCGTTTGGCCGGACATGGAGGTGACGATATCGCCCGGACGCTGCGCATTGCCGTCGGGCATGTTTTCCACAAGACCGATGACGCCGATGGCGTTGACCTTGGCTTCGCGTGCGGCAAGCGTATGCATGAGGCCGGTAACGGCCGCAGCCCCTCCCATGTCGCCCTTCATCTCCTCCATGCCAGCAGCCGGCTTGATGGAAATGCCGCCTGTGTCGAAGACGACGCCCTTGCCGATGAAGGCGATCGGCTTGTCCTTCGCCTTGCCGCCCTTCCATTGCATGATCACGAGCCGCGGCGGCCGGGCCGAACCCTGCGCGACCCCAAGCAGAGCCGCCATGCCGAGCCGGCGCATTTCACGCTCCGTCAGGATCTCGATCTCGACGCCAAGCTTTTCCAATTCCTTGGCCTTGGCCGCAAATTCCACGGGACCGAGGACATTCGGCGGCTCGTTCACGAGATCGCGCGCGAGAATCACGCCACCGGCCACGGCTTCGGAGGTCGCGTAGAGCTTCTTGGCGGCTGCCGCTTCCTGGGTGACGATCGTGACTTTCATCGCCTTGCGGGAAGCGTTCTTCTCGTCATCATCGCCCTTCTTGGTCTTGTAGGTATCGAAACTGTAGGCGCGCAGAAGCATGCCCAGGGCAAAATCGGCCGCTTCCTTAGCTCCGACTTCGATGTTGGATGCATCGAGGAAGATCGCGACCTTCTCCGTGTTGCGGATTTTTGCAGCTGCGGTGCCGCCGAGCTTCAGCCAGTCGTGCGCTGTCAGGTCCTTGGCCTTGCCGGCACCGATGACGATGATCCGATCGACAGGCGAGGCCTCGGGGGCGATAATATCCAGACTGCTCAACGCTTTGCTCTTGAAGCCGGATACCGGCGCCGCCTTGGCGAAAACATTCGCCGGATCTGCGCTCTCTGCCCCCGCCGGCAGTTCACTGTCCGTGTCTTTCAGGAGAATGGCCAGACCGCCGCTGAGACGAGCCGACTTGGCGAAGGAAATCTCGAATTTCACAGACATTTCTGCTCCGATAAATATACGTCGTAGTGAGAGAATTTTGCACAACCATCATTCAAGGTCTCCCCAAGGAATACAAGCTTTCGACGCGGTATTCTCTCCATAAGAGATGTCCGGCCTCTTCAAATCACTGTCATTCAGCGGGATTAGGCTGGCGCGATGGTGTTTAACCGCCTCGGCGGTTCAATTCTCGCCAGGAAGCCACCTTGATCATAGATTTCAACAGCATCAACCGCGAAGATCGGTTTCCAGAGGTTCTACGGCCACGCACGGCAGGCGATGCCTTCATTGCCCTCTTCTGTCTCTGGTGGGCTTTGCTGGGTCTGTTTTCCCTCTTTCCACAGATCGATCTCAGCATCGCGAACATGTTCTTCCAACGGCAGCAATGCTTTGGAAACACAAGGCCTGACCAGATCTGTGGCATTTTTCCTTTTAGCAGCGATCAGCACATGCGCCTGCTGAGGGAAATCTTCTTTCAACTGCCCTATGTCGTCGCCTTCATGCTGCTCTGGATGCTGCTCGGATGCTGGCGGGATCACGGCGCGACCTTCAATGCGCCCAGAGCCCGAAATCTCAAGGTCGCGCTCGGCTCCCTGCTCGTCGGTCCGGTGCTGATCGTCAATCTGTGGCTGAAGGCGTTCTCGGGCCGCCCGCGGCCCCGGCAGACCGATCTCTTCGGCGGCACGCTCGATTTTGTGCATGCCGGGTCCTTCGCCGGCAAATGTGTCAGCAACTGTTCGTTCATCTCCGGTGAGGCCGCGGCGGCCGGCTGGCTCTTTTGTCTTATTCTCATCATCCCGCAGCCGTTCCGATCGGCCGCGGCTCTGCCGATCGCGGCGGTTTCACTGCTGATCCCTGCGCTGAGAGTGGCTTTTGGTGCGCATTATCTCTCCGATGCCGTCCTCGGCTGGCTTTCTTCGCCTGTCATATTCGCCGCTCTGCTGGCTTTATCTCAAACGACACACGACAAAAAAATCTCGGAAAATTAACGAATTTTTTTCGAGTTGGTTGTCGCCAAAAAAACGCAAACAGCGTAGAGGAGGGTGAATCTCTGTCGGCTTGCACGGCAGCTGTTGCGTTTAAGGGCCGGCATGAAGTTATTCGAAACATATATCGTACGGCGTGTCGGTATGATGTTCCTGGTGGCACTGCTGCCGGTGCTCGCTATTATCTGGACCACCCAGGTTCTGCAGCGCATCAACCTCGTGACCGATAGTGGTCAGTCCATGGGCTCTTTCGCAAAGCTCGCGACGCTCATTCTGCCGACGATTATCCCGATCGTTCTGCCTTTCGCATTGGTCATCGGCATCACGCAAACCTTGACCGCGATGAACAGCGATTCCGAGCTGACCGTCATGGAAGCTGCCGGCGCGAAGCGCAGCATCATCATCCGCCCGATCATGATTCTCGCCATTGCGATTAGCGTGTTCTCCTTTTTCGTCGACAATGTCGTCGAGCCGAGAGCCCGCGTCGCTGCCCGTCAGATGGTGGCCGAGGCCTATGCGGACCTTTTGTCCACAGTGATCGAAGAGAAGAACTTCCGGCGCATCGAGGACGGGCTCTATGTCCAGATTTCGCAGCGTCTGTCGGGACGCATCCTCAAGGGATTGTTTGTGGTCGATTCGCGCGATCCCGCCTTCGATCTCATCTATTATGCGAAGGAAGGGGCGGTCGACCCAAGCGGTACGTCGCTGCTCATGAAGGACGGTGAAGTTCACCGCAAAACACCCGACGGCACCGTCTCGGTCATCAAGTTCGATTCCTACTCTTTCGACCTCTCGGACATGACGCAAAGTCGCGGCCAGCCAAATGCGCGAGCCAGCGATCGCAGCCTCGGCTTCCTGCTCAATCCGGACACGAACGATCCGGACTATAAGCAAAGGCCTGGCGATTATCGGGCCGAGTTGCATCGGCGGCTCAACGACTGGGCACTGCCGGCAATCTTCGCGCTGATATCTCTCGTGATTGCGGGCGATGCGCGGTCACATCGCGAGGCGCGGCTGCATCCGATGGTGTCGGCGCTGGGCATAGCGTTCGCGCTACGCTGGGCCGACTTCTACGCCGCCAACCAGATTGACCATTCGACCAAATTCATTGGCGTTCTCTACGGCATCAATATCATCGCAGCACTTATCGCGATTGTCCTCTTGCTGCGAAGCCGGAAGATGGCGATGCCCGTCTCGATCCGCAACCGCCTCAACAACTGGAGACAAAAAATCCAGGACCGCATGCCGACCGCACCGGGCAGCTCGAACGGGGGCGGTGCATGATTTTCGGCACGCTCTGGCGCTACTTCTTCACGCGTTACATCGTAACGACGTTCTGGTTCTTCCTCGGCGTCGTCTCGATCGTCTATCTCGTCGATTTCAGCGAGACCGCCGGCCGTCTTGCCGGACTACCCGGCTATACGGTGTCCGTCGGCTTGTTGATGACGGCGGTCAGGCTGCCGTTCATCCTGCAGCAGACGGTACCGTTCATCGCGCTCTTCGTCGGGATGACGGTGCTGATCGCCCTCAACCGCCGCCGCGAACTGGTTATCGCGCGCGCGGCTGGTATCTCCGTATGGCAATTCATGACGCCCTTCGTGATGGGCGCTTTCTGCGTCGGTCTCATGACCATGCTCGCGCTTAATCCGGTTGCGGCATGGGGTCAGCGACATGCTGAGACAATCGAAGCCGACCTGCGCGGAGACCCGTCCTATCGCAATACGCTTTCTGTTCCGTGGCTGCGCCAATCCAGCGGAAAAGACGACACGATCATCGGTGCCAAGGCCATTCTGAACAATGGAACGACGTTGACCGGTGTCGTGTTTATCCACTTTGATTCACAGGGGAATATCGTCCTGCGGCAGGATGCCGACTCGGCTAAGTTGCAAGATGGTTACTGGCTTCTTAACAATGTCGTCGAGCGGCGGCCTGGTGAAATTCCTGACCACAAGAGTTCGGTACAGGTTCGTACGAATCTGAAACAGGATTTCGTTTCGCAACGCTTGGCTCAACCGGAAACCATTGCTTTTTATGATCTTTCTAATCGAATAAAGGTCGCTCGCTCCTTCGGCATATCGACCAACGCACTTGAGACACAGTTTTATTCGCTTCTGTCACAGCCATTCCTTCTGGTGGCAATGACGCTGATTGCGGCAACCGTGTCCCTAAAATTCAGTAGATTCAATCAATCGCGCTCTGTGATTCTGGGTGGAATCCTCTCCGGCTTCGTGCTTTATGTTGTCACCGTGCTTGTAAAGGCATTCGGGAGCAGCGGAGTGGTTCCTCCCTATGTGGCGACATGGATACCCGTGATCGTCGCATTGGCATTCGGAGCAACGATCCTGCTTCATCAGGAGGACGGCTAAGTGGCGGCAGGCAACCGCAAGAGTATCAGAAAGTTTGTGGCTGCCCTGGTTACGGGCACGGCCGCATGTGCATATATTTTGAGCCCGGTCGTCGCTTACGCCCAGGTCAACAATAATAATGCCAGCAATAACAATGGCGGTGCCGGCACTGCGACCTCCCCTATCAAGGTGAAGGTGCCGGACGGTGCAAAGCTAGTCCTTTCGTCCAACGAACTGGTCTATAACAAGGATACGCAGATCGTCACCGCAAGCGGTGCGGTCCAGATCAACTATGGCGGCTACAGGATGGTCGCTCAGCGGGTCGAATATAATCAGAAATCCGGACGAATGACGGCGCTCGGCAATGTCGAGCTGATCACTCCGGACGGCAATCGCATGTACGGTGACAAAATGGACGTCACCGACAGCTTCTCCGACGGGTTCGTGAACGCCCTTCGCATTGAAATGCCTGACAACACCCGAATGGTCGCCGAAAAGGGCGAGCGTGTCGGCGGCAATCAGCTGATTCTTACAAAGGGCGTTTACACCGCCTGCATGGCCTGCTCTGAACAGGGACGTGCGCCGCTGTGGCAGGTCAAAGCACAACGCGTCGTCCAGAATGGCGTGACCCATACCATTCGTCTCGAGCACGCTCGCTTCGAATTGTTCGGCCTGCCGATCGCCTATATTCCGTGGGTCACGGTTCCCGACAATACGGTCAAGCGCAAGTCCGGCTTCCTGTTTCCGTCGGTGAGCGTTTCGCAGCGTCTTGGCGTTGGCGTAAAGGTTCCTTACTATTACGTCATTTCGCCGAGCATGGATGCGACGGTCACTGCCACGGGCTTCAGCAACCAGGGGCTGTTGCTCGAGGGTGAATTCCGCCAGCGTTTCGAGAATGGCACGCATACCCTGCGCGTTGCCGGCATCAGCCAGATGAATCCGGACGCCTTCACGGCCGGGACGACTGATGCCGAGAACAAAACTCGCGGCATGATCAATTCCAAGGCCGATTTCAGGATCAATCCTCGCTGGACTTTCGGCTGGGATGTCATGGTGCAAAGCGATAACAATTTCTCGCGCACCTATGGACTGGACGGGCTCACCCAGAGCACCCATACGAACCAGGCCTATCTGACAGGTATCGGAAAGCGCAATTTCTTCGATATGCGCGCTTTCTACTATAACGTGCAGGATACAGACAATAATGCCACGGCACAAAAGCAGCAGGCATATGTCTATCCGAGCATCGACTATCACTACGTAGACCCGAAGTCGGTTTACGGGGGCGAGCTGTCGGCAACGATGAACTTCACGCACCTGTCGCGCGAGAAGACATCCGCACTCGACAACGTAGTCAATCTTGGCGATGCCAACTTGAACGACCGTTTCCTCGGCCTCTCCGGCGACTATACGCGCCTGAGCACCGAGGTGCAGTGGCAGCGTACCTTTACGACCGATGAAGGCCTTGTGCTGACGCCATTGGCGGCGGCGCGCGGTGACGTCTATGGTCTGGATATGAACTCGCCCAACTCTTTCGGCACATCGTTCAGCTATCCCGGCAATTACGACACCAGCGACTATGCAACTCGTGGCATGGTCACGGCGGGGCTCGAAGCCAAGTATCCGTTCCTCATCACGACAAGCAACAGCACGCACGTGTTCGAGCCGATCGCGCAGATCTATGTGCGGCCGGACGAGCAGCTTGCTGGTCGGTTGCCGAACGAAGATGCACAGAGCTTCGTTTTCGACGCCACCAATCTCTTCGATCGTGACAAGTTCTCGGGCTTCGATCGCATCGAGGGTGGTACACGCGCGAATGTGGGGTGGCGTTATACGGCCAGCTTCGACAGCGGTTACAAGCTTCAGCATATCTTCGGACAGTCCTATCAGCTCGCGGGCCGCAACTCGTTTGCAACCGACGATCTGGCTGGCGTCGGTTCGGATTCGGGGCTTGAAACGACCCGTTCCGACTACGTCACCATGTTCGGTCTGACGACACCGCAAGGTATCTCGCTCGCGACATCCTATCGCTTCGACCAGAAGGATTTCGCTTTCAAGCGCGGCGATACATCTGTCGGCTTCTCGAACGATGTATTCCAAACATCCTTGATCTACACGCATATTGCAGCCCAGCCGCAATATGGTTTCACCAGCAATCAGGATGAAATCCAGTCGCGCGCGCAGATCAAGTTCAAGGAATACTGGTCCGTCTTCGGCACAGTCAGCTATGATCTCAACAGCAATGAGATTACCCGCCAGGGCGTGGGTCTTTCCTACGAGGACGAGTGCACGATCTTTACTGTGTCATTCCTCGACAAGAAGGATTCGACAGCCAGCTCGGCAAGCAATTGGTCGATCGGCGCTCGCCTGACCTTCCGTACGCTTGGCGATGTCAACCTTGGCAGCGTCCAGGACGCGACGTTCTGATATGAATCGAAACTGCAAAAGAGCCGGCTTCACCGCCGGCTCTTTTGCATGGATGCGGCTTGCTGTTTCCGACGTCATTGTTTCGCCGCAAGGATTTTGCAATTCATCGCGCTTGATGTAGACATGTGGCGCAAAGTTGCCGTATTGCGCGACAGGCGCACCAAAACGGCGCAATGCTGGCAGGAAATACCTTTGGGAAGGGGTAATTGATGTTTTCTGGAAATGCACCGATGCGCGCTCTGGTGTTTGGAGCGGCGGCCTTGGTTATGGCGAGCTTCGCCGTGCCGAGCAGCGATGTTGCTTTCGCAGCAAGCGAAGTGAAAGTTCTCGTCAATAGCCAGGTGATCACATCCGGTGACATCGCCAAACGCGTCGCCTTCCTCAAATTGCAGCGGCAGAAGGGCGATCTGAACAAGCTCGCCAAGGAGCAGCTCGTCGACGAAACGTTGAAGCGCGCGGAGATCTCCCGCCTGCGCATGTCCGTTTCGACGACGGACGTCGATGCCGCTTTCGGCCGCTTCGCCTCCAGCAACAAGATGACACCGGCGCAGCTCAGCCAGATTCTGGAAAAGGCCGGCGTCGGCGTTGATCATTTCAAGTCCTATATCGCCGTTTCCATGAGCTGGCCCCGGGTTGTCAATGCACGTTTCGGCGCACGAAGCCGGATGTCGAACGACGATCTCGTGACGCGCATGACGGAAAACAAGACAAAGCCCGTTACGACCGAGTATTTCCTGAAGCAGATCGTTTTCGTCGTACCGGCAGCAAAGCGCAACGCGATCCTGAATGCGCGCAAGGCAGAAGCCGAGGCGTCACGGTCGAAGTTCCCTGGCTGCGATCAGGCGAAGGTCTTTGCCGCTACGATGCGCGATGTCTCCGTCCAGGATCTCGGCCGTGTGCTCGCACCGGAAGTCCCGGAAATGTGGAAGCCGATGCTGGAGAAGGCTTCCGGCAATACGACCGCTCCCATCGTGACCGATCGTGGCGTCGAATATGTGGCCATTTGTTCGCAGCGCCAGGTGAACGATGACGTTGCCGCGGCTGCCGTGTTCCGCGCCGAGGATATCGGCAAAGATAAGGCCGCAGGCGTCAGCGCTAACGATAAGAAGTACATGGATGAACTGCGCTCCAAGGCGCAGATCGTCTATCGCTGATTTGACGATGCCGCCGCGCTCCTCCCTCCCCCTTGCGCTCACGCAGGGGGATCCGGCTGGCATAGGCCCCGACATCACGCTCGCCGCCTGGCTGCGCCGTGGCGAGTTGAATTTGCCGCCCTTTCTGTTCCTCGGCGATGCTGCCGTGCTTGCGGCGCGTGCGTCGCAGCTCGGCTTGACCGTACCGCTTGCGACCGCCGATCCGGCGAATGCCTGCAATATCTTTACCGATGCGCTGCCGATCCTGCCGATCGAAGCTGGCATGGATGTCATCGCCGGTGAACCACATGTCGGCACCGCCAAGGGCACGATTGCCGCGATCGAAACCGCCGTTGCTCTCAGCATGAGTGGCCAGACATCCGCCGTCGTCACCAATCCGATCGCCAAATCGGTGCTCTATGATGCCGGTTTCGGCTTTCCCGGCCATACGGAATTCCTGGCGGATCTTGCAACGCGCGCCACTGGAAAGCCGGTCATGCCGGTCATGATGCTTGCCGGGCCGAAGCTTCGCGCAATCCCAGTCACCATCCATATTCCGCTGAAGGAAGTGCCGGGAGCGCTGACCTCCGATCTGATCGCCGAGACATGCCGGATCGCCGATCACGACCTCCGCGTCCGTTTCGGCATATCCAGACCACGCCTTGCCGTTGCCGGCCTCAATCCGCATGCGGGAGAGAATGGTGCGCTCGGCAAGGAGGACGACGAAATCGTGCGGCATGCCATCGACAGGCTCCGCAGTGAGGGTATCGATGCATTCGGGCCCCTGCCCGCCGACACCATGTTCCATGACGACGCCCGTCGACGTTACGACGTCGCCATCTGCATGTATCACGATCAGGCCTTGATCCCAGCCAAGGCGCTCGGCTTTAACGATTCCGTCAATGTCACGCTCGGCTTACCCTTTGTCCGCACGTCTCCGGATCACGGCACGGCCTTCGGCATCGCCGGCAAGGGCATTGCCAAGGAAGACAGCCTGGTTGCCGCCCTGAAGCTGGCGAGCGAGATCAGCAGCAAGACCGGAAACAATCCCTGATGGCCGCTCTCGATGGCTTGCCTCCCCTTCGCGATGTAATCCAGCGCCATAGCCTCGATGCGCGCAAGGCGCTTGGGCAGAACTTCCTTCTCGATCTCAATTTGACTCAGAAGGTCGCGCGCACAGCGGGATCACTCGAGGGTGTCACCGTTTTCGAGGTCGGACCCGGACCGGGCGGTCTTACGCGCGCCATCCTGGCGCTCGGGGCGGCCAAGGTCATCGCCGTCGAACGCGATGCGCGCTGCCTGCCGGCGCTGGCCGAAATCGCCGATCACTATCCGGGCCGGCTCGAGGTGATCGAAGGCGACGCGCTGAAGACGGATTTCGCCGCCCTTGCCCCGCAAGGGCCAGTCAAAATCATCGCCAATCTGCCGTATAATGTCGGAACGCAGCTTTTGGTGAACTGGCTGCTGCCGGCGCAATGGCCGCCTTTCTGGCAGTCCCTGACGCTGATGTTCCAGAAGGAGGTCGGTCAGCGGATCGTGGCGCAGGAGGATGATGACCATTACGGCCGGCTTGGCGTGCTCTGCGGCTGGCGGACATTGGCTCATATGGCGTTCGACATATCTCCGCAGGCCTTCACGCCCCCGCCGAAGGTGACGTCGACGGTTGTGCATCTGACACCAAGGGAAAACCCCATTCCTTGCTCAGTCGACAAGCTGGAGAAGGTGACACAGGCCGCGTTCGGCCAGCGCCGCAAGATGCTGCGCCAGAGCCTGAAGCCAATTGGTGGCGAAGCCCTGCTGCTAAAGGCCGATATCGACCCACAGCGCCGCGCAGAAACGCTTTCGGTAGAAGAATTCTGCCGGCTGGCAAACTGTCTGTAACCGGCTTTACAGCTTCGGCGTCTCTTCCAGCAGATCGCGAACGAAATCGAACATGCCATGCCGGCGGTCGCGGCGCAGGCGCTCGGCCTTGACGATCGACTGAACGGCGTCGAAAGCAACGTTCAGATCGTCATTGACGATGACATAGTCGTATTCGCGCCAGTGAGCGATCTCGGCCCGGGAATTGGCGAGACGCATGGCGATGACCTCTTCGGAATCCTCAGCACGGCGATGCAGGCGCGACTGCAGCTCCGTCATGGTCGGTGGCAGCACGAAGATGGAGACGACATCAGCCGGCATCTTCTCCTGCAACTGTTGCGCACCCTGCCAGTCGATATCGAAAAGCATGTCGCGGCCCTCTGCCATGGCAGTCTCCACGGGCTCGCGCGGTGTGCCATAGAAATTGCCATGCACCTCGGCCCATTCCAGCAGGGAGTCTGAATCGCGAAGGCGCTCGAACTCGCGCTGCGAGACGAAATGGTAGTGCACGCCCTCGATTTCGCTCGGCCTGCGCTGCCGCGTCGTGACGCTGACGGAGAGGCTCACCTGCTTGTCCTTATCGAGCAGTGTGCGCGCGATCGTCGACTTGCCGGCACCTGACGGCGAGGAGATGGCTAGCATCAGCCCTCGGCGGGCGATTGGAATGGATGTGGATGTCGCCGGCTTCATGGCCTACTCCAAATTCTGGACCTGTTCGCGGAACTGGTCAATAACCACCTTCAACTCGATACCGGCGGCAGTAACCGCCGCTGCATTCGATTTCGAACAGATGGTATTCGATTCCCGGTTAAATTCCTGTGCAAGAAAATCGAGCTTTCGTCCGACAGGGCCGCCCTTGGAGATGAGATCGCGCGCTGCCACCACATGCGCTTTGAGACGATCGATTTCCTCGCGCAGATCGGCCTTGGTGGCGAGAAGGGCCGCCTCCGCATGCAGTCTGTCGCGGTCGAGGCCGGACGAGCCATCGAGAAGCATCGACACCTGCGTGGCTAGCCTTGCAGCAATTTGCTGCGGCGAACGAGAGGGATCACGCTCGACGGTCGTCGTCAGTGCCTCGATCGTTGCCACATGGCCGAGCAGCACCTTACCGAGTGCATCTCCTTCTTGCCGGCGCATGTCGCTGAGATCACCGAGCGCGGTCTCAAGGCCGATCATGATATCGGCGTCTCGGGCAGCGACCGCATCTTCATTTTCTTCGGCTTCCTTGAATTCCACCAAGCCGCGCACGGCCATCAGGCTTTCCAGTCGCAACGGCGCGGGATCGACGATGCCGGCCAGCTGATCGCGCAGCGCCAGGACCGCCGCCAGCGCATCCTGATTCACGACGACCTCGACGCGGCTCTCCTCGATGGAAAGGGAAAGGTTGACCTGCAGGTTGCCGCGCGTGAGCCGATCCGCAATCGACTTGCGGACAGCAGCCTCAAGGCGCTCTAGGCCTGGCGGCAGACGCAGACGGACATCCAATCCCTTGCCGTTCACGGAGCGCAGCTCCCATGCCCAACGGCCACGACCGCTCGTTCCCTCACGCCGGGCAAAACCGGTCATGGACTGCAATGCCATGCAAGCCTCCGATAATTCTATCCCCATCCAACGAAAGTCTTCGCATTATGGGTCAATGTAAAGTGAATCCGCGCCGCGCTTCCTATGCAAGCCGCGGCGCAATGAGGATCAGTTGGTTTTCTTCTTCTGCTGTGCGCCTGAGCCGGGAGCGACGGCAGCATCGTCGGGCTGACCGTCCACGGCAATGGCGCTGGGATCTTCACCCTTTTCGGCAACCAGCTTGCGCCAGCGCCTGACATTGGCGTTGTGCTCGTCAAGCGTTGCGGCGAAGACGTGTCCGCCCGTGCCGTCAGCGACGAAATAAAGGTCCTGCGTCTTCCACGGATTGGCGACAGCCTCCAGAGCGTCCCTCCCAGGATTTGCGATCGGCGTCGGCGGCAAACCCTTGATGAGGTAAGTATTATAAGGCGTGTCCTTCTTCAGGTCGGACTGATAGATCGGACGATCGGCCGGCTTCCCTTCGCCGCCGAAGAGGCCGTAAATAACGGTGGGGTCAGATTGCAGACGCATACCCTTGCCGAGGCGGTTCAGGAAGACGGATGCGACGTGCGCACGCTCATCGGCAAGACCGGTTTCCTTTTCCACGATGGAGGCCAGCGTGACGAAATCCTGCTTATTCGCCAACTGCACGCTAGAGTCGCGCTTTTCCCAGATCTGCTCGACCAGCTTCGTCTGCGCGGCCTCCATCTGCTGAATGATTTCCGTGCGTTTGGTGCCGCGCGTGAACTTATAGGTGTCAGGCCTCAGGCTGCCCTCCGGCGGCAGCGCCGACGGCAGATCGCCTTCCAGCACGGTATCGGCCTGCAGCTTATTGAACATCTGCCGAATCGTCAGGCCCTCAGGCAGGGTAACGGAATAGAGGATCGACTTGCCGGACTTCAGCAGTTCCATGATGTCCTTCATGGAAGCACCAGCCTTGATCTCATATTCGCCGGCCCGAAGAGTTTCGCCGTCATGGAGATAGGTGGCCGTCAGCCACCGGAAAATGCGCTGATCGCTGATGATGTTATTGGATTCAAGGCGATTGGCGATCTCGCCGAGACCGGCACCATTCCGAACGATGAAATTCGTATTGGTCGTCAGCGGACCGGGGCCCTGATAGATCGAAAACGCGTAATAGGCGCCGCCGATCGCAACGACGGCAACAAAAACTGCCAGCGTCATCAGGAAGTTCAGAAAGATGACCATCTGGCTGCGGGCTTTGCGCGAACGCTTCGGCGGGTCCGGAACACGCTCCGGACGCAAGGCTTCATTGGCCGACTTCGGGATGATCGGCCCCTTCTGCCCGTTCGGAGTTCCATTGCTCTGGTTCGTATCGCTCACCGGCAATCCCTTCCCTTTTGTGATTGCCTGCTCTTTGGCCAAGCAATGCGGCAAAAAACAGGTTCAGAAGATAAGGCGGAACCGAGGCTCCGACTTCGACCGATCAGGCGTTCCCGCACCGCATTCCCGAAAAAGACGAAGGCGCAGCAACAATCAAGAATGCGGGCGAGGTTGCCGAAAGACATCCCCGCTCTCACCGTTATGCGTTGTTATTAAGCCTCATAGCGACGCAGAACAAGCGATGCATTCGTGCCGCCGAAGCCGAAGGAGTTCGACAGCGCGACGTTGATTTCGCGCTTGCGGGCCTTGTGCGGAACGAGATCGATGGCGGTTTCGCGTTCCGGATTGTCCAGATTGAGCGTCGGCGGGGCGATATTGTCGCGGATGGCGAGCGTGGCGAAGATCGCCTCGATCGCACCGGCGGCGCCGAGCAGATGGCCAGTGGCCGACTTGGTGGACGACATGGAGATCTTCGACGCGGCATTGCCGACCAGCCGCTCGACTGCGGCAAGCTCGATCGTATCCGCCATGGTGGAGGTACCGTGTGCATTGATGTAGTCGACATCGGCCGGCGTCAGACCTGCGCGCTTCAAAGCCGATGTCATACAGCGGAATGCGCCTTCGCCATCCTCGGACGGAGCAGTGATGTGGTGCGCATCGCCCGAGAGGCCATAGCCAACGACTTCGGCATAAATCTTGGCGCCGCGTGCCTTGGCATGTTCCAGCTCTTCGAGCACGACGATCCCGGCGCCCTCGCCCATGACGAAGCCGTCACGGTCGCGATCATAGGGGCGCGAGGCCTTCTGCGGCGTATCGTTGAAGTCCGTCGACAGCGCCTTGCAGGCGGCAAAGCCGGCAAGCGAAATGCGGCAGACCGGAGCTTCGGCACCGCCGGCAACCATGACATCGGCATCGCCGAGCATGATAAGGCGGGCGGCATCGCCGATCGCGTGCGCACCGGTCGAACATGCCGTGACGACGGCATGGTTCGGGCCGCGGAGCTTATGGCGGATCGAAACCTGCCCCGAAACGAGATTGATGAGACGCCCTGGGATGAAGAAGGGCGAGATGCGGCGCGGACCCTTGTCGCGCAGCGTATAGCCGGCTTCGACAATGCCTTCGAGGCCACCGATGCCCGAGCCGATCATCACGCCCGTTGCAATCTGATCCTCGTCCGTTTCCGGGTGCCAGCCGGCATCGGCCAGCGCCATATCGGCGGCCGCCATGCCATAGATGATGAAGGGATCGACCTTGCGCTGCTCCTTCGGCTCCATCCAATCGTCAGCATTGAACGTGCCGTCGGTGCCGTCGCCTACGGGAATTCGGCAGGCAATCTTTGCAGCAAGATCCTCGACCTCGAATTCAGTTACGAGGCGAGCGCCGTTGTGCCCAGCGAGCAACCGCGTCCAAGACACCTCAGTGCCACAGCCCAAAGGTGATACCATGCCGGTACCCGTGATAACGACACGTCTCATCGCCCGCAGACCCCCGTCTTTTTATGATGATATGCGTATAAATAGGTTTCGGCCGGCATCGCCGGACGAAATAGGGCGGACTCTTCAGCCCGCCCTGTCAAAAAGCGCGAATGATTAGGCCTGGGCCTTCTCAATGAACTTTACCGCGTCGCCGACCGTCAGGATCGAGTCGGCAGCGTCGTCCGGAATTTCAACGCCGAATTCTTCTTCAAAGGCCATGACCAGTTCGACGGTGTCGAGCGAGTCCGCACCCAGATCGTCGATAAAGCTTGCGCTTTCAACAACCTTGTCGGCGTCAACGCCAAGATGATCAACAACAATTTTCTTTACGCGTTCTGCGATATCGCTCATGTCGGTTTCCTCGACCTTATATCCTGATGAGAATGCCTTGTGACATCCCTACCCTAATTCAAACCTGCAGCATCTGTTCCGACGCCGCTGGCAAACCCGTTCAACCCGGCATTGAGATCCGGTCCAGCGCCTTGAATACGGCCCAGTCCGCCTGAATTTTCCGGACGACTGTTCACAGTCATGGCCCGCTTAACACGGTTTAAGTCTGTCGCAAAGCCAGAAAATAGCCGGCTCCGGGTTGCTCAACATGCTATTGGCGGGAAAGTACCCTCCAACAGCAATTCCTTTAGATCATTGCCATGCCGCCATTGACGTGGATCGTCTGACCCGTGACGTAGCTGGCTTCCGAAGATGCAAGATAGGCGACGGCGGAAGCGACTTCCGCGCCAGTGCCCATGCGCTTCATGGGAATGGCACCCATGATGGCTTCCTTCTGCTTGTCGTTCAGCTTGCCCGTCATCGCGCTTTCGATGAAACCCGGGGCAACGCAGTTGACCGTAACGTTGCGCGTCGCGATTTCCTGGGCCAGCGACTTGGTGAAGCCGATCATGCCGGCCTTGGAGGCGCAGTAGTTCGCCTGGCCCGGATTGCCGGTCACGCCGACGACCGAAGTGATGTTGATGATGCGGCCATAGCGGCGGCGCATCATCGGATGGGTCAACTCGCGCGTCAGGCGGAAAACGGCCGTCAGGTTGACTTCCAGAACAGCGTCCCAGTCCTCGTCGCTCATGCGGACGAACAGGCCGTCCTTGGTGATGCCGGCATTGTTGACGAGAATATCGACGCCGCCAAGCTCCTCTTCGGCCTTGGCGCCGAGCGCCTTGACTTCGTCGCGGTCCGACAGGTTGGTCGGAAAGATCTTGACGCGATCGCCGAGTTCGGAGGCCAGCGTCTCGAGTTTTTCGACGCGCGTGCCGTGCAGGCCGACGATTGCACCCTGCTTGTGCAGGAGCCGGGCAATTTCTTCGCCGATGCCACCGGATGCACCGGTTACCAGGGCCTTGTGGCCGGTCAAATCAAGCATGTGTGTCCCTCGTTCCTTGAATATATCAGGCAAGCAATGCGGCAAGCGCCGTATCTATATCTGCAGCATTGTTGACGGCGATGCCGTTGACCGATTTGTCGATGCGGCGGGCAAGACCCGTCAGCACCTTGCCGGCGCCAATTTCATACAATGTCGTCACGTTGTTGGCGGCAAACCATTCCACCGTCTCGCGCCAGCGCACCTGTCCGGTGACCTGCTCGACGAGCAACCGCGCGATCTCATCGGCGTCGGTAACCGGAGCCGCCTTCACATTGGCGATAACAGGCACGACCGGGTCGGTCTTGGCGACGCCGGCAAGCGCTTCCCGCATGGCGTCCGCAGCAGGCGCCATCAATGCGGAATGGAACGGCGCGGAGACCGGCAACAGGATCGCGCGTTTCGCGCCCTTGCCGGTCGCAAGTTCCGCTGCCTTTTCGACCGGGGCTTTCTCGCCGGAGATAACGATCTGGCCGCCGCCATTGTCATTGGCGATCTGGCAGGCGCCAAGCGCGGAAGCTTCTTCGCAAACCGCGATGACATCGGCATGTTCAAGGCCGATGATCGCAGCCATCGCGCCGACGCCGACCGGAACAGCCGCCTGCATGGCATTGCCGCGAATACGGAGAAGCCGCGCCGTGTCGGCAAGCGAGAAGGTGCCGGCGGCACAGAGAGCGGAATATTCGCCGAGCGAATGACCAGCCACATAGGCGACCTTGCTCTCCAGATCGAGGCCACGCGCCTGCAGTACACGGATAACTGCCATCGACACTGCCATTAGCGCAGGTTGCGCATTGGCCGTCAGGGTCAGCTTATCTTCCGGGCCGTTGAAGATAACGTCGGAGAGCTTTTCACCGAGCGCATCATCGACTTCCTCGAAGACGGCGCGCGCCTCGGCGAAATTGTCGGCAAGGTCCTTGCCCATGCCGACGGCTTGGCTGCCCTGGCCGGGAAATGTGAAAGCAACAGTCATTATAAAGCGTCCTTTTGGGGGTCGTTTTGCTTCCCAATGACATTGTTTGCAGCGGAGTCAATAGTGCAAGCCCCGCAGCCGCGCGCTTTTGCGGCTGCGAAGTGCAATGATTTTTTTCTTGCGCTCGCTCAGATCGAGCCTAAATTTGCGCGACCTCGTTCATTTTGACCTTCTCCCATCCCCAAGGTTTTCCCATGAAATATAAGAGATTAGGCCGCACCGATATTTCCGTTTCGCAGATCTGCCTGGGCACGATGACCTGGGGCACGCAGAACAGCGAAGCCGAAGCCCATGAGCAGATGGACTATGCCGTTCAGAAGGGCATCAATTTCTTCGACACCGCCGAAATGTATCCGACGACACCGGTGGGACCGGAGACTCAAGGCCGCACCGAAGAATATATCGGCACCTGGTTCGAAAAGAGCGGCAAGCGCAAGGATATCGTGCTCGCCACCAAGGTCGCCGGCCCGGGGCGCGAATATCTGCGCGGCGGACAAGGCCCAGATGCCGCCAATATCAACGCAGCTGTTGATGCCAGCCTGAAGCGGCTGAAGACCGACTACATCGATCTCTATCAGGTCCACTGGCCGAACCGCGGCCATTTCCATTTCCGCCAGAACTGGCGCTATAACCCCTTCAACCAGGATCGCGAGAAAGTCATAGCCGAGATCACCGAGATCCTGGAAACGATGGGCGAACTGGTGAAGGCCGGCAAGATCCGCGCCGTCGGCCTCTCTAACGAGACGACCTGGGGCATTCAGAAATATCTGACGATCGCCGAGCAAAAGGGCCTGCCGCGCGTCGCCACGACCCAGAACGAATACAATCTGCTCTACCGGCATTTCGACCTCGATCTGGCCGAACTGTCGCATCACGAAGATGTTGGGCTGCTCGCCTATTCGCCGCTCGCCGGCGGTATCCTTACCGGCAAATATGTCGGCGGCGCAAGGCCGGCCGGCTCGCGCGGCTCGATCAATCTCGATATCGGTGGCCGCCTGCAGCCGCTGCAGGAACCACCGGTGAAGGCCTATCTCGAAATCGCCGCCAAATACGGCATCGATCCTTCGAAACTGGCGCTCGCCTATTGCCTCACCAAGCCCTTCATGACCTCGGTTATCATCGGCGCGACGACGATGGCGCAACTCGAGACCGATGTGGCCGCCGCTTATGTGACCCTGCCCGACGAGGCGCTCGCAGAGATCGAGCAGGTCCGTCGCAAGTATCCGATGCCGATGTAAAGCGTGTGCCGGTAAGATGCAAAACAATGAATAAACGGGCGAGTTCGCCCGTTTATTCGGCCGTTGCGGTGGACGCGCTGCAGCAGATTTCCCGAACGTAATTATTGCCGTGAGTTATGATCGCACTGAGAGGGATTTGTTTACTCCCCATAAGGTGCTGATATACCAGTGGCGCGATATTTTTGTCGTAGACGTCCTTGATGGTAACTGCATACCGGCCTTGGGCGGTCAAATGGACCGCCATGGGAGGATTTGCCCCCTTGGCCAGCTGGATAGCTGTCTTCAACACCGGATGGACGGTTATTTCGATATATTGTTTGCCAAAGCGATTTTCTTCAAATTCGCGCACTCACACCGCCGTCTGATGCATATAGCCAGACTTTTTGCCGATCGACACACGATACCAGTCGCCAATGCTCTTCTTGATCGTCAGCTCGCTCCCATTCGGGAAAGTCCCAATCGTCTTGGCGCTCATGTTCCGGCTTGTCTTCAGCGGGGCTGCACCTGTGTCGTCCTGAACAATGCCGTTTCTTGGGATCGGAACTTGCAGAAGCGGCGAATCCTCGCTCGTTGGCTGAGCCGCGTTGCGCGCTTCAGCACTCGCCACCGGAGCATCGTTAGACGACGATTTTGCCTCGAATTCCTGAAGCTCCTGGTATGACACTGTCGTTACCCGAAACTGTGTCATTTCGCTCGAGGACAGATAGCGTATATCGTTGCTGTCGTATTTGAGAGTGAGCTGCAGCAAGCCGGGATCGATGCCCATTTCATTCATATAGGCAATCACGTCGGCGGTCTGCCGCTGGACGGCTGCAACAGCGGTCTCGACATCCATCCCCTTTGTATCGCTGAACGAAGATTTGTGAACGCCGATCGAGCCCGGTTCGGCAAAACGGCCCACTCCGCCGAGAAACGATAGGGAGCAAGCCGAGGAGCATTCAGCGCTTCTGACAGCAAGAGTGCTGAGCCCCAGAGATCTGATCAGCCGACCGAGTTCCAGCGCTTTATAGACATTGCCACCGTGACTGTCGAAGCCGACATAAATAGCGCGGCTGGAAACAGCCTTATTACGGAAAAGGCTCAGATCATCATCGGCTTCGAAGCTGCCAATGACCGTGATATAGGTAATGCCATCATCCGCAGTTCGAACGTCGTAGCTCAGCCGAGCCGCGGCCTCTTGCGCAAGAAGAGCGAAGCCCAAAGCAAAACCCAGCAAAGCAAAGCTTTTCTTCACAGTCTTCACAGCCCATCCCCATCGCAGCCAAGCCATGAATTCCACAGCTCCAGCCGTTTCACAAGCCATGATTGCAAACACATTCGAGAGCCAGCTTTGCCGCTGAAATAAAAGCAGGCTCATGCAGCAGTGGAAAAGCCATGCCTACGGCAAGCAACTATTACTACGCCTTCGGCGCAATCGCCAATTCGGAACCATAAGCCTCCTTCAATTCTTCCTGCCCTGTCACACGGTCCGTGGACTTGTGAAGCAGGATCGACCGATAACCCTCCGAATTGCGCCCTTCAATCAAGGTGACATCGGCATTTCCCGGATTGTCCGAGCGCTCGAACCAATCGACCGGGTGGTGCAGGAAGTTCATCTCGAAAGCGCGGTTGGTGACGCCGTGGCCGACGATGATGATATTGTTTCTGCCGTTTTCGGCGTCGTGCATGACGGTCTGCAGGAACAGACGGACGCGCTGGGCGACATCGGCGCGGCTTTCGCCATCCGGCGGACGCGCATAGAACTTGCCGCTATTGTTGCGCAGCCTGGCCCATTTCTCGAACTCGTCGGGGAATTTCCGCTTCTGTTCGGCGTGATCGTAGATTTCGGTGAAGAGCCCGAAATCCTGCTCACGCAGCAGATAATCCTCTCTGACATCCCCGATGAGCTCGGCAGACAGAACCTCCAGCAGGGCATCCTTGCTCTGCCGCGTCCTCAGGAAAGGCGAGTACCAGACGCTCAGCTTGCGCAATTCGGCTGATGGCAATGCCTTCAGATAGGCTGATATCGCCTCCCCCGCCTCCAGCACCTGTCGATAGCCCCATTCCGTCAAGGGCACATTATGATCGCCGAATTGCCGATAGGCCCGGTCGTCTATATTGCCAAGGGATTCGCCGTGCCGAACGAGAAAGATGCGCATGAACCATCCCTGTTGCTGCAATTCGCATCCCATCATATGGGAGAGCGCGGCGGGTGCAACGCTGCGGCGAACAGGAGCTCACGATTTGGCCCGAGCATCAACGCCGCTCACGGGCAAAACGGCATAATTTCGCTCGTACCCTTGCCTTTCGGAGAAAAATCCGTATAAGCCGCCCTGTTCGCAACCCGGTCTTCTGGCTGGTGGCTGAACGGAGGGCCGGTTTTCCGCAAGGGGAATCGTTCGGAACGGAAGCGTTCCAGCCTCCCGTGTCTCCGCTCTCGACCGTCTCGGAAACGCTTTTCTTGCTTGGGTTTACCCTCTCAGGAGCAGTCGTTGAGGCTTAGCCGCCGAATATCGGGTTCAGACCAACGCAAGAAAGGCAAAGCTATCCATGGCTCTTTACGAACATGTATTCCTTGCCCGGCAGGATATTTCCGCTCAGCAGGTCGACGCCCTCGTAGAACAGTACAAGGGTGTCATCGAAGCTCACGGCGGTAAAGTCGGGCGTATCGAGAATTGGGGCCTCAAGTCCCTTACCTACCGCATCAAGAAGAACCGCAAGGCTCACTACGCCCTGATGGACATCGATGCTCCGGCCGCTGCGATCCAGGAAATGGAACGCCAGATGCGCATCAGCGAAGACGTCCTGCGTTACATGACGATCGCTGTCGAGAAGCACGAAGACGGCCCGTCGGCCATGATGCAGAAGCGCGACCGTGACGACCGTCCGCGCCGCGATGGCGACCGTCCGGAGCGCAGCTTCGGCGATCGTGGTCCGCGCCCGGATCGTGGTGACCGCGAAGACCGTCCGCGCCGTCCGCGCGAAGACCGCGTATAAGGAGATTTGAGAATGTCTGAAGTTTCCTCCGCACCGGTCCGCCGTCCGTTCCATCGCCGCCGCAAGACCTGCCCGTTCTCGGGCGCCAATGCGCCGCGCATCGACTATAAGGACGTTCGTCTCCTGCAGCGCTACATTTCCGAGCGCGGCAAGATCGTTCCGTCTCGCATCACGGCCGTTTCACAGAAGAAGCAGCGCGAACTCGCCCAGGCGATCAAGCGCGCGCGTTTCCTCGGCCTGCTGCCTTACGTCGTCGCTTAATATAAGCTGACGCCGACCGAATTAGAGGGAAGGCAGCGATGCCTTCCCTTCTCCCTTTCGCGATGGGCGCGGATCGGAACCTTGAAACCCCATGTTGGGGATAAGCTTTCACGCCCGCGTGGCGAAGGCATCCTCTAACTGCTCGATACGAAGCAGGACAGCGACGTGAAAAAGTTGAACGCAAAAGAGCTTGGCATCGGCGCGCTCGCCGGTCTGACCGCCGCCCTACTCGTGTATGGCGCGACCCTTCAGCCATTGTTGTTCATCCTGTTCGGTGCGCTTTCTGCTCTTCCGATCCTTATCGTCGGCCTCGGCTGGGGCAATATCGCCGTCATCGTTGCCGTCGTGGTCGCCGGCATCGTCGGCACGATCATCGCCCCCTCGGTCTATTTCGGGCTCTTCGTCGTTCTCTTGACGCTGATACCAGCATGGCTCAGCCATCTCGCCAATCTGGCGCGTCCTGCCTCTGAACTTGGTGGGCCAGATAATCTGATGGCCTGGTATCCGCTCTCCGACATCATGCTGCATCTGTGCGGCCTTGCAGCCGTCGTCATCATCGTCGCCGGCGCGGTCATGGGTTACGGTGCCGATTTAGTGGGACAAGTCGTCGACGCCTACATGGCCGCGGTAAACCAGCAGTCTCCCGATCTTCAGCTCAATCCGGTTGCGATCGCGAAGATGAAGTCGCTGATGCTCTACATGATTCCGATCGCCTGGGGCATGATCTGGGTCATGATGCTGCTGGCCGCCTATTATGTAGCGACCCGCATCGTCGCGGCCTCGAGCCACAATCTGCGTCCGCGCGACGATATCCCCTCGTCGCTGCGTATGAACCGCAATGCGATCTTCGTCTTTCTCGTGGCGATCGTCGCGATCTTCTTCGGTGGCGTTCTCGGCCTCATTGCCGCCGCCGTGCTTGGCGCCTTCGGCGCGGGCTTCATCGTTTCCGGCTTTGCTTCGCTGCACTACCGGACGCGAGGCAAGGACTGGCGTCTGCCGGTTCTAATCATCTGCTACTTGGTATGCTTCTTTGTGACGCTGCCGCTCTTCATCATCCTTGTTCTCGGCCTCTACGATACTCGCAAGGCGATATCGCTCACCCCGAACAAGAATGCCGACACACCCAATCAAGACACGAAAATCTGACATCGAAAGGAACAAGAAAATGGAAGTCATTCTTCTCGAACGCATCTCCAAGCTCGGCCAGATGGGCGAAACCGTTAAGGTTCGCGACGGCTTTGCCCGTAACTACCTGCTGCCGCTCGGCAAGGCGCTGCGCGCCAACGCCGCCAACAAGGCTCGTTTCGAAGCCGAGCGCGCCACGCTCGAAGCCCGCAACCTCGAGCGCAAGAGCGAAGCCCAGAAGGTTGCCGACGTTCTCGGCGGCAAGTCCTTCATCGTCGTTCGCTCGGCTGGCGAAACCGGCCAGCTCTACGGTTCGGTCGCTGCTCGCGACGTCGTCGAAATCCTCGCCGCCGAAGGCTTCAACATCGGTCGCAGCCAGGTTCACATGAACACGCCGATCAAGGCTATCGGCCTGCACGATGTTGCCATCGGGCTTCACGCCGAAGTCGAAATCAAGGTTGAGCTCAACGTCGCCCGCTCCGCTGAAGAAGCCGAGCGTCAGGCCAAGGGCGAAACCCTCACCTCCGCAGACGCCATCTACGGCGTTGACGAAGACGCGCTGCGTCCGGAAGATTTCTTCGATCCTGAAGCTGACCGCGACGGCGAAGAAGAAGCTTGATCCTCAAGCCTTCTCCAAAACTGTGAATGAAAGAAAGCCTGGGTCCTCGACCCAGGCTTTTTGGTTATTGGCAGACGATAAAGCGAACGCCTCTGTCAGTCGTTATTCCTGGGCTCCGGCAGCGGAGCCGAATCCTTGTCAATCGAAACGACGACGGACATGCCAGGCGCCAACTGGTCGGCGAGTGGCTGTCCATCCTCGATCTTGATCCTTACACCGAGACGCTGGGCGACCTTGGTGAAATTGCCCGTGGCGTTGTCGGGCCTGATGACGGCAAATTCGGAACCCGCTGCCGGAGAGAAACGCTGGATGCGGCCCTTGATCTCGCGATGCCCGAGCGCATCCACGGAAATCGTGGCGGGCTGATCGAGCTTCATGCCATCGAGCTGCGTTTCCTTGAAATTGGCTATGACCCAGACGTCCTTCGGCACCAGGTTCATCAGCTGCGTACCTGGTGTCACATATTGGCCGAGGCGTACGCCAACTTCCCCAATGCGGCCGTCCTGCGGCGCCCTGATGGTCGTGTTGTCGAGATCGATATCGGCAAGCTGCACGGCAGCCTCCGCGCCGCTGACACCGGCTTCCAGGGAGGCGCGGTTGACGATGATCGTCGTCAGGTTCTGCTGAGAGACGTCGAGAGCGGCCTTTGCCTGATTGACCGATGCCTGAGCCTGCTGCAGCGTCGCCTGCGCCTGTTCGGAATCGCTCGTGGTCGAGACACCTCTGGAGACCAGTGTCGTGACGCGATCGAAGGCAAGCTGGGCACGCTTCAGCGCTGCGTTGGCGCTATCGATCTGCGCCTGACTGGAGACGATGCCGGCCTTGGCGGCCTGCTCCTGCTGCTGCGAATTGGCAAGTGCCGCCTTCTGCCCGTCCAGCGTCGCGTGGGCCTGCGCCACCTTCTGCTTGTAGATGCGGTCGTCGATCTGGGCGAGCACGTCGCCCTCCTTGACGAGCTTGTAGTCCTTGATCGGCACGTCGGTGATATAGCCGCTGACCTGCGGGCTGATGGTCGTGACATAGCCTTTGACATAGGCGTCGTCCGTAGTCTCGACCGCGGTTTTGAACGGCGGCAGATGCCAGGCATAGAGAACCAACATGACGCCGCCGATGCCGGCGAGAACCGCGATGACTTCGATGGGGGAGCGAACAAGCCTCGACATGGAGCTATTTCATATCCTCATGGGTTGGATGTCACGACCTCAGCCCGACCGTCGGCAAGGCGAGCCCTGACGAATCGGAAGAAGACATGGATTGAGAGGCCGGCAAGCGACAGGAAGGCGATTACGGCGGCAGTGAAGAAGGCATCTCCATAGGCGAGCATATTGGCCTCGCGGCTGACCTGTGCGCCGAGCAGCGCCAGCCCCTCCCCCTTCAGGAGCGCGCTATCCCCGATCACCTTGCCATAGGAGGATGAAAGCTGGCTGACGCGTGTGGCCACATGCGGATCCGTCAGCAGCACGCGCTCGGTCAGGACGGCGGAATGGAACTTCTCGCGAATGGTGATCAGCGTGCCATAGAAGGCCGAGCCGATCAGGCCGCCGATGCTTTGCGTGAAGGTGAAGACGACAAAGAAGGTCACCAGGTAGGGGGGACCCTTGGATATAGCCTCCTTGAAGCCTTGCGACATGGAGGGTGGCAGGAACAGGGCCGCGCCGGCTGCGACCAACGCCTGGCTGAAATACATCTGCTCGGGACGGGTCAGGTTCGTCACCTGCGAATCCATCAGCGCGCCCACGCCCATCAGGATGAGCGCGACGAACTGGATCTGCCAGCTGAAGCCGTAGCTCATGAACACCGTGCAGATGAGCCCGCCGATGATGGAGAAGGCCAGGATGATCCAGTACAGAATGGAAAGCTGATCATAGAGCAGCCCGACCGCGTTCTGATAAAAGGTCATGATGACGGAAGTCTGCTCGGCGGCAATGATACGGAAGACCAGGAGGATCGCCGTCAGATGTAGAATTTCCGGCCGAAGCAGCCAGCGAACGTCGATCAAAGGCGTCGACCGCCTCAGCTCGACGACAATGGCAACGGTCAGGGACGCTATGGCAATCACCAGGACGACCCCGAGCCATGGCACCTCCAGCCACCAGTAGAGGCGCCCGACCGACAGGGCGACGGCCAGACAGCCGAAACCGATCGCCACGAGAAGATAGCTGAAGATATCGCCCAGCACGATGACCTTGACGCGCGGCGGCGGTGTCAGCGGCAGCAGATAGATGATTGGCATGACGAGGAGCGCCAACGCCATCTCGAGCGTGTAGAGGCCACGCCATTCGCCATAGTCCAGCAGCGAGGGTGACACGAGTCGCGTGATGGGGGCAGCAAGCAGCGTGTTCATCATCGCCAGGCTGACGCCGACAGTCATCTTCTTCGCCGGTTCGAAGGCCTCCAGCATATAAAGGAAGCCGAGTGTCGATAGCGGCGCGCCGGCAATTCCGCTCAGGAAGCGGACGACGATCGCAGAATGCAGGTCGGAGACGAAGAGATTGAGCAGCGAGGCGAGCACGAAGCCGAGAATGCTGACCTCGGCGAAATTGCGCACGCCATATTGAAGGCGAATCTTCACCAGCGCGATGGCGAGGCTGACATTGGGCGCCATATAGGCGGCAGAAAGCCACGCCGATTCTGTGGTGGTCGCCGCAATGGTTCCCTGGATCTGCGTAAGGTTGGCGAAGGCAAGATTAAGACCCAGACCCTGGGTCAGGAAGAACAGAACGGATGCCGCAATATAGAGCGGCACTTTCCAGCCCGGCATAGGCGGTGGAGCGGGCGGGACGGCGTTGGCTTGCGCATTGGCGACCGGGCCCGGATCCCCGCTCATGCATTACCTCATGATTTGCCGATATTCTGAAGATTGGCAGTCATGGCGCGAATAACCTTCAGCGCCATGCCGACATCCTCGTCCGAAATCCCCTCCAAGATATCCGCGCGCACACCGGTGGCAAGAGCTTCGACCTCCGCAGCAACGACTTTTCCGGATTCCGTTATGAAGATTTGCTTGGCGCGGCGATCGAATACGGCGGCCCGACGTTCGATGAAATTCTGCGCCTCCATCGCATCAAGGATGCGTACGAGCGTCGGCGTTTCCAGCTCCAGCTCGTCGGCAAGCTCCCTCTGGTTTATCCCATCCCGGCGGGAGAGCTTGCGAAAAACCCTCGCACGGGAAAGGGTCATGCCGTGCTCGCGAACGAGGGCATCAAAAGCCGCCCTCAGCTTGCGATTGAACGAAGAGAGGTCGTCGAAAAGTTCTTGTCTTGATGGCGCACCTGGCATTATTGCAACTTTATACTATTAGCATCCTACCCTAATTTAAAGGGAATACCCGGATTTTCCCAGCTTTTCAAGCATGATAGCCGCAACAATTGATGTACACGGCGAAAGACCCGGCTAAAATATCCCCACGGATGATTTGCATATGTGATTCGTGTGTCGATCTTTTCGTTGCAAAGTGGTCACAAGAGATTTTTTACGTCCCGACAATCTGCGCCTGTGGACGAGTGGAAAAACGTTGATAGGCCGGACCTATTCGCCCCACTTCGCGTGGACGCTCATTTGCACGGTTGACCATGACATCGGATCGTCGCAAACCAGTCGACACCCTAAAGCATGAAGAGATGGAAAATGAACGAAGCTGCGCGCAAGCTCGCCGCCATTGCTCCCGCCGACCAGCACTATCGCGAAGCGCCCAATAACATTGAGGCGGAACAGGCTCTGCTCGGCGCCATTCTCGTCAATAACGATGCCTATTACCGCGTCTCCGACTTCCTGAAGCCGATTCATCTTTACGAACCGCTGCACCGCAAGATCTTCGAGGTCGCCGGCGACATCATCCGCATGGGCAAGACCGCCAACCCCGTCACGATCAAGAGTTTCGTGCCGGCGGACGAGAAGGTCGGCGACATGACGGTTGCGCAATATCTAGCGCGGCTTGCCGTCGAAGCCGTGTCGATCATCAATGCGGAAGACTATGGCCGCGCCATCTATGATCTGGCGCTGCGCCGCGCGCTGATCACCATCGGCGAGGACATGGTCAACATCGCCTATGATGCACCGCTCGACATGCCTCCGCAGACGCAGATCGAGGATACGGAGCGCCGGCTGTTCGAGCTTGCCGAGAATGGCCGCTACGACGGCGGTTTCCAGTCCTTCAACGATGCCGTGGCGCTCGCAATCGACATGGCGGCCGTCGCCAAGGAGCGTGACGGCGGCCTATCCGGCATCTCCACAGGCATCCACTCGCTTGATAGCAAGATGGGCGGCCTGCAGCGCTCCGACTTGATCGTACTTGCCGGTCGCCCCGGCATGGGTAAGACCTCGCTTGCGACCAACATCGCCTACAATATCGCCGCCGCTTACGAGGGCGAAGTCCAAGCGGATGGCTCGATGAAGGCGAAGAACGGCGGCGTCGTCGGCTTCTACTCGCTGGAAATGTCGTCCGAACAGCTCGCCACGCGTATCATCTCCGAGCAGACGGAAGTCTCCTCGTCGAAGATCCGACGCGGCGACATCAATGACGCCGATTTCGAAAAGCTCGTCGCCTGCTCTATGATGATGCAGAAGGTGCCGCTCTATATCGACCAGACCGGCGGCATCTCCATCGCCCAGCTTTCCGCGCGTGCCCGACGCCTGAAACGCCAGCGCGGCCTCGACGTTCTGGTGGTCGACTACGTGCAGCTGATGACCGGCTCCGGCAAATCGAACGAGAACCGTGTTCAGGAAATCACCCAGATCACCACCGGCCTGAAGGCGCTCGGCAAAGAATTGAACGTGCCGATCATCGCGCTCTCCCAGCTCTCGCGTGCGGTCGAAAGCCGCGACGACAAGCGGCCTCAGCTTTCCGACCTGCGTGAATCCGGTTCGATCGAGCAGGACGCCGACGTAGTACTCTTCGTGTTCCGCGAGGAATATTACGTTAAGAACCAGGAGCCGCGCGATCCGAACGACCCGAAATATGGGGAATGGGAAGCCCTGTTCGACCGCGTCAAAGGCACGGCCGACGTCATCATCGCCAAGCAGCGCCACGGACCGACAGGCACGGTGAAGCTCGCCTTCCAGTCGGAATTCACCCGCTTTGCCGATCTCGCCGATCCGTCTTTCACGCAGTATGAGGAACATTGACACGAAGCTTGACGCGTCAATGTTCCGCTGGGACGGAGAAACGCTTCGCACTTTTCCCGGAGACGCTTCACAGTCCCGCAGCTCGCAGCAAAGCCACCGTCGCGACACCAACAACAACGCTTGCCAGCATCGGCAAGCGGCGTGAGACGATTGCGGTGGCCGCGCAGGCCAGCGCCTCCGCCCAGCCCGTAGCAAAAGCCGTCGGAGCAATGACGGCCATCAGCACGGCCGGTGGAATAGCTTCGATTGCGGTTCGCCGGCGCTCGTCGATCTTCACGTAGCGAATCAAGACAAGACCGCCAACACGGGTGAAGATCGTTGCGGCAGCCATGGAGAGGATGGCGAGCAGTGTGTTGAGATCAAGCGTCATGCCGTCTGCTCCCGCGCCCTGCCTTTCCAGAAAGCCGTTGCCAGCCCCGCCAGCGCACCGGCTGCAATATGCCAGACACCGGGCACGAACTGGTGGACAGCAACGGCTGCAATTCCGCTCGCGGCAAGCACCGCGCCGGTTTCCGGTCCTTTCCAAAAGCCCATGACCAGCACGATGAAGACAGCGGGAAAGGCGAAGTCGAGACCAATGACGGCGGGATCGCCGAGAAAGGCGCCAAGCAGAGCACCCGCAAGCGACGAGCCGACCCAAGCCAAGTAGAAGGGCGTGACGATGCCTGCATACCAGGCGGGTGTGAGCCGCAACGTGCCGGCGCGGAATTCCGCCATGGCCCAAATCTCATCGGCGAGAAACAGCATGGCGATATAGCGTTTGGTGCCGGAGAAAGACTGCATCTTCGTGCCGATCGAAGCGCTCATCAGTAAGTGCCTGACATTGACAAGCAGGGCCGCGAAGCCGGCGCCAATCCAGCTTGCGGGATGTGTCCAGATATCCATCGCCACGAATTGCGAGCCGCCGGCGAAGACGAGCGCGCTCATCAGTGTGGTCTCCAGCGGCGAAAGCCCCTTGGTCGCCGAAACCGCGCCGAACACGAGGCCGATCGGCAGGACGGCGACGATCAGCGGAAAAATGGCACGCATCCCGGCTTTGAATTCGCCGGCCGGCCGGCTTTGCTGCAACATTGGCAACCTCCACTTCAACAATGGCGAAGAGGTAGCCGACGGCATCTGGCGCTGTATTGAACGAAAGTGACTAGAGCTCCATCCAGAATCGGCAAAGCGTTTTCAACATTCGCAGAAAAGCGAAATGCTCTATGTTCTTATTTCCCAGCGCATTCCGGATGGAAAACCGCTGCGCACTTTTCCTGGGAATGCTTTAGCCGACGCGGAATTGACCGGGGGTGACGCCGGTGCGCGATTTGAAGTGGCGCGTAAAATGCGCCTGATCGGCGAAACCGCATTCCATGGCGACATCGGCCGGCATGCGGCCTTCCCTGAGCAATCGGCGGGCGACGATGACGCGCCGGTCGGTCAGAAAGGCGTGGGGCGTAATATGATACTCCCGGCGGAAAGCGCGGATCAGGTGCGCGCGGCTCAGCCCCGCGACCTTGGCCAACTCCTCCAATCCGATATCGCTGTCGAAATTCTCACTGAGGTAGTCGCGGGCGCGCGCGACGGCGCTACGCTCCTTCGTATCGACGGGAAGGATGATAGTGCTGCCGTAGCGCGCAAAGAGCGCTGCCAGCACCGAGAACATGCCTTCATCGGATTCCAGCGCGCCGGCGCCGCTCTCGAGTGTGCGATGGGCCTTGTGGAAGGCGTCGGCAAGCTGCGGATCGCGCAACAACGAACTGGCGAAAGATGGCGTCGCGTTGAAGGCTTTGCCCGTGACGTCTTCCAGAATGTCGACGAAGAGCTTCGCGTCCGGGTAGATCATGCGGTAGCGATAGCCTTCGCCGCCCGGAGCACCGTCATGCACTACTCCAGGATTGATCATATAGAGGTCGCCCGGTCCGGCTTCTTCCCGACTGCCGAGCAGCGTGGTGATCTGGCTGCCTCTTTCAATCGTCCCGATGCTGAAGGTGTCGTGCGCATGCGGAGCATATTCATGCGTCACGAAGCTTGCGCTCAGGCATTCCATGCCGCGAAAGCGACCGTCCCGCCAGAAGCGGGTCGATTCCACCTTGGCAAGCGGCATGGCGTCAGCCGCCTCTTTCTGCGAAACGTTCTGCATGTCAGCACATTATCGAGCCGGCTGCCGCGCGTCTTGAATAAAAGTGATCGCATATGAGAAAGGCTGGTATCCAGCCTTTCCGCGCTTTCTCCTTGCAACAATCCTCTCTACAACTCGCTTCTCATCGCGGCGATTCATGACAGATTTTCCCTCCCCTCCTGAGGCGACGATGCCTTCACTTTCGCGACCTGATCTCGACGCGCTCGCCGAAACCGGCGCAAGCATGGGCGGTGAAGATTTGCGTAGAGAGAGACCCCTCTGCTTTGATGGATCACACGTCAGCTGTCCAACCATGCTGCGAGGCCATCCAGCGTCTGTAGCCCGTATTCGACCGCGCCGAAGCCGATGACGAACCGGCGCCGCTCGGGGCTGGGGTGGAGTTGGCGCAGGGTAAGAACCGTCTTGCCGTCGGCTTGCTCATCGAAGGTCACTGTGACGCGGAAACGATCGGGGTCATTGGGCTCCGGCGTGCCATGGTCCATCACAATCCGCTCGTTCGGGACGATCTCCAGAAAGCGCATGAGGTTCGCAAAGCGCTGCTTCCGGCCCTCGAACACGCCCACCATGTCGAACCGCCAGATCCCGCCCTCGCGGATGTCGGCTTCGTGGTTCTCAATTTCAAATCCGGCCGGACCGTACCATTCGGCGAGGGCCTTGGGGTCCATCCACGCGGCAAAGACCTTGTCGCGCGGATGATTCAGCAGTTTCACCAGCACGATTTCCCTATCGAGCGCCCAAGTGTCGAACGGGTTTGCCATGTTCTCAATCATCCTCTTCCTTCTTGTCCAAGTAGACTTCCAGGCGATCCAATCGTTCGGTCCAGCGCCTGCGCTCTGCCTCCATCCAGTCCGCAGCCTCGTCGAAGCGCGCCTGCACCAGTCGGCACCAGCGGCTGCGCCCCCGCTTCTCGCTAGCGATCAGTCCGCAATCCTCCAGCACCTTGAGATGCTGGGCGAAGGAGGGCAGTGCCATGTCGAAAGGTTCGGCAAGGATGCTGACCGGCACCTCGCCCTCAGCCAGCCGCGATACCACCGCGCGGCGGGTCGGGTCGCTGAGAGCATGAAAGGCAAGATCGAGGGGCGTCGAATGGTAAGGCATATGACTCGGTAAAACGTCTTCAACCTTTAGTCAACAACAATAAGGTACTTGCCTTACTGTCTGCATCTTATATAAAGGCACTTACCTTAGTATTGAGCTCCGGACTGCTGGAGCAGCTATGGTGCAACCACTCGCAAGGAGAGCTCCAGTGGCAATACGTGTCGATCTCATGATCTCGCTCGACGGGTTCGCAACGACGACGGATCAGACACCCGAAACCCCGTTTGGCGAGGACTGGCCGCGTCTCGTCGGCGCATATGTTGCAACGCGAACGTTTCACGAGCGCGTCCTCAAGGATACCAGCGGAACCGGGACCACAGGTGTCGACGATAATTACGCCAGAGAATACTTCGAGAACGTGGGTGCCGAGATCATGGGCGCCGGCATGTTCGGGCTGCACAACTTCCCCGACGACCCGAATTGGCAGGGCTGGTGGGGCGAAGAACCGCCCTTCCGCGTCCCAGTCTTCGTCCTCACTCATACTCCCAGACCTTCCCTGGAGATGGCTGGCGGCACCGTCTTCCATTTCCTCAGCGCGGCGCCGACCGATGTGCTCCAGCAAGCCGTCGAGGCGGCGGACGGTAAAGACGTAAGGATCGGCGGTGGCCCTACGATCGTTCGCGACTTTCTGAAGGCGGGCCTTGTCGATCGTCTTCATGTCGCGATCACGCCGATTCTGCTCGGACGAGGCATACGCCTGTGGGACGATCTGCGCGGCCTGGAAGCTGGCTATGCGGTCAAATCAGAAACCGCACCGAGCGGCACTATCCATCTCACCTTCCAACGCTAGCCGCCTGCCTCTGGCCTACCAGCGCGCGCACCAGAACTTCGCTGCTGCGAGGCCATCCAAACAGTCTCTGCGAACTTCGGCCGCCGCTTATAACCGGTGGCCGAAGCGAAAGTCATAGGCAGACGTCTGAAGGCGTGATCGGATCCGTCGTTCTGCTGGACGATCAAAAGATGAAAACCTAAAAAGCATTAAGCCCAAACCCGCCCTTGAAGGAGGAGAAAAATTGAAGCGCATCGAGATGAAGATAAGCGGCGGCTGCCAGTGTGGTGCTGTGCGCTACCACGCAAGCGCTATGCTCGATAATTCGCATCTCTGCCACTGCCGCATGTGCCAGAAAGCCTCTGGCAACATCTTTGCCGCGCTCGTCGCCGCGCCTAATGATGCGCTCACCTGGACACGCGGCAAGCCGAGCGTCTGGAAGAGCTCAGAGCTTGTCGAGCGCGGCTTCTGTGCCAATTGCGGCACGCCATTGTTTTTCCATCACCTCGAAAACGGCCGCACCAACCTGATGATCGGTTCGCTGGACGATCCGCACGCCTTCCCGCCACATGCCAACACCTGCACCGAGAACATGGTGGCCTGGTTCAATACGATCACGGGCATAGAAAATACCGGTGCGACCGAAAATAACGGCGCCGATTGGGCTGCGGCGATCAAGACGAGCAACAACCAGCATCCTGATCGCGATACCGCCTCATGGCCGGTGAGATGGCGTGACGACTGAGTCCTATTCCGGCGATTGCCAGCGGGGTACTGTCCGTTGCCGCTATTGCGAAATAGCCATCATCCCGGAAACTAAAGCCTACGACTGCCTACTTTCAAGATGATGCGCGCTGCGTGTATGAAGGTTTGTTCTTCACCTAATTCGAGCCTCGAAGCAGCCGGTGGTTTCAGGCGCTAAGCCGGAAGCTGTCGTCAGACATGTGGCGGCAGTTTTTGCCTAGTTTCGCATACATCCCTCGCAGCACTTTTTCTTTTCATCGACGACCGGTATCCTGGCTCGAGCCAAATCACCTCCGGCCACTTCCTTATTTAGGGCGCCCCATGACAGATAATTTCAATGACGACGATGCTTTCGCTTCCGCCGGCCTGCGGCTGACGGTGGATCTCGGCGCGCTCGTCGAAAACTGGCGCGACCTCGCGCGCCGCTCGGGGAAAGCCCGCACGTCAGCCGTGGTCAAGGCCGATGCCTACGGGCTCGGGATCGAGGATGTCGGTGAAACGCTTTATGGCGCCGGCGCGCGCGATTTCTTCGTTGCGACAGCGGATGAGGGCGCGACCTTGCGGCTCTATGCCCCCGAGGCCCGCATCTTCGTGCTCAGCGGCATCTGGCCGGGCATGGAGCGGCGGTTCTTCGAAAACGATCTCGTGCCCGTCATCGCTTCGGAGGAGCAACTGACCTTCTGGATGTCTGTTCTATCCGACTATGGCGACTATCCCTGTGCGCTGCAGGTCGACACTGGCTTCAACCGGCTCGGCCTGCCTATGGACGATGCGATCGCGCTTGCCGATGACGTCTCCCGCCCGGCAAGCTTTGCGCCGGTGCTTGTCATGAGCCATCTCGCCTGCGGCGACGATCCTTCCAATGCAATGAACAGGCAGCAGCTCGAGGCCTTTCGCAAGGTCAGCGCTGCCTTCGAAGGCATCGAGGCAAGCCTTGCCAATTCGGCCGGCATCTTTCTCGGCGCCGACTATCACTTCGATCTTACCCGTCCAGGCATCGCCACCTACGGCGGCGAGGCGGTGCCCGGCTTGGCCAATCCGATGCGTCCGGTGGCAACGGCGGAGGCGCGGATCATCCAGATCCGCTCGGTCAAATCGGGCGAAACCGTAGGCTATGGCCGTGCGCTGCAATTGACCCGCGACAGCCGGCTAGCAATCGTCTCCGCCGGCTACGCCGATGGCTATATGCGCAGCCTATCGAGCGCCGGCGTGCCGCTGCGCGAGACCGGCATTGCAGGCGGTCATGGCTTCATTGCCAGTCATAAGGTGCCCGTTGCCGGCCGCATCACCATGGACCTGACCATCTTTGATATCACCGACCTGCCGGAAAACCTGGTCAGAACCGGTGACTATGTCGAGCTTTTCGGCAGCAACATCTCGGTCGACGAGGCCGCAAGGGCGGCAGGCACGATCGGCTACGAGATGCTGACCAGCATGGGGCTGCGGCACGAGCGCCGGTATATCTCGGAAGAGGTCGAGGAATAGCCCGGCTACTCTCAGAATATTTAGCGGGCGCTGATCGCCAGCCGGACGCCAAGGGCGACGAACAGCGTGCCGAGACCGCGATCGAGCCACAGGCCGAGGCTCCGATTGCGCCGAAGCGCCTCGCTCAGACGGCCGCCGAGCAGGATGAGCGGCGGCTCGATGAAGGCGGCGACGACAATGATGAGGCTGCCATGCAGAAGAAGCTGCGCCCAGACCGGGCCGGCACCTTCGACGACGAATTGCGGTAGGAAGGCCAGGAAGAAGATGGCGACCTTAGGATTGAGCAGCGAGACCAGGATGCCTTGGCGATAGATGCGGCCAAAGGACAAGGCTTTACCGGCCTCCTTGATCCATGCCGCCTCGCCCTTCGAGCGCAGCGCCTGGATGCCGAGCCAGATCAGATAGGCGGCACCGATCCATTTGACCGTCGAGAAGGCCAGCGCGGAGGCAGCAAGGATCGCCGAAAGTCCCGCAGCCGCCATCAGCACATGCAGGCACGCGCCGCTCCAGATGCCAAACAGCGCCGCAAAGCCCGAGCGCATGCCGCTTCTGATCGTATGGCCGAGAATGAAAGCGATATCCGGCCCCGGCGACAGATTGAGGAGGGTTGCAGCGGTGAGAAAGGCGATCCAGTGCGCAAGCGAATAGTCAAACATCGGTCATCGTCCATAAAAACCCAGCATAAAAGCTGACACGATCGCCATTGATACGGAAATCATTAGTTTTGATAGGCCGGGAAAGACATTATCTGTCAGCCGATCGCGATTCGTCGCAAAGAGCGAAGCATTTGAACTTGAGAACAGCATCCGATGGCTAAGGCCCGTACACAATTCATCTGCCAGAACTGCGGCACGGTCCACAATCGCTGGGTCGGCAAATGCGACAGTTGCGGCGCATGGAACACCATCGTCGAGGAAGATCCGATGGGCGGGATCGGCGGCGGACCGGCCAAGACACCCCGCAAGGGCAAGCCGGTGACGCTGACGACGCTTTCGGGCGAGATCGAGGAAGCCCCGCGCATTCATACCGGCATATCCGAGCTCGACCGCGCGACAGGCGGCGGTTTCGTGCGCGGCTCGGCCGTCCTTGTCGGCGGCGATCCCGGCATCGGCAAGTCGACTCTGCTGATGCAAGCCGCGGCCGCCCTCGCCCGGCAGGGGCACAAGATCGTCTATGTCTCCGGTGAAGAAGCCGTGGCGCAGGTTCGCCTGCGCGCCCAACGTCTGAAAGCCGCTGATACGGAAGTGCTGCTGGCCGCAGAGACCAATGTCGAGGACATTCTCGCGACGCTGGCGGAAGGCAAGCGGCCGGATCTCGTCATCATCGATTCCATCCAGACGCTGTGGAGCGAGCTTGCCGAGTCCGCGCCCGGCACGGTGACACAGGTGCGCACCGGCGTGCAGGCGATGATCCGTTTCGCCAAGCAGACTGGCACGGCCATGGTGCTGGTCGGCCACGTCACCAAGGATGGCCAGATTGCAGGGCCGCGCGTCGTCGAGCATATGGTCGATGCCGTTCTCTATTTCGAAGGCGATCGCGGGCATCATTACCGCATCCTGCGCACGGTGAAGAACCGCTTCGGCCCCACCGACGAGATCGGCGTGTTCGAAATGTCCGATGCCGGCCTGCGCGACGTGCCCAATCCGTCCGAGCTCTTTCTCGGCGAGCGCAACGAAAAATCGCCCGGTGCGGCTGTCTTCGCCGGCATCGAGGGGACACGTCCGGTGCTGGTCGAAGTGCAGGCGCTGGTCGCGCCGACATCGCTCGGCACCCCGCGCCGCGCCATCGTCGGCTGGGATTCTGCGCGCCTTTCTATGATTCTCGCCGTTCTGGAAGCGCATTGTGGCGTGCGGCTCGGCCAGCACGATGTTTACCTCAATATTGCCGGTGGCTACCGCATTTCCGAGCCGGCTGCGGACCTTGCCGTCGCTTCTGCACTGGTTTCCTCCCTAGCCGGTCTTGCTCTGCCCGCCGATTGCGTCTATTTCGGCGAAGTCAGCCTGTCGGGCGCCGTCCGGCCGGTTGCGCACACCGCCCAGCGCCTCAAGGAAGCCGAGAAGCTGGGATTTTCCGGGGCTGTTCTGCCTGCCGCTTCCGCCGATTTGCCGAAGGTCAACGGCGGACGCTGGAGCGAGATCGACAGCCTGCCGGATCTGGTGGCGCGCATTGCCGGATCGAAGGGCGCGCTGAAACGCGCGGAAGATGAAGACTGAGCCTTACTTCAGCCGTTCTTGGTGAAGAAGAGGCTCCTGATTGAGGCCGATGCCGACCAAAAGGTCTGGCAAGTCTTGAAGTGGATTATAAATGCCCATTACGATTTTCGACGGTATTGTTATCGGCGTTATTCTCTTCTCCGCCGTTCTGGCCATGGTTCGTGGCTTCTCGCGCGAAATCCTCTCGATTGTCAGCTGGGGCGGCTCCGCAGTCGCCGCTTATTATCTTTATCCGCTGCTCGTTCCCTATGCCCTGCAATACAAGGCCGACACCAAGATCGCGACGATCGCGTCAGCCGCCGTCATCTTCCTGCTGGCGCTCATCATCATTTCCTTCATCACCATCCGGATTGCCGATTTCATCATCGACAGCCGCATTGGCGCGCTCGACCGCACGCTCGGCTTCCTCTTCGGCGCGGCTCGCGGCCTGCTCCTGATGGTCGTCGTCGTGGCCTTCTGGAACTGGCTGGTGGCACCGGCCGCACGTCCGGACTGGGTCAACAACGCCAAGTCGAAGCCGTTCCTCGATTCGATGGTCGAGAAGCTGACCGCAGCGCTTCCGCAGGACATTCAGGCGAGGCTGCCGGCCGAGATCCTCAACAAGATCGCGCCGAAGCAGCAAGGAAATGGCGATAACGCCGCGCCGAACGACACCGCGCCCTCGGACGACGCACCGGCGCCGCAGACAAACAACTGATGGCGCGTTTACAGGCTTGACCTGCCGCCCGAGAATCGCCATTTGAGCGGCGTGACAATCGAAGATCCGGCCCGATATTTTTTCCGGCCGGATTTTGAGCTATTTTAATGGTTACTCGTGACGCCGCCCCGATCCGCCCACGTTGAGAGCAAAGGCCCGCAGCCATGAATCATTCCCTTTCCTTCGAGGACGATATCGACGGCGACACGCTGCATGAAGAATGCGGCGTCTTCGGCATTCTGGGGCATCCGGATGCGGCGACGCTGACGGCGCTCGGTCTGCACGCCCTGCAGCATCGCGGCCAGGAAGCGGCCGGCATCGTCTCTTTCGATGGTCAACGCTTCCATTCGGAGCGGCGGATGGGTCTGGTTGGCGACCACTATACCGATCCTGCGACGCTCGCGCGGCTGCCTGGCGACCGTTCGATCGGCCATGTCCGCTATTCGACCACGGGCGAAACGATCCTGCGCAACGTCCAGCCGCTGTTTGCCGAGCTGGAAGTCGGTGGCATCGCCATCGCCCATAACGGCAATTTCACCAACGGCCTGACCATGCGCCGTCAGCTGATCGCCGACGGCGCCATCTGTCAGTCGACCTCGGATACCGAAGTCGTCCTGCATCTCATCGCCCGCTCCAAACAGGCTTCTTCTTCCGATCGCTTCATCGATGCTATCAGGCAGATGGAAGGCGGCTATTCAATGCTCGCCATGACGCGCACGAAGCTGATCGCCGCCCGCGACCCGATCGGCATCCGGCCGCTGGTTATGGGCGAACTCGACGGCAAGCCGATCTTCTGCTCGGAGACTTGTGCTCTCGACATCATCGGCGCGAAATATGTTCGCGACGTCGAAAATGGCGAAGTGATCATCTGCGAGATCCAGCCCGACGGCTCGATCACCATCGACACCCGCAAGCCGGAAGTTTCGCAGCCCGAGCGTCTCTGCCTCTTCGAATATGTCTATTTCGCCCGTCCCGATTCCGTCGTCGGCGGCCGCAACGTCTATGTTGCCCGCAAGAACATGGGCATCAACCTCGCCAAGGAAGCGCCTGTTGCGGCCGACGTTGTTGTTCCCGTGCCGGACGGCGGCACACCTGCTGCCATTGGCTTTGCCCAAGCGAGCGGCATTCCCTTCGAGCTCGGCATCATCCGCAACCATTATGTCGGCCGCACCTTCATCGAGCCGACACAGCAGATCCGCGCCTTCGGCGTGAAGCTCAAGCATTCCGCCAACCGCGAGATCATTGCCGGCAAGCGCGTGGTGCTCGTCGACGATTCCATCGTTCGCGGCACGACCTCGGTCAAGATCGTGCAGATGATCCGCGAGGCCGGCGCCAGCGAAGTGCATATCCGCGTCGCCAGCCCGATGATCTTCCATCCGGACTTCTACGGCATCGACACGCCGGACGCCGACAAGCTGCTCGCCAACCAGTACAGCAGCCTGAAGGCCATGTGCGATTTCATCGGCGCGGATTCGCTGGAATTCCTGTCGATCGACGGGCTATACCGAGCCGTGGGCGGCGAGCCCCGCAACAATGCGCAGCCGCAGTTCACCGACCATTATTTCACCGGTGACTATCCGACGCGCCTGCTCGACAAGGAAAGCACCAGCAACGTGCGCAAGCTTTCCGTTCTCGCCAGCAACGGCTGACACGCCCAAGTAACGGCCGAGAGGGGCATTTCGCTCCTCTCCCTTCCCTTACATATCCGGATCCAGGCAGCATGAGCGTCAATCTCAAGGACAAGATCGCCCTCGTCACCGGCGCATCGCGCGGTATCGGCTATTTCACGGCACTGGAATTGGCCAAGGCTGGTGCGCACGTGATCGCCTGCGCCCGCACGGTTGGCGGGCTTGAAGAGCTTGACGATGCCATCAAGGCTGCCGGCGGCTCGGCAACTCTCGTTCCTTTCGACCTTGCCGACATGAATGCCATCGACGCGCTCGGCGCTTCCATCTACGAGCGGTGGGGCAAACTCGATATTCTGGTTGCCAATGCGGGTGTCCTCGGCGTGATCTCGCCGATCGGCCACGTCGAAGCCAAGGTGTTCGAGAAGGTGATGACGATCAATGTCACCGCCACATGGCGACTGATCCGCTCCGTCGAGCCGCTGCTGATGCGCTCCGATGCCGGTCGCGCCGTCATCCTCTCCTCGGCCGCCGCTCATCGCTGCCGGCCCTTCTGGGGTCCCTATTCCGCCTCCAAGGCGGCTGTCGAGGCTTTGGCCCGCACCTGGGCCGGGGAAACGCAGAGCACGCCGCTGCGCATCACCAGCGTCGATCCCGGTGCTACCCGCACCGCCATGCGCGCCCAGGCGATGCCCGGCGAAGATCCGGATACGCTGCCGCATCCGCGAGAGATCGCCCAGGCGATCGTCCCGCTCACCGGCCCAGACGTCACTGAAACCGGCAAGCTTTTCGTCGTGCGCGAGAACAGGCTCGTCGACTATCGAATGCCGTAATAAAAACATCCCAGGCCTTTGCGCGAGACGCCTGATCCCCACTTGACCAAATTCATCCGGCGCGCGATAAAGCCGCCCATGAAAACGGTTATCTGCATTATCTGCCGGAAGATTATTCGCTAGCGTTTCGCTGGCCTGGCCGTTTTCGTCTCCCAAAATCCAAGATGACAAACGTCCGGCCTGCCGGTGACGGTATTTTTCGGATTTATGCCTTTGGGAGAGTGACATGGCCGCCGAGCCGCAATTGAAGTTCTACAACACGCTGACGCGCGAAAAGGTCGATTTCCAGCCGATCGACAGCAACAGCGTCCGCATGTATGTCTGCGGCCCGACGGTCTATGATTTCGCCCATATCGGCAATGCCCGTCCGGCGATCGTTTTCGACGTGCTGTTCCGGCTGCTGCGGCACGTCTACGGCGAGAGCCACGTCACCTATGTCCGCAATATCACCGATGTCGACGACAAGATCAACGCGCGCGCGCTGCGCGACCATCCCGGCCTACCGCTGAACGACGCGATCCGCCTGGTGACGGAGAAGACCGAACGGCAGTACCGCGAAGACACGACGGCGCTCGGCTGCCTGGAGCCATCTGTGCAGCCGCGGGCGACTGAAAACATCGCGCAGATGATCGCGATCATCGAAACGCTGATCGAGAAGGGCCATGCCTATCGGGCGGCCGGCGAGGTGCTGTTCGATACCAAGTCGATGGCCGATTACGGTCAGCTTTCGAAGCGCAATCTCGACGAGCAGCAGGCGGGTATCCGCGTCGCGGTCGACGAGCACAAGAAAAGCCCCGGCGATTTCGTACTGTGGAAGCTCTCCGATGAGAACGAGCCCGGCTGGGAAAGTCCCTGGGGCCGCGGCCGCCCGGGCTGGCATATCGAGTGCTCGGCCATGAGCGGGCGCTATCTCGGCGATGTCTTCGACATTCATGGCGGCGGGCTCGACCTGATCTTTCCGCATCATGAGAACGAAATCGCCCAATCGCGTTGCGCGCACGGTACGCATGCGATGGCGAACGTCTGGATGCATAACGGCTTCGTGCAGGTCGAAGGCCGGAAGATGTCGAAATCGGAGGGCAATTTCGTCACTATCCACGAACTGCTGCAGACGGACAAACTCGGCGGACGGACGTGGCCGGGTGAGGTGCTGAGGCTTGCGATGCTGATGACGCATTATCGCGAGCCGATCGACTTTTCCGTGAAGCGCCTCGAAGAAGCCGAACGGCTGATCGCCAAATGGCCGGCTGCCGACGTAAGTGGGGCGGCTCCCGATGAAACCGTGCTTGCCGCACTCGGCGACGATCTCAACACCGTTGCCGCCATCCAAGCACTGCATGCCCTGGCGCAAGCTGCCAATGCCGATGCCCGCCTCCTGTCGGTCTTCGCGGCCAGCGCCGATCTTCTCGGCCTGCTGCCGAAGAAGGCGGAGATCGACGAAGCTGTAGCCGCAGAGATCGATGCCAAGGTGCGCCAGCGTCTGGAATTGCTGAAGGTAAAGAACTTCGCCGAGGCTGACAAGCTTCGCGAGGAGCTGACGACAAGAGGTGTTCAGCTCAAGGATGGGAAGGATGCGGCGACGGGTGAGCGCATCACGACTTGGGAGATCAAGCGGTGAGCATGACCTACACCGGCGGCTGTCAGTGCGGCGCGGTTCGCTTTCGGGTGCGAGGCGGGCTGAAGGATGCCTCCATCTGTCATTGCCGCATGTGTCAGAAGGCATTCGGCGCCTATTATGCGCCGCTGGTTTCAGTGCGCGGCGCCGAGCTTACATGGACACGTGGCCAGCGGAAGGCGTTTCAATCCTCGAACTTCGTAAAGCGCGGCTTCTGCGGGGATTGCGGAACGCCGCTGACCTATGAGGCGCCCGATGGCATGGCAGTTGCGGCCGGTGCCTTCGACGATCCCTCGCAACTGCCGCCTGTCGTCCAATATGGCACGGAAGCCAAGATCGGCTTCGTCGATCGGCTGCATCTGCTGCCTGGACACCGGACCGAAGAGGACGCCGAGCAGGCGCCTTTCGTGCTTGACATCGTATCCTACCAACATCCCGATTACGATACCCGAAGCTGGCCAGAGGAGAAGCACCATGAGTGAAGCCATCAGAAGCGGAGGATGCCAATGCGGTGCGGTGCGGTTTCGCATTCGCGGCGAGCTTGGCCGTCCGTCGATCTGCCATTGCCGCATGTGCCAAAAGCAGTTCGGCAACTTCTTCTCCGCCCTCGTTACGGCACCTGAAGATGGCCTGGAATGGACGCGCGGTGAACCGACCTATTTCCAGTCCTCCGTCAACATCGATCGCGGCTTCTGCAAGAACTGCGGCACACCGCTGACCTACCGTCATCCGGGCGGCCTCGAAATCGCCATCGGCGCCTTCGACGAACGCGACGATCTCGCCCCTCAGATCCAGGTCAACCACGCCTATCGTCTGCCCTGGGTGGAGACGATTTTCGAAAAGCCAGTCCATCAGGATCCGGATTTCTACTCGCGACAGGAGCAGATCATATCGTTCCAGCATCCCGACCATGATACGGATGTCTGGCCGGCGGAGGGACTAAAAATATGACCGAAGTCCTGCGCACATTCTATCCGGAAATCGAACCCTATGCTTCCGGTCACCTCGATGTCGGCGACGGGCATGTGATCTATTGGGAACGGGTGGGAACGCCCGGCGCCAAGCCCGCCGTCTTCCTGCATGGCGGTCCGGGCGGCGGCATCTCGCCCAGCCATCGCCGCGTATTCGATCCCACGCTTTACGACGTGACCCTGTTCGATCAGCGTGGCTGCGGGCGCTCGACGCCGCATGCAGGCCTGGAAGCCAATACGACATGGCACCTCGTTGCTGACATCGAGCGGCTGCGCGAAATGGCCGGTGCGGAAAAATGGCTTGTTTTCGGCGGCTCCTGGGGCTCGACGCTGGCGCTCGCCTATGCCGAAACGCATCCGGAGCGGGTTTCCGAACTGGTCGTGCGCGGCATCTATACCCTGACGAAGGCCGAACTAGACTGGTATTATCAGTTCGGCGTCTCCGAAATGTTCCCCGATAAATGGGAGCGTTTCATCGCCCCTATCCTGCCGGAAGAGCGCCATGAGATGATGGCCGCCTACCATCGGCTGCTGACGCACCCTGAAAAGGCTGCGCGCATCGAGGCCGCGAAGGCGTGGTCGATTTGGGAAGGCGAGACGATCACCCTGCTGCCGGAGCCTGCCGTCAGCGCCCAGTTCGAGGATGCGGAATATGCGCATGCCTTCGCCCGTATCGAGAACCATTTCTTCGTCAATGCCGGCTGGCTCGAAGAAGGCCAGCTGCTACGGGACGCCTACAAGCTGAAGGACATTCCCGGCGTCATCGTTCACGGACGCTACGACATGCCCTGCCCGGCGCGTTATGCCTGGGCATTGCACAAAGCCTGGCCGAAGGCGGAATTCCACCTGATCGAGGGCGCGGGCCATGCCTCGTCCGAGCCGGGCATTCTGGACCAGCTCATCCGCGCCACCGACAAGTTCGCAGGCAAGGTATCGGCCACGTAAGGCCCCTCACCCTAGCCCTCTCCCCGCGCGCGGGGATAGGGAACGACCTCAAAAGCCCTTCACCCCGTGCAAACGGGGAGAAGGTGGACTCAAACGGTTTAGCAAGGCGAAACCGAGAGAGTACGGACGAGGGCACGCCATTATCAAACCGGTTCGCCGGAGGAAACAGTATGACACGCGAAAAAATCTATCTCTTCGACACGACGCTCCGTGACGGTCAGCAGACGCCCGGCATCGATTTCTCGGTCGAGGACAAGATTGCGATTGCGACCATGCTGGATGAGTTCGGCCTGGACTACATCGAAGGCGGTTACCCCGGCGCCAACCCGACCGATACGGCCTTCTTCGATGAGAAGCGCACGAAATCGGCCACCTTCGTCGCCTTTGGCATGACGAAGCGCGCCGGTATCTCCGCCTCTAATGATCCCGGCCTTGCGAGCCTGCTGCAGGCGAAATCCGACGCGATCTGTTTCGTCGCGAAAAGCTGGGACTATCACGTCAAGGTGGCGCTCGGCTGTACCAACGAGGAGAACCTCGAAAGCATCGCCGAAAGCGTCAAGGCGGCCATCGCCGCGGGCAAGGAAGCCCTGGTCGATTGCGAGCATTTCTTCGACGGCTACAAGGCCAATCCGACCTATGCGCTGGCATGCGCCAAGACGGCCTATGATGCCGGAGCGCGCTGGGTCGTGCTCTGCGACACCAATGGCGGTACGCAGCCGCCGGAGGTGCGCGCCATCGTCGAAGCCGTCATCGCCTGCGGCGTTCCCGGGCACTGTCTCGGCATCCATGCCCACAATGACACCGGCCAGGCGGTTGCCAATTCGCTCGTCGCAGTCGAAGCCGGAGTGCGGCAGATCCAGGGCACGCTGAACGGCATCGGCGAACGCTGCGGCAATGCCAATCTCATCACGCTGATCCCGACCCTAGCGCTGAAAAGGGCCTATAGCGAACGTTTCGAGACGACGATCGATGCGGAGCGGCTCGTCGGGCTGACCGGCCTTTCGCATGCCTTCGACGAACTGCTGAACCGCTCTCCGGACCATCAGGCACCCTATGTCGGCGCATCCGCCTTTGCGACTAAAGCCGGCATCCATGCCTCGGCGCTGCTTAAGGACCCGCGCACCTACGAGCACGTGCCGCCGGAAAGCGTCGGCAATTTCCGCAAGGTCATGGTCTCCGACCAGGGCGGCAAGTCGAACTTCATCAACGCGCTGAAACGGCGTGGCATCGAGGTCGGCAAGGACGACCCCAGGCTTGACCAGCTGATCCAGATCGTCAAGGAGCGTGAAGCGACAGGCTATGCTTACGAAGGCGCGGATGCAAGCTTCGAGCTGCTGGCCCGCCGCACGCTCGGCACCATCCCGGAATTCTTTGCGATCGATGGTTTCCGCGTCATGGTCGAACGCCGCTTCGATTCCCACGGCCGGGTGAAAATCGTCTCGGAAGCGGTCGTGAAGATCATCATCGATGGCGAGACCATCATGTCGGTTGCCGAGGGCGACGGCCCGGTCAACGCGCTCGACCTGGCGCTGCGGAAGAATTTCGGCAAATACCAGCACGAAATCGACGACCTGGAACTGGCCGACTTCAAGGTGCGTATCCTCAATGGGGGTACGGAGGCCATCACCCGAGTCCTGATCGAATCTACCGATAGCGACGGCGTACGCTGGTGGACTGTCGGCGTGTCCGAGAACATCATTGACGCATCGTTCCAGGCCCTGATGGATTCCGTCATCTACAAGCTGATGAAGAACCGGCACATGGCAGGCAAGATCGCGGCGGAGTAATCCGCCGCCCATCAAAAAGCTTGACGATGCCGTCAATGAAATGAATTAGCCATGCCGCATGCATTGGGGTAATCCCGTCTCAAATAACAGAGAATGACGGGAAAATTCATGGCCACCGACACGGTCAAACCTGAAATCAAGAATAATGACGCTATCCGCGGCTTCGGTTTTGCGATGACGGCCTATCTCTTCTGGGGCATTCTGCCACTCTATATGAAGGCGCTGGCGCATATCCCGGCTTTCGAGGTCATTGCCCATCGCATCGTCTGGTCGGTTCCCGTCGCGGGCATCGTGCTGCTGGCGCTGGGGCGCCTGGGTGACGTGAAGGCGGCTTTTCGTAATCCGCGCACGATCGCCATGGCATCGCTGACGGCAGCGCTCGTCACCGTCAACTGGGGAACCTATGTCTGGGCGATCGGCGCCGGCCATTCGCTCGATGCTGCCCTTGGCTACTTCATCAATCCGCTATTCAGCATTGCGCTCGGCGCCATCCTGCTCAAGGAAAAGCTGGCGCCGACGCAGATCGTCGCGATCTGCCTTGCAGCCGCCGCCGTCATCATTCTGACGGTGAAAGCCGGCACCCTGCCCTGGGTCGCGTTGTCGCTGACCTTCTCCTGGGGCTTCTATGCATTTTTCCGCAAGACCCTGCCTGTGGGAGCCAATCAGGGCTTCTTCATCGAGGTGCTGCTGCTCTGCATCCCGGCAGCATTTTACATCCTCTATCTGGAAGCGCGCGGGGAAGGCCACTTTTACCAGACCGGCATTTCGGATACCGCGCTTCTGCTCGGCTGCGGGCTCGTGACGGCGCTGCCGCTGATGATCTTCGCCAATGGCGCGAAGCTTCTGAGGATGTCGACCATCGGCATCATGCAATACATCGTGCCGACCATGGTCTTCCTGATCGCCGTCTTTCTGTTCAAGGAACCTTTCGGCACGACGCAGCTCGTTGCATTTTCGCTGATCTGGGCGGGTCTCGTGCTCTACAGCTGGTCGATGCTGCGTCAGAGTAGAGGAGGCTAACCAGCGGGCCTGGTTAGCAGATCCCCAGTCAAAGCTTGGAAATGACGGCCTCTTCGCCGCCGCGATCTCCGGGTACCTCCGCAGCGTGCTTGCGGATGGCCGGGATAATATCGGCGATCTTGTCGATAACCAGCGGCTGGACGCGGTGGGCGGTATGGACGAAGCCCTCTTCCGTCATATGGCGGATGAGTTCCATCATCGGGTCCCAGAAACCGTTGATATTGGCGAAGACCATCGGCTTTTCGTGACGGCCGAGCTGACCCCAGGTCATGATCTCGACGATCTCTTCCAAGGTGCCGATGCCGCCCGGCAATGCCACGAAAGCGTCGGCGCGTTCGAACATGCCGTGTTTGCGCGCATGCATGTCAGGCGTTATGATGAGCTCGTCGAGCTGACCGAGCGAATGGCGCGTCGCTTCCATATCGACGAGGAATTCCGGAATGATGCCGGTAACCTGACCGCCGTGCGATAGCACGCCGCTCGCGACAGCGCCCATGATGCCCTTTGTTCCGCCGCCATAGATCAGGCGCAGGCCGTTTTCGGCAATGCTTTTGCCCAGTTCGCGGCCGGCAGCCATGTGGGAGGGATCGCGCCCCGGCCGTGAGCCGCAATAGACGCAAATGGTTCGAATTGGCGTGGAATCGTCGGTCATGGATGCAAACAACTATGCTGCAGATGCTCAGTCAAGATTTTTCAAAGGAAAACTTGTGCCGGGACATGCGAAAATGGCTGAGAAAGCTTGTAAAAGCAGCCGAAATCGCTAGCAATTTCAGGAGTTGCGACGACTTCGCCGCGTGGAGATGACTGATGATGAAGAACCGTGCCGGGTGGCTGGCTCTGTTGGTGTTGGCAATTGCGACCCTGTTGATGGTCTTCTTCGTGATGCCGCGCATCAACGGTGACAAGACCCCGATCGGCGATGCGGTCAATCAAGCCAGCAACACGGTGAAGAACACCATCGACCAAAACGCGCAGAAGGCCGGCGAGACTGCACAGAACGCGACCAAAACCGCGCAGAATGCCGCCAATACCGCAGATCTCACCAAGAAACTGACCGAGCTTACGGGTGCGGCAACCACCTCGCTTGCCGATCTCAAGGCGCTGTTCAAGGATGGCAACACACCGTCCCAGGATACCTTCACGGCCGCAAAGACGAAGGCAACCAACGCCCTGCAATCGATCGTCGGCTTCGCGCTTCCTGAGGGAATCGACGCAGCGACCACGGGGCTTGTGAAGAAGGTACAGGACGGCGCTGGCAAGGCGCTCACCATCATCCAGTCTCTCCCCGACAATGCCGCCGAAGCGAGTGCAGCGATCGACAAGGCTTTCGCAGCGCTGACAGGCCAACAAGCGCCCGAGACCAACGCGGCTGCCAATCCTCGCGTACCCTCATTCGACGTGTTGCGCGTCGAGCCGGATGGCTCGACAGTTATTGCTGGTTCGGCAGAGCCGAATGCCAAGCTGGAAATCGTCGACGGCGAAAAGGTCGTCACCACCACCAATGCCGGCCCGAGCGGCGACTTTGCCGCCGTGCTCGACAATCCGCTGCCGCCTGGGGACCACGAACTGGTGCTGCGCGCTACAGGCAAGGACGGCAAGGCTGTCAATTCCGAGGAAGTCGCCACTGTCTCCGTGCCGAAAGACAATTCCAGCCAGGTCCTCGCGATGGTGTCCAAGCCAGGCGCTGCAAGCCGCATCATCACCGCGCCTTCCGCCAAACAGGGCCGCGTGACCGCCGGCGAACAGGACGCGTCCGCAGCCGACACTCAGGCCAAAACGACGGACAAGCCAGCAGCCACGACAGATGCCAAGCTGCAACAGGATGGTACGGCGATCGCATCCGCCAATCCGGCAGCCGGCACGGCAACGCCGCCGGCGGCAAAGGCGGAAGCGGATCAGGACGTCATGGTCAATGCGGTGGAGATCGAAAACGACCATATCTTCGTTGCCGGCACCGCGAAGCCGAATGCCAAGGTCCGAGCCTATGCCGACGAAAAGCTGATCGGTGAGAACGTCGCGGGTGCGGACGGTCACTTCGTCGTAGACGGACCCATGCCTCTGGCCGTCGGCGATCACAAGATCCGCGTCGATGTGCTTGACGGTGCCGGCAAAGTCGTGGTGCGGACCAGCGTCAACTTCACGCGCCCCGAGGGTAATCAGGTGACGGTTGCGGCGCAGACGCCCGCCGCCAATGGTCAAGCGCAAGCGACCACGGCAAACATGGTACCGCTCGACGAGGGCGAGCTTGCCAAGCTCAAGGAAGGCGCCGGCAAGGCTTTCGCGCTGCTGAAGGGCCTCTTTACCGACGGTAAGCAACCGAATACGGAGCAGCTCGCAGCCGCCCGCTCCGGCACGGAAATCGCGTTGAAGTCGCTCTCCGAATTCCGGCCGACCATCAACGCCAGCGCCGCGCTCAAGAAGGCTGCGGCCGATGCCTCCAGCGTGGCCGGCAAGGCGCTAGCTGCTCTCGTCGCCTTGCCGAAGGACCCGAAGTCGGTCGGCGCCGCGCTGCCTGGACTCGAACAGATGATCGCCGTTATCACGGCGCCGGCGCAGACGGCGCCAGCACAGCCGAATGCCGAAGTCTCGTCCAACGAGCCGAAGACGCTCGAGCAGGCACCGCTGTCGCAGGACACCAATGCCGTCATTATCCGTCGCGGCGATACGCTGTGGCAGATCTCGCGCCGCATCTACGGTGCGGGAGTGCGCTATACGACGATCTATCTGGCCAATGAGGACAAGATCAACAATCCGGACCGGATCCTGCCGGGTCAGGTCTTCGGCCTGCCGAAGGATGCATTGCCGAATGCCGAGGCGCTTCACCGCAAGCGGCTTTCGGGCGAGCATCTCTAGCAGCAACGACGGTCCGTCGTGAACATTGACAGCGGCCAGGTGCATCAACGCCTGGCCGCTGCTTTTATACGGCATGAAAATAGTATAAGCGTCCCCCGACCCCATAGCCTTCGTGCAATGGCCATGTCTTGGCTGTGAAGGCTTGCAAGTCGGCTGTGCAAACGCTGCCACGCCCGGCTGCTCAATTATTCGCCGGAGACGTACATGGCAGGCCAGAAGAAAACCATATCGGCGGATTCCAGCAATCCATTGAACACGATCGTCAATCTCTGGCCCTATATGTGGCCGAGCGGGCGCATGGATCTGAAGATGCGGGTGGTCTGGGCGACCGTCTTCCTGCTGGTTTCGAAATTCTTCCTGCTGCTGGTCCCCTACTTCTTCAAATGGTCCGTCGACGCGCTGAACGGCAAGCTCGACATGCAGGGCATTCTGCCTGCCTTTTTGGTCGGCGCTGTCGCCTTGATCATCGCCACGAACGCGACGCGCCTGATCCAGCTCGGCCTCAACCAGCTGCGCGACGCGCTGTTTGCGAGTGTCGGCCAATATGCGGTGCGCCAACTCGCCTACAGGACCTTCGTGCACATGCACGAGCTCTCGCTGCGTTTCCATCTGGAGCGCAAGACTGGTGGCCTCTCGCGCATCATCGAGCGCGGCACCAAGGGCATCGAGACGATCGTCCGCTTCACGATCCTCAACACGTTTCCGACCTTCATCGAATTCCTGCTGACCGCCATTATCTTCTGGCGCGGCTACGGCTTTTCCTATCTCGCGGTCACGGCCGTCACGGTCTGGCTCTACATCTGGTTCACCGTCAAGGCGAGCGACTGGCGCATCTCCATCCGCCGGACGATGAACAACAGCGACACCGACGCCAACACCAAGGCGATCGATTCGCTGCTGAATTTCGAGACGGTCAAATATTTCGGCAACGAGGAAATGGAAGCCAAACGCTTCGATCAATCGATGGAGCGATATGAAAAGGCAGCCACCAGCGTCTGGACGTCACTTGGCTGGCTGAACTTCGGCCAAGGCTTGATCTTCGGCCTCGGCACGACGGTGATGCTAGTCATGTCCGGCTTGTCGGTCCTGAACGGCCAACACACGGTCGGTGACTTCGTCTTCATCAATGCCATGCTGCTGCAGCTTTCCGTGCCGCTCAACTTCATCGGCTTCGTCTATCGCGAAATACGCCAGGGCCTGACCGATATCGAGGAGATGTTCGATCTGCTCGAGGTCAAGCCCGAGGTGGTCGATGCGCTTGACGCCAAGGAACTTGTCATCGGTAATGGCGCGATCGCGTTCAAGGACGTACATTTCGCCTATGATCCGGCCCGGCCGATCCTGAAGGGCATTTCTTTCGAAGTTCCGGCAGGCAAGACCGTCGCCGTCGTCGGGCCTTCAGGCGCCGGAAAATCAACGTTGTCGCGCCTGCTTTATCGTTTCTACGATGTGCAAAGCGGTACGATCACCATCGACGGCCAGGATCTGCGAACCGTCACACAGAAGAGCCTGCGTAAGGTCATCGGCATGGTGCCGCAGGATACCGTGCTTTTCAACGACACCATCGCCTACAACGTCCGCTATGGCCGGCCGGGCGCAAGCGAGGCGGAAGTGACGGCGGCCGCGGAGATCGCGCAGATCGGCGATTTCATCCGTCAACTGCCGGAAGGCTTCGAGACCAAGGTCGGCGAACGCGGTCTCAAATTGTCTGGCGGCGAGAAGCAGCGCGTGGCGATCGCGCGCACCGTTCTTAAATCGCCGCCCGTTCTGATCCTCGACGAGGCGACCTCTGCGCTCGATACGACGACCGAACGCGAAATACAGGCCGCCCTCGACGTCGTCTCCAAGAACCGCACGACGCTTGTCATCGCTCACCGCCTGTCGACCGTTATAGGCGCGGACGAGATCATCGTGCTCAAAAGCGGCGTGATCGCCGAGCGCGGCACACATGCCGAACTGCTGGCACGGAACGGGCTTTATGCGTCCATGTGGAACCGCCAGCGCGAGGCGACGCAGGCCGAGGAGCATCTGAAGCAGGTGCGCGAGAACGACGACCTGGGCGTTATCGACCGCCTGGCGCCGGCAAGGTGAAAAACTGCGGATGCATTGAATCCTTTCCCATGGCAGCACCGAGGCGTAGCAGTTATTCACCGATTTTTGTCACGAGACTGAGATGACAGCTTGCTAGGTACGAGGGTCTTTTGAAGGGAGCCCCCAAATGCGTACTTTTGCCAAAGCTTTAAGCCTGTTGCTCGTCGTCGGCCTAGCCTCGCCGGTTTTCGCCGAAGATGCCAAACCTTTCGCCGATGCCAAGGAGATCAACCTTCTCGATCTGCTGCCGCCGCCACCCGCCAATGATTCCGCGCAGATGAAGGCGGAGCTCGGCGAAATCCTAACGATCCAGGTGACCCGCACGCCGGAAATGGCGGCTCGCGCCGTGGCCGATGCCGAAGAGAACGTCTGGCGCTTCTCCGACGTCATCGACAGCCCGAAATTCACCAAGGAAAACCTGCCGAAGTTTTCGGCCTTCTTCGATCGCGTCGTCGAGACCGAAGGCGCCGTCGTCGACCCGGCTAAGGACGTCTGGAAACGCCCTCGCCCGCACCTCTACAGCGATCTCGTCAAGCCGATCGTACCGCTCTCCAAATCCGGCTCCTATCCGTCCGGCCACACCACGGTCGGCACGCTGATGGGCATCGTGCTTGCGAATATGGTGCCGGAAAAGCGCCCTGCCATCATGGCACGCGCCTGGGAATACGGCCATAACCGCATCGTCGGCGGTATCCACTATGCTTCCGATATCGAAGCGGGCCGCATTGCAGGCACCGTCATCGCCGAAACCATCATGACGCATGACGATTACAAGACCGAGTATGAAGGCGCCAAGGCGGAACTCCGCGCTGCTCTCGGCCTCTGATTTCCGATCGGCCGACGCAGAACATAGGAGGCCGCCGTCATCGGCGGCCTTTTCATTGCGTCCCACCCGGGTTTCCATAGGCTACACTTTTCAAGTCCGGGGAACGTTGGCATCTTGTTCGACACGGATTGCGTTGAGGACGAGTGTGCGAAAGCATTGCCCATGACAGAGTTTGCCTGTAGTCACGCTCGACTGGTATTCAGAGCAAGACCGCTTATCTTGTTCTCATTCTTTTGACTGGCATGATCTTGACGGAGAACCGGAGCCTGGTTCCTGGCGGGAATGCCCTAACGGAGTAGGCCATAGATGAGCTTGATGAACAGCGTACGCAATGTCATCGTTCCCGTCCACAAGGAAGGCTATCCCTTCGTTGCAGGTTTCTTCGTCGCGTCGCTGGTGCTCGGTTGGATCTTCAAACCGCTCTTCTGGATCGGCCTGATCCTGACGCTGTGGTGCGCCTATTTCTTCCGCGATCCCGAACGCCTGACGCCCCAGGACGATGATCTGGCGATATCGCCGGCAGACGGCAAGGTTTCGAGCGTGCAGATGGTGACGCCGCCGGCTGAGCTCAACCTCGGCAGCCTGCCGATGCTGCGTATCTCGATCTTCATGAACGTCTTCGATTGCCATGTGAACCGTTCGCCGATGCGCGGCCGCATCACCAACGTCGCCTATCGCCAGGGCAGCTTCCTCAATGCCGAACTGGACAAGGCCAGCGAACAGAACGAGCGCAACGGCCTCGTGATCGAAACAAAGCATGGCGAAATCGGCGTTGTGCAGATTGCCGGCCTCGTTGCCCGGCGCATTCTTTGTTTCGTTCATCCGAACGAGCCGCTGGATGCCGGCGAGCGCATCGGCCTCATCCGCTTCGGCTCGCGCCTCGATGTCTTCCTGCCGGAAGGTGCTTCGTCGCGCGTTGCCGTCGGCCAGCGGGCGATCGCCGGCGAAACCGTTATTGCCGAATTCGGCTCGGCCAAGGGCGCAACCCTTAGCCGCCGCAGCTGAATCCGAGAGTATTTCCCCCCTAAACTGAGGTACGGAAATACTCTACACCATTGTTTTCACGCAATTCCGGACACAAAACTGCTTCGCGCTTTTGCTGGAATTGCTCTAGGAACACGAGCGAGATGAAGACGCCTTTTCCGCCTTTCGAGCCACACGGGCCCAACGACGAAGCACGCGGACCGCGTCTCCGGGAAATTCCGTTGCGGCTGATCGTGCCGAACATGATCACCGTGCTGGCGATCTGCTCGGGCCTGACAGGCATTCGCCTCGCTTTCGAAAACCGCTACGAGCTTGCCGTCGTGGCCGTGCTGGTCGCCGCTTTCCTCGACGGTATCGACGGGCGCGTCGCGCGGCTGATGAAGGCCACCTCGAAGTTCGGCGCGCAGATGGATTCGCTCGCCGACATCGTCAACTTCGGCGTTGCCCCGGCGCTCGTCGTCTACGTCTTCCTTCTCGATCAGGCCCGTTCGCTCGGCTGGATCGCGGCACTGATCTACACGATCGCCGCCGGCCTGCGGCTCGCCCGCTTCAACGTCATGGCCGAGCGCGAGCACAAGGCCTCCTGGCAGTCGGAATATTTCGTCGGCGTACCCGCGCCTGCCGGCGCCATGCTGGTGCTGCTGCCTGTTTATCTCGGCTTTCTCGGCGTGACGCCGGACCGCACCTTCGCCTTATGGGGCGCTGCCTACACCGTCCTCATCGGCTTTCTTCTGGTCAGCCGTCTGCCCGTATGGTCCGGCAAATCGGAAGGCAACGGCGTAAGGCGCGATCTGGTGCTGCCAATCATGCTCGGCCTTGTCGTCTATGTCGCGCTGCTGATGAGCTATACATGGCATGTCATGGTCGTGACCGTCGTCATCTATTTGCTGTCCCTGCCCTTCGGTGCGCGCTCCTGGGCGAAGAAATACGGCACCTACACCATCAACGGCCCCGCCGATCCTAATGTCGACGATTCCAACGACGACATCGGCCGGCATATCTAACGACGGCATATTAAATTGCCGCGCGGCAGCCCTTCGGCAGCTTCGCTGCGCCGCAACCACAAGTCTGCAAGTCTTCCTTATCAATCAGAGACATGGTGATCGCTCAACGGCGCAATGGGGAGCTGGCGCGGCGCGATATTTCCGCAGATTCAAACATTGCGGCAGTGCGGATTCTACACGAGGTTTCGGCGCTAATCTCTCGAAATATGGTCGTTGTTTACAAAAGCTGATTGGAAAACGCCTTCGATTTGTCATGATTTACGACAAAAACCACTACTCGACTGTGAATCGAAAAATGCTCCGGGGGAGCATGGTGAGGAGTGAAACATGACGCAGAAGAAAGACCAGCCGGCACAACCGCAGGCAAAGATCGACCCCAGCAAGCATTATCGTCCGCTGGGCCTGAAAGCCGTTCTTGCAGCACATCTGATGCTGAAGACGAAGCCTCTCAAGAAGAAGATCGCCTGAGAATAACGTTGCACTCGCCGCCGACCGATACCGGCAGGCAGCACTTCCGATCACTGGCCGCCGAATGGCGGCCGCTCAGAGAAGGCTTAGCTGGCCATCGTCCGGATCCGCCTTCTTCGGCGGTTTTCTGACCGGATCGAGCACTACGGGTGTCTGCACATCCGGCCCCATATTGGCAACTTTGTTGACGCGATCCGAAACCGGGATCGCCTCGAAAAAATCCTCCTGAACCGGCTTCATCAGATCAAGGACATCGCGCGGCTCCTGCGTCTTGCAATCGAGCCACCGAGCGAAATCCTCCGGTTTGATAACAACGGGCATGCGGTCATGGATGGATCGAATGGCGCTGTTTGCCGCCGTCGTCAGGATCGCACCCGTATCGACCTCGGAACCGTCGGCCGACGACCAGGTTTCCATCAGCCCGGCAAAAGCGATGACGCCGCCGCTGCGAGGACGAATCCAATAGGCTTGCGACTTCTCGCCGCTTTCCTTCGGCGGTCGATGCCATTCGTAGAAACCGGATGCCGGGATGAGGATACGACGATGGCGCATGGCCGCGCGAAAGGAGGCCTTGCCGATGGCCGTTTCCGATCGCGCATTGATCAGCAGCGGGAAATCCTTGGGGTCCTTCACCCAGTCGGGCATAAAGCCCCAGCGCACGAGCAGAGCACGGCGATCCGGCAGGTTACTGCCCGGTCGCTGCCTATCGCCCGATATGACGACAAGGATCGGCTGCGTCGGCGCAATATTATAGCGCGCGGGAAATGCCTCGTTCAGCAGGACGCCGAGCGCTTCGCCCACCTGGTCTGCCGTCGATGTCAAAGCGAAACGTCCGCACATGAGGCCTGTGTTGCACCCGAGAAGCGGAGGGTCAAGTCTGATGTCAGCCGCGCGGACCGAAGAGAATGATCCCCGCGCCGGCAAGGCAGATGATGGCGCCCGAAATATCCCACCGGTCCGGCAGCCGCCCTTCGGCGAGCCAGAGCCAGAGAATGGAGGCAACGATATAGACGCCGCCATAGGCAGCAAAGGTGCGCCCGGCCGCCTCGCTCGGCACCAATGCCAGCAGCCAGGCGAAGAGCATCAACGATATCAGGCCAGGCGCCAGCCACCAGACGGGCTTCGACAGACGCAGCCACGCCCAGAAGGCAAAGCAGCCTGCGATCTCGGCGAGAGCCGCCAAAGCATATAGCCCGTAGATCATCCCGGATCGTTCCCATATTCGATGCATTCAGAATCGCGGCTTCCGCCGGAAGCGAGTTAATGGGCTTTCCCACGGGACAGCAAGCGGCGTTTCCTGTAGAGATTGCTCGCCGATGACCTAGCATCGTTGCACCCCCATTTTTTCATCCAAATGCAAAGCAACCTATGACTTCCAATCCTCGCCCTGCCTCCTCTGCCATTCTTCAGCGCAACGGCCGCTTTCTGCTTGTCTTGCGCAGCAATCCGCCGTCCGCCGACATGTATGCCTTTCCGGGCGGGCGGGCCGAAGACGGAGAGACGCCGGCCGACGCGGCACTGCGCGAATTCAAGGAGGAGACCGGCATCTCAGCCCGCAATCCTCGCTTGTTCGAAACTTACGACCTGCGCTCCCATGCGGCAGACGGAACGCTGACGAGCCACTTCCTGCTCTCGGTCTTCCTTGTGGACGCCGATGAGGATGCCGTCGCCGAGGCCGCCGACGATGCGGCTGCCATCGGCTGGTACACGGTGGAGGAGGTGCGCGCCCTGCCCGTTCCGGCCAGCGTGCTCGAATGCGTGGAACGGCTTGCTGCAGAAAACGCATAGCTCGGCCCCGAAATTAACGATGCTGAGCAATATCGGGGTGGAAACCACCTGCCACGCCTTGTTCCCGTCATGCTTGTCCGGTCAACATGGTTACATGATTCATAACAACCTTGGCCGACCGCTTCTGATCTGCATCGCGCTTGCCGCCGCCCTTCCCGCTGCCGCACAGCCGGCAGCAGGTGGGCCGCCGGCACAGGTGCCTGATAGCGGGAGTGCGGAACAGCCGGTACCCTACGACGAACAGCTGTCGCGGCTCTCCGAAATTCTCGGCTCGATCGACTATCTGCGCAATCTCTGCAGTCCGACGCGCGAGGATGGTTGGCGGGGCGATATGCAGCAATTGCTCGACACGGAAACTAAGAACGAGCCGAAACGAAGAGAAAGACTGACTGCGGCTTTCAACCGTGGGTATCGGTCCTTTGCGTCGGTTTACACGAATTGCACGCCGCAGGCCCGCACTGCGGAAGAGCGATACCGTAACGAAGGTGCAACACTGGCAACAGAAATCACCGCACGCTTTGGAAATTGACGATTTATTAACCTCTTTTGACAGCGAGCCGTGTCGTTTTGAGAAAAGGCTGATAAAGTTATTAAGCAAGTGGTAAGGACATGAACGTCTCGAGGAAAGAAACAATGGAAGCCAGCCTGAACGAAATCGACGACATGATCGTTCATGAAAAGATGCAGGCAGCGCTGGAATACCAGAACGAAGCCTGGGCAGACGGTATGGCTGACGGCATCGAGCCTGAAATCATCGCCGACGCCGCCATTGCCCATGCAATTCGCGAGACGATCCGGATTCAGGGGGAACAGGGCGCCGAAGCCTTGCTCGAATCGCTGCGTGAACGCATGCTCGCTGGTGAATTCTCTCCGAACCGGACCCTGCAATAACAACCAGAGATTGCTTATGCGTATCTTTCCAGGCAATGCGCTCATCTGTTCCATTGCCTCCTTCGCTGCCGTAACCCTGTTTTTGGGCAGCGTGGCTCTGCCCATTCCGGCTAGCGCCTTTTCTCAGCTCAATCCGCCAGCCCCCCAGGCGAGAGATACAGCAAAGTCCACACAACGGAAGAACGAGAAACCGATCGAGCAGGCGCTGGAAGCACCCGCCAACAATGCGCTGCCGGCGCCTGAGCCCTTGATCAACAAGCAGGCTGCACAGAGCAGCGGTGGCGCTTCCAGTACCGGCAAATCGGTCGAATTCCTCTTCGATATCGACAAGGCGCCCGAGCCAGTAAAGAAGCTCCGTACCGCGATCGTCGAGGCTGCCGCTTCCGGCGATCTTGAGCGTCTGCGCCCGCTGATGAACATCGGAGGAGGCCTGAAACAGACCCAGGTTACGGCCGACGATCCCGGCGAAGATCCGATAAAGACGCTGCATGACCTTTCGGGCGATCCCGACGGCATAGAAATCCAGTCCATTCTCCTCGACATTATGTCGTCAGGCTTTGCCCATGTCGGCCAGGGAACCCCGGATGAGGTCTATGTCTGGCCCTATTTCGCCGAAAAGGACATCAAGACCCTCTCCACGCCGGAGAAGGTTGACCTGATGCGTATCGTGACGGCCGGCGACTATGCCGACATGCAGGAATTCGGCGGCTATAATTTCTATCGCGTCGGCATCACGCCGGACGGCCGCTGGAAATTCTTCACCTCGGGCGAATGATCCGACCGGAGAACTTGCGGTTCTTCGCTGAAGGCCCTACCTCTGCGTGATGAAGCATGTCGCGCAAAAGTGCGCAGCGGTTTTGCGACAACGACATGCGCAAGATCAAAGACCTGAAGTACAGGAAGCGAGTCTTAGAGATCGCGCCGTGCTACAGGTCATATCAGCGGAACCATCATGCCAGCCGTATTCCTCAGAGAGCGCTCCTTCTTCCGCATTACCGGCGCGGAAGCCGAGGCGTTTCTGCACAATCTCATCACCACCGATCTCGTCTCGCTTGGCGCCGATGAGGCTCGCCCCGGCGCGTTGCTGACGCCGCAGGGCAAGATCCTGTTCGACTTCATGATCTGGCGGGATGGTGCAGGGTTTTTACTCGAAACCGACACGGCACAGTGGGAAGGTCTGCTGAAGCGGCTCACCATGTATCGCCTGCGCGCCAAGGTCGATTTCGTCGCAGAGGATACCCAGGGGGTCACGGTCGCGTGGGGAGATAATGCGACGCATGGACCAAAGGACAGCCGCTTCGCCAAGGCCGGGATTGCGCTGAGCCGGACGCCCGGCGAGCACGGCAGCGATCCCGAGACACTTTATGACGTGCTGCGGATCGCTAACGGCATCGCTGTTTCCGGCCTCGACTTCGCATTGCAGGACGCGTTCCCGCATGATGTGCTGATGGATCTGAACGGCGGCCTCGGCTTCCGCAAGGGCTGCTATATCGGCCAGGAAGTGGTTTCGCGCATGCACCACCGCGGCACGGCGCGCAGGCGTGTCGTCATCGTCAGCGGCAGTGCCGAATTGCCCACCTCCGGCACGGAATTGACCGTCGGCGGCAAGCCGATCGGAACTCTCGGCTCGACCGCCGGCAATATGGGCCTTGCCATCGTCCGTATCGACCGGGCCGGCGAAGCCATTGCCGAAGAGGCTCCGATAAGGGCTGGCGATATCGACGTCACCGTGTCTCTGCCGGCCTGGTCCGGCCTCTCCTTCCCCACTCGCGCCGATGAGGCGTCGGCATGACATCGGCGACGACTGCGCGCGCCTGGCAGCGCATGTTATCCGGGCGCAGGCTCGACCTGCTGGACCCGTCGCCGCTCGATGTCGAGATTAGTGACATTGCGCATGGGCTTGCCCGGGTCGCGCGCTGGAACGGCCAGACCTCCGGCGACCATGCCTTTTCGGTGGCGCAGCATAGCCTTGTGGTGGAAGCGATCTTTCGTCATCTCAACCCGGCAACGCCGGACGAACTGCTTGCCGCCTTGCTGCATGATGCACCGGAATATGTGATCGGCGACATGATCTCACCGTTCAAGTCCGTCGTCGGCGGCGATTACAAGGTCGTGGAGAAACGACTCGAAGCAGCCATCTACCAGCGCTTCGCCCTGCCTCCGCATTGCGCGCCGAAGCTCAAGGAAAAGATCAAGAAGGCCGACACGATCTCTGCCTATTTCGAGGCAACGCTGCTTGCAGGCTTCACGCCCGATGAAGCCCGCAAATTCTTCGGCCAGCCGCGCGACATCACACGCGAGATGCTGCCGATCGAGCCGATGCCGGCAATCGAGGCGCAACGGCTGTTTCTGAAGCGCTTCGAAGCGATCGAGGCGGAGCGCGCTGCCATGAGGGTTGGGGCGTGACCAGGATCGTCGTGTCGCCGCTCGCGCGCATTGCCGAAATGGCCGTTCATCATGGCGCGCGCGAAATGATCAGCCTTATGGCCAAGGAGCACAGCTTCCACCGCCCAGCGGTCATCCAGGCGGATCGGCATCTGCTGCTCCATATGAACGACATCAGTTTTGCCGGGACAGGCGATCTCGTCGCTCCACAGGAGGCGCATGTTCGCGCGATTATCGATTTTGCCTCCGGCTGGGATCGAAGCGCGCCTTTGCTGATCCATTGCTGGATGGGCGTCTCCCGCTCGCCGGCGGCAGCGCTGATCGCGGCCTTGGCCGTTCATCCCGAGCAAGACGATCTAGTGCTGGTGCGTCGGCTGCGGGTGAGCTCGCCATTCGTTACGCCGAATGCCCGGCTGGTCACCATCGGCGATGAGCTGCTGGGACGCCAAGGGCGCCTGGTCGCGGCAGTCAAAGAGATCGGCCGCGGCGCCGATGCCGACGGCAATGCGCCTTTCACACTGTCCTTGGCCAGCTAACGCATCGACAGCCATCAAATCATCGCCAGCAGGCACGCCCTCGGCAGAACAATCGCTGCCAGTTACCGACCGCGTCAACAGCTGGATTCACCCTCGATTGTCTGGCCGCCGGCCCCTATTGAATGACGGCACATGCCAGACGCTTGCCGGCACCGCCCACAGGCTGGCTGCGGTAATCGTCGGACTCCGCATGGATCATCAGCGTGCGGCCGCGAATGCCGTCTTTGCCGTTCAGCGATACCATGCCGTTGAAGACCTGGGCGCGCAGCTTGCCATCCTGATCGACATACTGGTTGGGCATATCGCCGGCATGCGGCCCGCTGGCGGCCAGAAAGCCATGTTCCGCCTTTGTGGGATTGAAATGCCCGCCGGCGGACTCGAAGCCGTGCGTATGCTCACACCGGCTATTCTCATGGATATGGAAGGCGACCCAGCGATTGGCGGGCATGCCGGACACTTCCAATTCGATCAGCACGCCCTTTTTACCTTCAGTCAACGTCGCCCGACCGGCCTGCTTACCGTCGAGGCCGACAAAATCGGCAGTAGCGGTATTTTGACTTTGGGTTTGTGCTGCCGCGGGCGCGGCTGCGGCAAGAGCGAGAATTGCAACGATCATTATCCGCTTCATGGAACACCCTCCCGGTTCTGCGTGGCTGTTGCCCAACGCATGGCAGGCATGACGGTTCCGGTAACTGGAAAAAATGATCCTACATCAAAATGATAAGGCGGCTTGCCGGTGTGCCGGCAGGCCGCCCTTTCATCGGATGAAAGTACGTATCAGGCCGCTACGCTATCGGCATCATATTGGCCGTAGGTACTGTTGTAGGCATCCATCGGCGACAGCAGATTAAGATCGTAGACGGCATTGGATTCCGGCGACTTTGCCGTAGAGGTAGCGTCGGCGCCCGGCAATTGCATGAGCTTAGCGATCAGGTTACCCAAAGCGCTGTTGGAACCATCGGCAGCAGCACCGGGATCGTCGGCTTCGAGAATGCCGGGGCGCTCGGCCGCTGCGCGTTCCCCTTCGCTCAAAAGACCGTCGTTATTCGCATCAAGGCGCGAGAGCGTGCCACGATACGGATAGGAGCTATTGGATACGGAAGAAACATGGGACATACAAACCTCCTAGGGTAGGAGCCGCCTCATGCGACGTCGTTTGTACTCAGTACATTCAGAGCTAAACTATGAACTAGGTATTAAGCTGCTTCGCGCTGCCGGTAAAGACAAATTGTTAATGAGTATTAACCATAGTTCCCAAGCGGCAAATCCGGATTTTCTAATATTGGTTTTGTGATGCCTTGCCAGGCGACGGGGCATAATCCCCTGGAATCATAGGCTAATCCGGTTATCCAGCCTTACTCGATGAACAGTTTCGTATATGGTGCGACGGATTGCCCATGGAGGGGACATGATGGAATTGTTGCCGCTCGTCATCCTGATTGTCGGTATCGTGGTATTGCGGGGCCACAACCTAAGGATAAAGCAGCTTGAGGCGCGCGTTCAGGAGCTGCAGAATGCTCTCGAAGGCAAGGTGCTGACGCCGGATACGGGCGAATCGATTCCGGCGGCTTATGCCGTCGCGCAACCCATGGACGACGAACCGAAAGTCGCGATCGAGGATACTTCCGCGCCCGAAATCGAGGAGCCCGCTCTCGCTGCACGCAACATTGCGGATGCCGGCCAGGAAGAAGACGCTCCTCTTGCGAGCCAGACCTCCACCCCACCGAAGGAAAGCCTAGAAAGCACAATCGGCGCACGCTGGGCCGTCTGGGTCGGCGGCATCGCCCTGGCACTCGGCGGCATCTTCATGGTCAAATATTCGATCGAGAGCGGCCTTCTCAGCCCCGGCGTGCGTCTGGCTCTTGCGGCACTCTTCGGCCTTGCCCTGATTGCTGCAGGCGAAGTGATCCGCCGCCGCACCGCGCCGGTTCTGAACAGCGCCTTTCAAAATGCGATGATCCCTGGCGTCTTGACGGCAGCCGGTGTCGTCGCCCTGTTCGGCTCGACCTATGCGGCGCATGCCATCTACGAATTCATCGGCCCCGCAACCGCCTTCATTCTTCTCGCGCTCATCTCGCTTGCCACGCTCGGACTATCGCTGTTGCATGGGCAGGCGCTTGCCGGCCTCGGCCTGCTGGCGTCGATGGCGACCCCTGCCCTCATCGCTTCTACCGCGCCACGTCCCTGGACACTCTTCGGCTATCTCGTTCTGACCTGGCTTGCGACCCTTTTGGCGTCGCGCCTGCGCCGCTGGCTGATCGCGCCGTCGCTCGCAAATGGGCTTCTGAGCCTGTGGCCGCTGCTCTACATTACCTTCAGCCCGGTCGTCGATCTCGCGCCGGTCACGCTTTCCATGCTGGCCATGATCGGCGGCACCATCTTCTTGTGGCCGGGACGCTATCCAGTCTCAGAAGCGGTGAAGGAAGACGCAACAACGGCGCCGGCCGAAGATACGCCCCAGCGAGTAAGCTCCGGTATGGAATGGGCGGCATTTCTCGTCCGACAGCCCCTCGGCATGACGCTGACGGCCGCGATCGGTGCGCTCACGGTATCACTCTGCATCGTCGGCTTCAGCCTTCGATATGGATATCCAATCGTCGATGCGACATTCATGTTTGCGGCGATCGTCGCAGCGGTTGCGGCCTTCGGTGCCGGCCGCCTGCATGCAGCCTGGGCAACGATCCTGTCCGCGCTCGTCGCCGTGGTCGGCACGTCCGGCATTCTGACCAACTGGATCGCCGGGATCGAATCCACGACGGATGGAACCGCCAGCCTGCAGAGCACGGTGCTCTATGAGGTCCTCGGCCTCGGCGCCCTCTTCGTAGTCATCGGCGCCTTCTTCCTCCGGCGCGTCGCCCAGGCGGAGAAGCCCTATGCCGCTCTCTGGAGCCTTGTCATGGCAGCCACGCCCTTGGCGATCGCGACGATCAGCTTCGTCAACTTCGGCAACTGGACGCTCGACTGGCTGCATGGGCTCTACGGCATCGGACTGGCGCTAGTTCTCATCGGGCTTGCGGAATGGCAGGATCGCAGCGACGGAGAAGGGTTGAAGCTGCCGACAAATATCTTCGCGGCCGGCTCCTTCGTCGCAGCGGTCTTCGCCCTGCATACGCTTGCGCATCATGCCACCGCGACGATCCTGCTGCCGGTTCTCGGCATCGCCTATCTATTGGCGGGACGCCTGCGCAATTGGCCCGTTCTGCCATGGACCATGGTTGCCGCGCTTGTCATCACTATGGGGCGCATCGCCTGGCAACCGACGATCGTCGATCCCTCGGAGCTCGGCACGACACCGGTCTTTAACATGCTGCTTGCCGGCTACGGCATTCCGGCCGCTCTTGCCGTCTTTGCTGCCTTCATCACGCGTCATTCGCCGAACCTGCGACTGCGCAACGCTTTGCAGGCGCTCGCCTGCTTCCTCGTACTGCTAACGATCGCCATCCTCGTGCGCCACGCCATGAACGGCGGCGTTCTGAACGATGCGGCTCCAACGCTCGGGGAACAGTCGATCTATACGCTGCTGGCAATCGGTGCTTCCGCAACGCTGATGGCGCTCGATCTCAGCGCCGCGAGCCCTGTCTTCCGTTACGGCGGCATGGCCCTCGGCGTCATTTCGGTCGCAATGATCCTCACCCTGCATCTGCTGGGACTGAACCCGTTCATGACAGGCGAGAGCACGGGTCGCATCCCACTCTTCAACCTGCTGCTGCTCGCCTATCTTTTGCCTGCAGCCGCCTATGGCGGATTGGCGCTCTTTGCTCGTAACCGGCGCCCGTTCCCCTATATCAGCATGCTGGCCGCCGCGACGGCCGTGATGGCCTTCGCATGGGCAACCTTGTCGGTGCGGCGCTTCTGGCAGGGTGAGTACATTCCCTTCTGGAACGGCTTCATCCAGGGCGAGCTCTATTCCTACTCTGTCGTCTGGTTGCTGATCGGCATCGCGCTTCTCGGGCTCGGCGCCCGCTTCGAGGCCCGGAGCCTGCGCATCGCCTCGGCGGTGCTAGTCTTCATCGCCGTCGTCAAAGCCTTCCTCATCGACATGGCGAATCTCGAAGGCTTCCTGCGGGCACTGTCCTTCATCGGCCTCGGCGCTGTCCTGATCGGTATCGGCCTGTTCTATCAAAAAATCCTGACGCGGAAGAAGGCGACGGAATGATTGCGGCGAATCCATTGACCCGATAGGACAATAAAACCTGCCGACTGATCATCCCGGAGCAAGTGCAGCTATGGACACCGACAAGATGGCGCGGGCTTTCGCCCCGTTCGAAGTGCTGGCTGCGGATCTCATTCCCCACGCCGCGGATGGCGATGACGGTTCGCACGATATTGCCCATATCCTGCGCGTCTTCCGCAATGCCATGGCCATCCAGGCTGAAGAAGGCGGCAATGCGCGCATTCTCGCCGCAGCCGTGCTACTGCATGATTGCGTCGCCGTCGAAAAGAATTCGCCGCATCGCGCGCAGGCCTCGCGGCTTGCGGCCGAGAAAGCTTCGGGCATTCTGCGGCAACTCGGCTGGGCAGACGACGACATTGCCGCTGCTGCGCATGCGATCATCACACATAGTTTCTCTGCCAACCTGCCACCGGAAACATTGGAAGCGAAGATCCTGCAGGATGCCGACCGGCTGGATGCCATCGGCATGGTGGGCGCTGCGCGTTGTTTCTATATTGCCGGGCGTCTCGGCTCCGGCCTGTACGACCCGTTCGATCCACTTGCGACAGAGCGGCCGCTTGACGACAAGCGCTTCGCCATTGACCATTTCGAGACAAAGCTGTTCAAACTGGCGGATGGATTCCAGACCGAGACCGGAGCCAGGTTTGCCGAAGCACGGCACGACCGCCTGAAAACCGTGCTGGCAATGTTCATAGACGAAATCTGAGGGCCACCCCATGCGCGTCAGCGATCTTTTCATCTATCCCCTCAAGAGCGCCCGCGGCATCGCCATTCCGTCGGCAGCCGTCGATGCTTTCGGTCTCGCCGGCGACCGCCGCGCCATGCTGGTCGATCCCTCTGGCAATTTCATTACCCAGCGCGAATTACAGGCATTGGCCCGGATCGACATCCAGCCGGCACCCTCCCATTTGCGCCTGAAGATGGAGGGCAAGCCCGACATCATCGTGCCGCCGCCGCATTCCGACAACCGTATGGACATCGTCGTCTGGAAATCAGCCGTCAACGCCTCCGTTGCCGACGAGGACACCAACAAGGCGCTGTCGGCATGGATGGGTCGTGAGGTCAGGATGGTGTTCTTCGACAGGCTTGCCAAGCGTATCGCCAGTCCGGAATGGGCGGGAGAGGATACGCCCGTCACCTTTACCGATGGCTATCAGATCCTCGTTACCACCACCGGCTCGCTGAAGGCGCTCAACGCCAATCTCGCCGCTCACGGCGAAGGCGCGGTCGACATGGAGCGCTTCCGTCCGAATATCGTCATCGATATCGACGAGGAGTGGCCGGAGGATCGCTGGGCGGCAATCGAGATCGGTGGCATCCGCCTCGATCTCGTCAAACCCTGCTCGCGCTGCATCATGACGACGCAGGATCAGCAGACCGGCTCGCGCGACGTGCCGAACCCGATGCCCGCCATGGGCCGCATCCGCATGTCAGCCGACCGGCGCGTGCCCGGCCCGCTCTTCGGCTGGAATGCCGTGCCGCGCAGCGAAGGCTCGGTGAAGATCGGCGATGCGGTGACGGTACTTGAGGAACGGCCGGAGGGTTGGGCGCTCAAGCGGCGATAGAAAGCCCCTTTTCGCGTCCTTCACTCAGCCTTTGGCCACAAGACTCGGCGATGTCATGGCATCGTCCGGCGAAGCGACGGCAACTGCCTTCAAGGCGGCTTGCATGAAGCCATCGCGAGCTGCAGCGATCTCGATGCCGCGCGGCTCGTAGACATGGCGATGCAGGAAGAAGCCGGTCAGGCGGAAAGCGGCGGAAAGGCTTTCCCTATCCGCGGCGATCAAGGCTCCGGTCGTCAAAAACGGCGGCAACGCCAGCATCTTATCCGCCCAGGGCATACCGGCTGCCCGGCAAACGGCACGCCCGGATTTCGGCGAAACGAAAGCCAGATCTTCACGCACGCCGGTTGCTGCGCATTCCGTCAAATCGAGGCCGAAGCCGAGATCGTTCAACACGGCAAGTTCGAAGCGCACGAAGAGTTCGCCGGCATCGGCAGGGTTCTGCAGGTTTTCCAGAATGACATCGAGCGCATCGTAGAGATGCGGATGCGGATCACGCTCCGGCAAGAGCCGCAACAATGCGGCCATTGCCTGCACGCCATAGACGGCGGTCGCGGTCTCCATCAGCCGCGCTGCCCGGAGTGTGACCGGCTCCATGCGAAACTCGCCGAGATGCTCATGCAGCCTGGCCCGCCAAGTGACCTCGACGAGATTGCCCGCCTGCAGCACCGGCTGCATGGCGCGCGAGCGACCGGATCGCACCAGCCCCATATGGCGGCCGCGGCCACGCGTCATCACCTCGGCGACGACACTGGTCTCGCCGAGACGTTTGACACCCAGAATGATCGCATGGTCCTGCCATTGCATCGGCCGGCTGCCCCGAAAAATTTCCGCGATTCGAGTTTAGGGCAAACGGCCGCGGCTGTCACATGGCAAGAGAGGAGCCGCCGGCCAGGGCCTCGACAAAGAGACGCATGGATTGCTCGTCGAAGGGCTTGTTCAAAAGCGGCACACGCCGCAGATCGGCCGGAAAATCGAGCGTATCGGAATAACCGCTGACGAAGCCGAAGGAAATGCCGCGTTCCATCAGCAATCTGGCAAAGCCGAAGCTCGTCGACTCTCCAAGATTCACGTCAAGCATCGCAAAATCATAATGTTCGGAATGGATCGCGTTGACCGCCTGTTCCAGATTCGAAGCAATCTCAATCTGCTGGATACCTACAAGACGAAGGATTTCCTCAGTCTCCATTGCAATAATGAGATTATCTTCCAGTATAAGCACGCGCTGAAACGTCATATCAGCGCCATCCCTGCACGTATGCGCCAGTTGGCGCAGCCCGTAAAAAGTCCCGCATCTATCCCTCCGGCGCCAATCATCGGCCCGTATTGAATGGATGGTTTGCCCCATCCGCCTTGGCTCAGTCTCTTGTGACATGACTTTGCCTCCAACCCGCTTCGCACTTTTCGCACTGCGGTACTATGGGCTCGTCACCATGCTCCAATCGCTTTTGTCGCCGGGGTTAGTAAAAGGTGAAACTGGTAGAAAAGTGACGATAACAGTAATCTATGCTGATACAGTTATTGCCGGCATTTAAAAAAGACATGCGTTTGCTAAAAAGGCAGTGCCTAGATGAAGGGGCGCTTGCCCGAATCAAAACCGTCCCAGCCCGCAAGTTCTGCAAGCCCTTTCCCATCCAGAACCTCGCAGCCCCTCTCCTGCCAAAGGAGCAACCCTCGGGCCGCCAGCTTTTTCAAAGTCTTATTGGTATGGACGACGGAAAGGCCGAGTGTATCGGCGACATGCTGCTGCGTGATCGGGATAACCTTGCTGCCGTTGAAAAGGCGCAGAGTGCTGGCGCGCTGGTGCAGATATGCAATGAGATAAGCGGCCCGCTCCATCGCGGAGCGCCGCCCGATGCTCAGCAGATGCTCATCGAGAATCCGCTCCTCACGCGATGCGATCCAGGTCAGATCATAGGCCAGCGAGGCATGAGAATTATAGAGCGTCATCAACTCCGTGCGCTCGAAAACACAGAGCGATATCGGCGAGAGCGCTTCCGTCGAATGCTGCATCTCCCCCATGATCGACCCCTGCAATCCGATAAGATCGCCGGGCATCACGTAGTTCAGGATCTGGCGGCGGCCATCCTCCAGCGTCTTGTATCGAAAACCCCAGCCGGAGAGGATGGTGAAAAGGTGAGCGCTATGCGCGCCTTCGAGGAAGATCGTGGCACCGGCATCGACAAGAAGCTCACCCTTCTTGAAGCCGCTGATGAAATTCAGCTCGTCGCGCTCGAATTCCCGGAAATGCGGCAGTGATCTCAGCGGACATTGCTGGCAAGGCGTGCGTCGTCCATGCACCGTCACTGCTGCCTTCGCCATGAAACACCCCTCAAGTTACAGCGGCAAACAGAATATGCCCAATAAGCCACTGTAATATTAAGCGTTGCAGGAACGCAAACTCTCGTCAATGCGGGAAGTCGAGGCCCATTTCCCGGAAGCGCTCGGGGTCGTCTCCCCAGTTTTCACGGACCTTCACGAAGAGGAAGAGGTGCACGGGCTGCTCCAGGATCGCGGAGAGTTCCTTGCGTGATGCGGTCGAGATCGATTTGATCGCTTCGCCGCCCTTGCCGAGAGCGATCTTCTTCTGGCTTTCGCGCTCGACATAGATCACCTGTTCGATGCGCACGGAGCCGTCCTTGCGCTCTTCCCACTTTTCCGTCTCGACATGAGAGGAATAGGGAAGCTCCTGATGCAGACGCAGAAACAGCTTTTCGCGGGTGATTTCGGCGGCAAGCTGGCGCATCGGCAGGTCGGAAATCTGGTCTTCCGGATAATACCAGGGACCTTCCGGCAAAGTCTTCGCCAGATAATCCATGACGTCGTCGCAGCCGGAGCCGCTTTCCGCCGAGATCATGAAGGTTTGCTCGAAGGCGATCTTCTCGTTGGCGGCGGCGGCAAGCGCCAGCAGGTCCTCACGGCGAACGCGGTCGATCTTGTTCAAGACGAGGATCTTCGGCTGGGAAACATCCTTCAGCCCTTCCAGGATGGCTTCGGCATCGCCGCGCAGACCACGCTCGCTGTCGATCAACAGCATGATGAGATCGGCATCCTTGGCGCCACCCCAGGCGGACGTCACCATGGCACGATCAAGACGGCGGCGCGGCTTGAATATGCCGGGCGTGTCCATGAAAACGATCTGCGCGTTGTTGTGAATGGCGATGCCGCGCACGATGGCGCGCGTCGTCTGCACCTTGTGGCTGACGATCGAGACCTTTGCGCCGACGAGCCGGTTGACGAGCGTCGATTTACCGGCATTGGTGGGGCCGATAAGGGCAACGAAGCCCGAATGCGTCGGGCCGATATGTTCAATCGCGCCGTCTTCGGCGGGCGTGTCCTGGTGATTGGTCATTTTCCACTATTCCCCGGCAGTCACTTCTCAGTCAACTGAGGCTGCCAAATACCTTCGCGCTCCAGGATCCGTGTCGCCGCCATCTGTTCGGCCGCACGCTTGGAGCGTTCTATTCCCGTTTCAGGCGCCGTTCCCTTGACTTCCACAGTCACCGTAAAGCGAGGATCATGATCCGGTCCGCTGCGATCATCAACCCTGTAGACCGGGGTGACGCCGAATTTCGCATGCGCCCACTCCTGCAACTCCGTCTTGGCGTCGCGCCTTGCGCCCTCCGGCCGGATGGCGCGGCGCTCCCAGAAGCGCAGGATGAAGGCGCGGGCGACTTCAAGTCCGCCATCCAGATAGAGTGCCGCAATCAGGCTTTCGACGACATCGGCGCGCACGTTGAGCATCCGCTTGCCCGTCAGCTTCTTCACGTCGGCGCCGGTGCGGATATAGAGATGCAGCTCCATCTCATCGGCAACTTCTGCACAGGTTTCGGCACTCACGAGCTGGTTGAGGCGAACCGAAAGCTCGCCTTCCGTTGCCGCACCGAAGGTCTTGAAAAGCAATTCCGCGATACAGAGGCCGAGAACACGGTCGCCGAGAAATTCCAGCCGCTCGTAGTTGCCCGTCTTGTGCGTACGCGCGCTGGCATGGGTCAGCGCGCGGTCGAGACGCTCCTTCTCGGCGAATTCGTGGCCGATAACGACCTCAAGCCTGGCACGATCCGCCTGGGAGAGCGTCTGTGCCTTCGTCATTCGACAACCTTGAAAATACGGTCCCAACGCATATTGGTCGGCCATTTCCAGATTTCACGGAACGAGGTGTCGTGACCCAGCGAGAAGAAAATGACGCTGGCACGGCCGATCAGGTTCTCAGCGGGGACATAGCCGACATCGAAACGGCTATCGTCGGAATTGTCGCGATTGTCGCCCATCATGAAGTAATGGGCCGGCGGAACGACATATTCCTGGGTGTTGTCGCCACGCGAATTCGGCGAAAGATCCAGCGTGTCGAAGACCTTGCCAGTATCGGGCAGACGTTCGCTGTAGACGGCGATATGGTCACCCGGCTCCTGGCTATAGTCGGACGAGAAGGTGCCATGCGGCTCGCGCGGAACGGCCTGGCCGTTGATATAGAGAATGTCGTTCTTGACCTGGATGCGGTCGCCCGGCAGGCCGATCACGCGTTTGATGTAATCGACATCCGGATTCGGCGGGAAGCGGAAGACCACAACATCGCCACGCTTCGGCTCGCTGCCCAAAATGCGACCGCTGAACAGATCGGGCGAGAACGGCAGCGAGTACTTGGAGTAGCCGTAGGCGAACTTGTTGACGAAGATATAGTCCCCGACAAGAAGCGTCGGCATCATCGAGCCGGACGGAATGGTGAATGGCTGAAAGAGAACCGTGCGGATGATCATGGCCAGGACGAGCGCCTGAACGATGACCTTAATGTTCTCCCACAGGGCGTTCTGCTGTTTTACGGCTTTCTCGGACACGCAGTCTTGTTCCTTTTTCGCACCCCACCGGCGCACTTATATTCAGGCACTGTCTACTCGCTTCATATCATCGCGGCAATGGCGCGGGTGCCAAAAGCGACATACAGTTATGATTCAGGCATCCATCGGCAGCGCTTCGATAATCACAAAGGCCTGAGCAAGAGGAAAATCATCCGTTATCGTCAAATGAATGGCGGCGCGGTGATTTGCCGGCAGCATGGAAACCAGCCTTTCTGCGGCACCGCCGGTCAATTGCATGGTCGGCTTTCCACTTGGCAGATTGACGACGCCCATGTCGCGCCAGAAGACGCCCTGCGCCAATCCCGTGCCCAAAGCCTTCGAGCAGGCTTCCTTGGCAGCAAAGCGTTTGGCATAGGAGGCCGCCTTGTTTTTGCGGCGTTCGGACTTTGCGCGCTCGATCTCGGTAAAGCAGCGCTCGGTGAACCGGGCGCCGAAACGCTCAATCGTCTTCTCCACACGGCGGATGTCGATGAGATCACTGCCTATGCCGATAATCATGGGAAGGCCCTCCTGGCGGCCCGGACAAGGTCAGTCTGGGTCAGACGCTCGATGCGTTCTCGGCAAGCGCCAGCCGCTCGCGGGCGCGCTCCATAAGGCGCTCCTTGCGGCGGGTTTTGAAGGTCTTCACACCATAATAGGTCAGCGCGTAGACAATCACGCCCGTCACGATGGCAGGTGGAATGCCGCCGATCAGCATCGGCTTCAACACCGGATCCCAAATTTGCGAGAGATCGCCCTTGTGCCAAAGCGCGGGCAGATCGATGCTGCCGCCCTGACCGCCGCTATCGCGTGACAGGATCAGATGGCCGATCTCCCACGTCAGAGCCCAGATGAAGGGGTACGTAATCGGATTGCCGGCGGCCAGACAGCCCAGCGCCGAAGCGATGACATTGCCGCGGATCAGATATGCGATGATGATCGCCATGACGAAATGTACGCCAATGAACGGCGTCCAGGACACCACAATACCTGCGGCAAAACCGGCCGCGACCGAATGCGGCGATGCGGCAAGGCGAACGAGGCGCTTGCCGAAATATTGGAACGAGCGGACAAAACCCTTGCGAGGCCAAAGGTGCTCCCGCAGTTTTTCCTTGAATGTCAGTGGTTTTCGGCGGCGAAACAGCATGCGGCTTATCTAGTGCAACGGGGGCCGTCATGACAAGAGCGGCCAAGCGTATCATGCACCGATTAAGAACCGAAAGTACGGCTCTTTTTGGGAACGTCAGCTGCTATTGAAGCAGAAAATGGACGTTCCTCTTCAGCGGCGGGCAGCAATCCCGCAAGATCGGGATGCTCCAAAGGGCGCAACAACGACGCGCCCCTCCTGGTCTTTCAAGTATTAACGGCTATTAACGCGTGCGGAACAGACCGCGGTCGACCTGACGCTGACGATATTCAAGGTCAAAACGGTCATGCGAACCATTCAGATAAGCCATTTCGCGTTCTTCAACACTCGGAACACGCAGGGCACGGGCGATTTTCTTGATCGGGCTAAACATTATCTTCTCTCATTTCAGTTTCGTTTCTTCGATGACCAGAAGATAGGCGCAACAAAGGTTAATTACCACCGCTTTGAAATATACGCAGCCATGCGCTCAGCGCATATCTATCCCGAAAGGCGCTCGAATTTGGTCATAAAATGATCACAAAATATGCAGGATGCTTTGAGATCGGCCGACATCACTCGTAGAGGCGCTTTACCGTCGCAATGCAATCGAGTTCCTTGAGCTGCACCAGAAGCTGATTGAGCTGGCGCAAATCCCAGACTTCGACATCGAGGGCCATTTCGGTGAAATCGGCGGCAACTCGAACGGTATTGAGCACGCGAATGTTGACGTCGACGTCCGCTACGGTCTGCGCCACCTTTGCAAGCGTGCCCGGCTCGTTGAGAGCATTGATCAGGATTCGGGCGGCAAAGCGGGACTTGTTGGCTTCGTCCAGATCCCAGCGCACATCGATCCAGCGCTCGGGCTCGTCGTCGAACCGCTGCAGGACCGGGGACTGGATGGGATATATGGTGATGCCCTTGCCCTTTTCCATGATGCCGACGATGCGGTCGCCAGGAACCGCGCCGGTCGGCGCGAAATGCACCTCGACGTTCGAGGAAATGCCGCGGATCGGCGGCGCATCGATATCGGCGCCATCGGAAACCTCGGCCTTGTTCTTGCCGGGGATCTTGAAGATCATGCCCGAGGCGCTGCGAACGTTGAACCAGCCCTCGTCGCCGGCAGGCTTGACCGTCACGCGCTCATCTTGATGATCCGGGTAGACCGCCCGCAAGACATCGAGCGACGACATCTCCCCTCGCCCGACAGCGGCGATCGCATCCTCGACATCCTTCTGGCCGAGGCGATGCAGGGCAGGCTTCAGGGCATCGCGCGAGAAGACCTTGCCGGCACGCTCGAAAGTGCGCTCCAGAATGCGGTGGCCGAGGCCGGCATATTGCTTGCGGATGGCAAGCCGGGTTGCGCGGCGAATGGCAGCACGTGCCTTGCCGGTGACCACGATTTCTTCCCAGGCGGCCGGCGGCACCTGCACGCCCGAGCGGATGATCTCGACTTCATCGCCGTTGTTCAGCCGCGTAACGAGCGGCATGATGCGGCCATTGATCTTGGCACCGACTGTGGTGTCACCGATATTCGTATGGACGGCATAAGCAAAGTCGATCGGCGTCGCGCCGCGCGGCAGGGCGATCAGCTTGCCCTTGGGCGTGAAGCAGAAGACCTGGTCCTGGAACAGTTCGAGCTTCGTGTGCTCGAGGAACTCTTCCGGGCTGTCGCCCTCGGCCAAGGCCTCGATCGTATGGCGCAGCCAGGAATAGGCGTTGCTTTCCCGCGACAGGAGCTCACCATCCGCACCATTGCCGTTGCTATTCGTGCCGTCCTTGTAGAGCGTATGGGCGGCGATGCCGAATTCGGCGATCTCATGCATGCGCTTCGTGCGGATCTGCAGCTCGATGCGCTGGCTCGAAGGGCCGACGATCGTCGTGTGCAGCGAGCGATAATCGTTCTGCTTCGGCGTCGAGATATAGTCCTTGAAGCGGCCGGGAACGACGCGCCAGCGGGTGTGGACGATGCCGAGCGCCCGATAGCAGGACGGAATATCGTCGACGAGAAGACGGAAGCCGTAGATATCGGAAAGCTGCTCGAAAGAGAGCGACTTCGACTGCATCTTGCGGAAGACCGAATAGGGCTTCTTCAGCCGGCCCTTGACCATGGCGTTGGCCAAGCCGTTGGCAACAAGCAGATCGCGCAGTTCGGTCTCGATCTTCTTGACCAGCCCTTCATTACGGCGCGACAGCTCCTCCAGGCGCTTGGTGACGGTATCATGCGCTTCCGGATTGATATGGCGGAAGGAGAGCTCCTCCAGCTCCTCGCGCATGTCCTGCATACCCATGCGGCCGGCGAGCGGCGCATAGATTTCCATCGTCTCCTCAGAAATGCGCGCGCGCTTTTCCGGCGACATGTGATCGAGCGTGCGCATATTGTGCAGGCGGTCGGCAAGCTTGACCAGAAGCACGCGTACGTCGTCGGAAATGGCGAGCAGCAGCTTGCGCAGGTTTTCGGCCTGCTTGGCCTTCTTGGTAACGAGATCCAGCTTCTTGATCTTCGTCAGGCCCTCGACCAGGCGACCGATGTCCTCGCCGAACATCTCGTCGATTTCGGCGCGCGTCGCCGTCGTATCCTCGATCGTATCGTGGAGAAGAGCGACTGCGATGGTCGATTCATCCAGACGCATATCCGTCAGGATCGCAGCAACTTCGAGAGGATGGGAAATATAGGGATCGCCGCTGGCACGTTTCTGCTGGCCATGCTTCTGCATCGCATAAACATAGGCTTTGTTGAGAAGAGCTTCGTTGGCATCGGGCTTGTATTTCTGCACGCGCTCAACAAGCTCGTATTGCCGCATCATTCCGAAGCTACTCCCGCAAAAACAAAAGCGCGCCAGTCATCTGACCGGCGCACGCATCTTGCCATCATATCGCTCCTGCCCGGAGCATCAAGATCGACGATCAGTAATCGTCGCTTTTTTCCGGCGGAACCAGACCTTCGATGCCGGCCAGAAGTTCTTCTTCCGACATCTGGTCGAAAGTAACGGCTTCAGGAGCGTCTTCTTCCTCTTCGCTGGTGGTGGAAGCACCTGCTGCCAGGAGGCTTGCCGGATCGGGCTCAGGCTCGTCCACTTCGACATGCTTCTGCAGCGAATGGATCAGGTCTTCCTTGAGATCATCAGGCGACAGAGTCTCGTCGGCGATTTCGCGCAGCGCGACGACCGGGTTCTTGTCGTTATCGCGGTCGATGGTGATCGAGGATCCCTGCGAGATCAGGCGGGCGCGGTGGCTGGCGAGCAGCACGAGCTCGAACCGGTTCTCTACTTTATCAATGCAATCTTCTACTGTGACACGGGCCATTGCCTGTCCTTTGCGGTCGTGATGTCGTCATCATGTCTCGGAGTAGCACGCCGATACAAGCAAACGATGGCAAATTCAAGTTTTTCCTGTTTCAGCGCCTTTGCAGCCCCCGGGAAAGTGCTAAAATTCCCCTAGACAAACGGCGATTTCCACCGGAAGTTGCTTGGAATATCCCATTGCGTGCCCTAAATCTCGGTTATATGAATAATTCATAAAGTAATACGAATTATTCTGCAACGCCTTACAAGGCATTGTTTTAGCTAGCGTTTGAATGAAGTGATTACGTTTTTATAACAGTGGATAAGTAAGCAATGTTTGACCCACGCGAAAAAATTGCACTCTTTATAGATGGCGCCAATCTCTACGCTGCGTCCAAGAGCCTCGGCTTCGATATCGATTACCGCAAGCTGCTGAAGGCATTTCAGAAACGCGGCTATCTGCTGCGGGCCTATTATTACACCGCTCTCATCGAAGATCAGGAATATTCCTCCATCCGCCCACTGATCGATTGGCTCGACTATAACGGCTACAAGGTTGTCACCAAGCCGGCCAAGGAATTCACGGATTCCATGGGACGCCGCAAGATCAAGGGCAACATGGACATCGAGCTGGCGATCGACGCCATGGAGCAATCCGAGACCGTCGACCATCTGGTGATCTTTTCCGGCGACGGCGACTTCACGACCCTCGTGGAAGCCCTCCAGCGCCGCGGACGCAAAGTTTCAGTGATCTCGACCATGTCGACCCAGCCGCCGATGATCGCCGACGACCTGCGCCGTCAGGCCGACCATTTCATCGACCTTGTCTCGCTGAAAGCCGAGATCGGCCGCGAAGCCTCGGAACGGCCCCCGCGCGCGCCCGAGGGAGGTCACGCCGCTGCGGAATCCGAGGAATAGTTAGCGACTGCATTAGACGGGTTCGCTGCACGCGGCAGAAAGCGTTTCGCGTTTGCCGCGGCAAGCCGGCCCTTCGCTGGGGCATCCTGAGCCTGCCGAAGGGGCGTTCGTCCCTGCAATCGATTCATGCGCAGCTGTCTTTGCTCAGAGATAGTTGCGCGCCGTGGAAGCATTTGCGTTTGCCGCGACAGTCGGCCCTTCGCTAAGGCTCAGGGCGTTCGTCGCTGCAATCGATTCACTGGATCGATTGCTCGGGCGTTGCCCGATCGCTCCTCACCCTCACCCATTGTCCTTGAGCAGGCGGCTCTTCTGCCTGTTCCAATCGCGTTCCTTCTCGGATTCGCGCTTGTCATGCAGCTTCTTGCCCTTGGCGAGAGCCAATTCCAGCTTGGCGCGGCCCCGGTCATTGAAATAGATTTTCAACGGCACCAAGGTCATGCCTTCACGGTTGATCGCCGAACGCAGCCGGCCAATTTCGCGGCTGGAAAGCAGCAGCTTGCGGCGACGGCGCGGCTCGTGATTGAAGCGGTTCGCCTGCAGGTATTCCGGCAGATACGAGTTGATCAGCCAGATTTCGTCGCCTTCATCCGAAGCGTAGGATTCGGCGATATTGGCCTTGCCTTCACGCAGCGACTTGACCTCGGTGCCCATCAGCACGAGACCAGCCTCATAGGTATCGATGATCTCGTAGTTGAAGCGGGCCTTGCGGTTTTCCGCCACGACCTTGTTCACCACGCGCTGGCTGCCTTTGGGTGCCATAATTCTTCTTCTTTTCCTGCGTCGTTCCGGCGGCAACCAGAGGTGCGCCACATCCTGGTTCCTAAATAAGCGAGACCGCCCTCCTTGTGAAGAGAGCGGTCCGGCAGAGTTTGGCAATGGCCTCGAATAGCGTCAGTTCAAGAGGCCGGCATGGCGCAGGGCCGCATCGATCGCAGCCTCCGTGCCCGGCTCCAGGGTCGACAGCAACGGCGAGCGGACATTCCGGCTCATGCGGCCAAGCCGGGAGAGGCCGTATTTGGCGCCACAAAGGCCTGGCTCAAGGAAGATCGCCTTGTGCAGCGGCATCAATCGATCCTGATAGTCCAGAGCCTTGGCATAGTCGCCGGCGAGCGTCGCCGCCTGGAATTCGGCGCAAAGACGCGGTGCGACGTTGGCGGTGACCGAGATGCAGCCGACGCCGCCATGGGCGTTGAAGCCGAGCGCCGTGGCATCCTCGCCGGAAAGCTGGCGGAAATCGCGTCCGCAGCTAATACGCTGTTCGGAGACGCGTTCGATCTTGCCGGTCGCATCCTTGACACCAACAATATTGGAATAGGACTTGGCAAGCGCGCCCATCGTCTCCGGCGTCATGTCGACAACCGAACGGCCGGGAATGTTATAGATATAGATCGGCAGCTTTACTGCCTCCGCGATCGCGGCGAAATGCGCGTAAAGCCCCTTCTGGGTCGGCTTGTTGTAGTAGGGCGTGACGACAAGAACCGCATTGGCGCCAACCTTTTCGGCATGCTGCGCCAGCTCGATCGCCTCGCGGGTATTGTTCGAACCCGCGCCCGCCATGACAGGAACCCGCTTATTGGCGATCTCGATGCAGAGCTCGACGACGCGCTTGTGCTCGTCATGCGACAGGGTCGGCGATTCACCCGTCGTACCCACGGGCACCAGTCCCTTGCTGCCCTCTTTTATCTGCCAGTCGACATGCGAGGCGAAGGAAGCCTCATCCACCTTGCCGGCGTCAGTAAAGGGCGTAACGAGAGCGGGAATGGATCCCTGGAACATGCAAGTCTCCCTAGCGGTGCGGCATTCATGCTTCAGCCGCAATCCATGGTTATGAATCCGCGCACCATAAAGCGCAGGCTTGACGGCGACAAGCACGCTTTGAATGGTAAAGGGCAGTTTCTGATATCATAATTGATTGAAATTCGGACCACCGGTAAGGTTTCGTTAATATTGCATTTGGCAAATGGAAGGGGCCTTTTGTTTTGTGAGTAGCCGGATGAAGAGACCTGTCATGATCTGGACCGCCGTGGGCTTGGCGGTCGCCTGGGGCGCCGTTGCCTCGCAACTTCCCGGCCAGCAGATACCGACGGGCGCCAATGCCTATGTTGCCATGGCGCCGGACCCCATGAGCACGGCCGCGATCCCGCGTGGCGGCGCTATCGCGCCTGTGAGCGGCGACCTGAAGGCAGGCCTAGACGCGCTTTCCAACAAGAACCCGATGCAGGCGCTCGCCATTCGCAATGGCATGGGGGAAGGCACGCTCGACCGCCATATCCTGACCTGGGCAATCGCCACTTCAGGCCAGCCCGGTATTCCCTCCGGCGAGATTGCCGCCGCCGCCCGTGAGCTTGTCGGCTGGCCGGGGCTTGGCAGCCTGCGCGCCAATTCCGAGCGGGCGCTTTACACGGAAAATCCCGCGACGGATCAGGTCCTGGTCGCCTTCGGCAACTCGCAGCCGGAGACCGTAGAAGGCAGTATCATTCTCTCACGTGCTCTTATGGCACGCGGCGCGTCGGCACAGGCCGGAAAGCTGATCCGCAAGATCTGGCGCGATGAGCCATTGGACAAGTCTCTTGAGGACAAGATCCTTGCGGAATTCTCCAGCCTGCTCTCGCCTGCCGATCACAAGGCGCGCATGGATTATCTGCTTTACCGCGACCGGACGGCACAGGCCAAACGCTTCGGCGACCTCGGCAAGGCGCAATCGCTCTATAAGGCGTGGGCGGCCGTCAATGACCGCTCGCCGAAAGCCGATGCTCTGATTGCGGGCGTCGATGCGCAATTGCGCAAGGATCCCGCCTATCTCTTCATGCGCATCGAGAACCTGCGCCGCCAGAACAAATATGACGATGCCGCCAGTCTTCTGGCGCAGATGCCCAAAGACCGCAACGTGCTTGTCAGCCCCGGCGCATGGTGGGCCGAGCAGCGCATCGTCAGCCGCGGACTGGTGGATCAGGGTGAATTCAAGGCTGCCTATCGCATCGTCGACGCCAGCGTTGCGGAAAGCCCGCAGGATATCGGCGAGGCCGAATTCCATGCCGGCTGGTACGCTCTGCGCGGCTTGCAGGACGGCGCAAACGCGTCAGCCCATTTCCGCAAGATCCTGCAGGTCTCGAACGGACCGATCTCGCAATCGCGCGGCTGGTATTGGCTCGGCCGGGCAGCAGAGGCAGGCGGACCGGGTAAGGCTGCCGATTTCTATGCGAAGGCCGCCTCCTATCCGAGCACTTTCTACGGCCAGCTTGCCGCTGAGAAGCTTGGCCGCCGTACCCTTGATGTCACCTATCCCTCACCCTCGGCTACGGATCGCCAGCGCTTCCAGACACGCGAGGCGGTGCAGGCGATTTCGCGGCTTGAGGCGGCCGGGCACGGATGGCGAGCCGACGCGCTCTATCGCGCTCTCGCTAAACAGCTGGATAGCCCCGGCGAAGTCGCCATGCTGACTGCCCGCGCTGAGCGTTCCGGCAATCACCAGCTTTCGCTACAGATCGGCAAGATCGCCTATGGGCGCGGCATCGACGTCGCAGCCCTCGCCTTCCCGATCGGCGTCATTCCGGACAACGCCAATATTTCGGGCTCGGGCAAGGCACTCGCCTATGCCATCGCCCGGCAGGAAAGCGCCTTTAATCCGGCCGCCGTTTCCTCTGCCAATGCCCGCGGCCTGCTGCAGTTGCTGCCGAAGACGGCAAAGGCCGTTGCCGGGCGGCACGGCATAACCTATTCCGCCGACAAGCTGACGCAGGATGCCGGCTATAACGCCACGCTCGGCGCCCATTATCTCGGCGAGCAGATCGACACCTTCGGCGGATCTTACATCCTGACCTTCATCGCCTACAATGCCGGGCCGAACAAGGTGCCGGAATGGATCAGCCGCTATGGCGATCCGCGCGGCAAGTCGCTCGACGACGTGATCGACTGGATCGAGCGCATTCCCTTCCCGGAGACCCGCAACTACGTGCAGCGCGTGATGGAAAACTATCAGGTCTACAAGGCACGACTGGGGCAGAAAGCTGACATCGTACACGATCTGATAAGCGGTCGCGGCTAGCCGGTAACCCCAGTTGTGCGTGCTGCGGAAATGCCGTTACATCCCTCGCGATATCCGAAACTTGAGGGAGTGATACATGCGCAGCGACGATGAAAGCGGCTTCCTTGCCAGAACGATCGCGGCCGAGGACGGTTTGAAGCTTTATGTGCGGGATTATGCCTGCAGCGAAGCGACGGCGCACAACCGGCCGCCTGTCTTCTGCCTGCCGGGACTAACACGCAATTCGCGCGATTTTCACCAGTTGGCGCTGCTTCTATCGCAGGATTCCTTAGGCCCACACAGGGTGATTACACTCGACGCCCGCGGACGTGGCCTATCCGAACGAGATCCCGACAAGTCCCACTACAATCTCGCCGTCGAAGCGCAGGACGTCCTGACCGTTTGCGCCGCTCTCGATATCTCGCAAGCCATCTTCATCGGCACCTCGCGCGGCGGGCTGGTTCTGCATATCCTCGCGGCCAGCCGACCGGACATCCTGAAAGCGGTCATTCTCAACGATATTGGCCCTGTGCTGGAGAAGACGGGGCTCGCAGATATTCGCGACTATCTAAATCGCGACCGGAAGCCCGCCAGTTGGAGCGAGGCGGTCGAGATCCTGCGGGAGAACCATGGCAATGCCTTTATCGCGCTTGGCGAAGAGGATTGGCAAGACATGGCGCGAGCGATCTACGCGATAGCCGACGATGAACCCGTCGCCGATTACGATCCCGCTATTGCCGCGCAAATGCAGGCGCTCGACCTGGAATCGCCGATTCCCGATCTATGGACGCAGTTCCAAGGATTTCAGAGCATTCCGCTGATGGTGATTCGCGGCGAGAATTCGAAGCTGCTGACGCAATCCACGACCGATGAAATGGCAAAGCGCCATCCGGCCACCGTCGTTAAAATCGCCGGCGGACAAGGACACGCTCCTATCCTGCACCTCGGCGATATTCCGGAGGCGATCGGCGCTTTCATCTCGGAGCTTTGAGGACGAAGCCCGAAATCGTTCAGTCCTCGTGAAACAAGAAGGCCCGGTGGGAAACCGGGCCTTCCCTCTTCCGATCGGAGGTCTGATCGGAAGATCTGTCAAATTCGATTCGGCGACCGAATTAGAAGGTGCGCTGGAAGCGCAGGATACCAGCCCAGGTGTCCTTGTTGACGGCGTCATAGTTGACGTAGGTCACTTCCGGCTCGATCAGCAGGTCCTTGACGGGGTTGAACTTGACATTCGTCGTTGCAGCGAAAGTCTTCAGATCGTCGTAGGAAAGCTGCAGGTTCCACTTCAGCTTGTCGTTGATCGGAACGCCAACGCCGCCCCATACGGCCCAGTCACCCCAGCCGAGGCCAGCACCGCCAGCACCGGCATACTTGTTGAGCTTGTCGCCATCGGTGTTCCAGCCGCCCATAACGAAAGCGGTGAGAACGCCAAAGTCGGCATCGACGCGAGCCTTGACAGCGCCTTCTTCGACGATGGAGTCATAACCACCGACAACGCGGAACTGCCAGGCGCCGGCCTTGTAGCCAACACCGGCAACAACGTCAGGCAGGTAGTGGTTCGTGCTGTCTTCGCCGTTTGCACCGGTCGCGCCAGTGCCCGAGTTGCTGTCTTCAACCGAGATCACAGCCGTGAAACCGTTGCCGGCGTCGTACTTGTAGGTGATCTGGTTCAGTTCGTCGGTGCCGTTGATGCCGTATTCGATCACGTCGTCGTTGATGACGTCGCCGGCGTAGCCGGTGAAGGTCGAGTAAACCGAATCAGCCTTACCGACGAGGAAGCCGCCGAGGCTGATGTTGGCCCAAAGCAGCTTGGTCGTGGTCGCGTTGCCGTCATTCCAGTCCCAACGAACAACGGTATTGGTCTTCAGCGGGCCGTATTCGGTATCGGTCGCGGTGTCGAGAGAGAGTTCAGCGCGGGTATGCCAATAGGTGCCGCGGCCACCAGCGTCCTGGCCAGCCTTGTAAGCATTATACCAGCCGCCTTCGGTACGGACGCGGCCGCCGACCTTGAGGCAGGTTTCGGTGCCCGGGATGAAGAAGTAGCCTGCACCGTAAGCGTCGCAGATGCGGACGTATTCCAGCGGCTCGGGCTCGGCAGCGACGATCGCGTCAGCCGCATGAGCACCGGATACTGCTGCCAGCGCAGCAGCGGAGCCGAGAAGAAGGCTCTTGATGTTCATAGTAACTCCAGTTTCAATATCAATTAGGTATGAGAAATCACATCGCAAAAAACGACGCGCCCTACCCCACCTAGCTTTAAAAGTTGACCCCTGATCTGGGAGAACCAAGACGCTAAGTCTTGCTTCCGATTTGGAACCTACAGATCGTTTTTTTCAGAGCAATATCAGAGACAAACTATGAACAATTGTGACAGCTGTTTCAAAAGAGTGCGTTGCACAAAAATCACGTCGCAAATCTGTCATACTTCCGAAGCACCCGGAGCGAATTCTACCTAAAATTACATGAAAAGAACTTTCGCGCGATAGGCAATATCCGCAGAGAAAAATGCACCATACCAAGATGGTCGCGTCTATCTTCAAGATCAGAAAGAAATGCCGCTGCCGATAACGCAAAAAGCCCGGCCTTTCGACCGAGCTTTTCCTCACCGAAGTGAGAAATCTCATATGACCGAAGTCAAATCAGATTAGAACGAGCGCTCGAAGCGAAGGATACCAGCCCACTGGTCCTTGTTGATGGAGTCCCAGTTGGTGTAGGAGACTTCCGGCTCGATGAGCAGGTTCTTGACCGGGTTCCACTTGACGTTCGTGGTAGCGGCGAAGACCTTAGAGTCGGTGTAGGCGAGCTGCAGGTTCCACTTCAGCTTTTCGTTGACCGGTACGCCAACGCCGCCCCAGACAGCCCAGTCGCCCCAGCCGATGCCTTCACTGCCTGCACCAGCGTACTTGTTGAGCTTGTCGCCGTCGGTGTTCCAGCCGCCCATCAAGAAGGCCGAGAATACGCCGAAGTCAGCGTCTACGCGAGCCTTGATAGCGCCTTCTTCGACGATCGAGTCGTAACCGCCAACGACCTTGAAGGCCCATGCGCCAGCCTTGTAGCCAACACCGGCAACAACGTCAGGCAGGTAGTGGTTCGTGCTGTCTTCGCCGTTTGCGCCAGTTGCGCCCTTACCGGAGTTCGAGTCTTCAACCGAGATCACAGCCGTGAAGCCGTTGCCGGCGTCGTAGTTGTAGGTGATCTGGTTCAATTCG